>OHMK01000744.1_pt1 | contig 12492 bp, 9 predicted proteins | sample 1569291 | NCBI WGS metagenome assembly OHMK01 (sample SAMEA3879517, study PRJEB24766) | human gut metagenome | biome: human-associated habitat; feature: feces | place: USA | collected 1985/1987 | reverse complement strand
CGGAATGCTTTTGTGGTATGACTGGCGGCTGGCGCTCTTATGTATGCTGTTTCCGCCAATCTCTTACATGACCGCAGAAAAAATGAAAAAAATGATCCAGAGAACCGGGGCTGCCTACAAGGAACAGTCCGGCGCGCTGAGCGCAGCGACGTTAGACCGGGCAGAAAATGCAATCACATACCGTGTTTTCGGGCGTGAAAAAGAAAGACAGAATGCATATGAAGAAAATTTGTCTGCGTATGAAAAATCAGCCGTGAGAGCAAACATCTGGAACACGGCAATGCCACCGGTGTATCGCGTCATCTCCATGGCAGGTGTGCTGTTCATTTTGTATTTCGGACAGAAAAATGTATTGGGAACCGGCTGGCGTGCATGGGGCATTGCGGCGTTTACCACATTTTTGTCGTGCTTTGTGAAACTTTCCGTGAAGTCGTCAAGCGCTGCGAAGTTGTTCAATGCGGTACATAAAGCACAGGTTTCATGGAACCGTATCAAACCACTTCTGACACGAAAAGATGAGAGAACTGCGATCGAAGATCAGACAGCAGAAAATCATGGCAAGGAGTGTAAGGAAAAAAACGACACAGTCCCAGCAGGCAAAACAGAGACAACAGTGCAAAAAATACAGATCAGTCATCTGAATTTTGCTTATCCGGATGGAAAGGAAATTTTAGACGACATTTGTCTTTCCGCAGAAAAAGGACAGATCATCGGTATTACCGGGGCGGTCGCATGTGGCAAGTCAACGCTTGGAAAAGTATTTTTGTGTGAATATCCTTATGAGGGACAGATTCTTGTGGACGGCACAGATTTGCAGGCTATGGACGAGGCAGACCGCACGAAGAGGATCGGTTATCTTGGACATGATCCGGAGTTGTTTTTTGACAGTGTGGAAAATAATATTTTGCTCGGTGAGAAAAAAGAGGCAGACGATTACTTAAAGGCAGTGTGCATGGAACAGGAAGTTGCAGAGATGGAGGATGGAAAACAGACCGCGGTTGGAAATGGCGGAGTACGTCTCTCCGGCGGTCAGGCAAAGCGTCTTGCACTTGCAAGGACACTCTGCCACAAAAAGCCTGTTCTGATTCTGGATGATCCTTTTTCGGCATTGGACAAAAACACGGAAAAACAGATTTTTGCCAATTTGAAACAGCAGACGAAAGACAATATTGTTTTCTTAATTTCTCACCGTTTATATCTGTTTCCTCAGATGAATCAGGTCATCTGGATGGAAGATGGAAAGGCGGTGGCCGGTACACATGAAGAAATTCTGGAAAAGATACCGGAGTACCGCAGTCTGTATGAGACACAGAGCGATGAAAGAGAGAATGCGAAAGTGGAAACGGAAAATAGAAAAACAGTTTCTGAACATACAGAGGAAAGGAGGAGTGGCAGATGAAACAGAAAAGACAGGTAAAAAGTGTGATCCTGGAAACAATCAAAAAACAGAAAATGCTGTCTGCCGGAATCCTGACCGCAGTGATCGGAGCAGTTGTGGCAGCGCTGATTCCTCCGCTGATCCTTGCAAAAATCATTGATACAGTGACAGCCGGTAATGAGGCGGCGTTTTCTGTGATCCTTCTCTATTTTGTCCTGCTCGCACTTACCGGAATATTGGAAGCTGCGAGGGAAGGACTCCTGACGGTGTTTGGTCAGAAAATCACACATGCACTAAGAAGCAGCCTGATGGATAAATTTGTAAGTCTGACGGCAGACAGCGTGAATAAGCAGGAGCCGGGAACACTGGTGTCACGGTTTGTCGGGGATGTTGACACGGTGGAAAATCTGTTTACCTCCGGGATTATCAGTATGTTTGCGGATGTATGTAAGATTATCAGTATCCTTGTCGTGATCTGGTTTCAAAACCGTGGACTGACGCTGGTATTGCTGGTGTTGCTGCCGTTTTTATTCTGGTTTACCAGACATGTCCAGAAAAATATGCTGGCGGCGCAGATTGAAAACCGAAAGGCTGTCGGACGGGCATCCGGTCATGTGCCGGAGACGCTTCACAATATCCGCACAATCCATTGTCTTGCAAAGGAAGCATACATGGAAGAGCGTTACGACACTTATATCGGGGAGAGTTATGCAGCGATGGAGCGCACCAATTTTTATGATGCGGTTTACTCCCCGGTGATATTGAATGCGGTGGTTGTCGCAGTTGTCATGCTGCTTTCCGCGTCCGGAAACCACACGGTACTGACCTTCTTTGGAATGTCTGCCGGAACTGCGGTTGCGGTCATCAACTATATCTCACAGATATTCTCCCCGGTGGAGAGCCTCGGAATGGAGATTCAGACGATTCAGTCTGCGATTGCCGGAATCCACAGGATCAATGAATTTTTTGCACTTGAGGAGAAGCAGATAGTGGAAAAGGACAGCGAGACAGTAGCAGAAGAATGCGTGGAACAGATGGCTGGGGGACACTCAGAAAATAAAATAGCAGATGTTCCGTTTGTCGAGTTTCGGGATGTGACCTTCGGTTATGATGAACATGTCGTTTTAGACCATTTGAATTTAAAGGTCATGGACGCGGAGCAGGTAACACTCGCAGGACGAACCGGGGCAGGAAAAAGTACGATTTTAAAACTTCTCTTAGGACTTTACGAACCGCAGGGCGGAGAGGTTTTGATTCACGGAAGACCGGCAGCGGCAGTCCGGGAGGAAGAGAAACGGAAACTGTTCGGCTATGTAGAACAGACCTTCCACATGGTTCCGGGAACGGTGCGCGATCAGATCACGCTGTATGATGAAACCATTCCGGCAGACCGCGTAAAAGCAGTGGCAGAGCTGACCGGGTTAGACGATGTGATAGAAAGCTCTGAAAACGGATATGACACGAAATGCACGCCGGAGTTATTCTCGCAGGGACAATGGCAGCTCTTATCCATTGCAAGAGCCGCAGTGGCGGAACCACAAATGCTGCTGTTTGATGAGATCACGGCGAATCTGGATGCAGAGACGGAAAAGGCAGTGTTACTGGCGTTAAAGCGTGTAGCGAAAGACCGCACTGTCATTTCCATCTCACACAGAACTTCAGCAGAATTAGGACGTATTATTTATCTCTGATTTTTCTTCACAAAATATCCAATCAGGTAGCAGACGACAGCAACCACCATGCCATTGATGGAGGAAATCCCCCAGTTTAATACATTTAACCAGTTACAGAAGTTATAGTATAACCAGACGGATAAAATCGTTCCAATGATACCGGAGATCAGTACCATAGGTTTTTTCTTCTGATGGAAGATATTAGCAAGTCCGAGTCCGGCGGTATATAAGGCATTGTCGTTTGTAGTCCAGATATTCAGACTTTGCGAATCGGGTAAAGTTTGGAGTTGCAGTACCACCGGATACAAAAGAGCCGATGACAAGTCCGGCACCGCCAATCACCGTTAAGGAACCACTGGACACTGCCAACTATTATAGCTTGTGTTGCGTGGTTATGCAATGAAATCTTTCTGTCCCTGGCGCATTTGTTTCTGGTATTGTTTGGGAGAAACATGCAGATATTTGGTAAACTGTTTGATAAAGTAACTTGTGGTACAGAAACCGACCGCAGATGCAATCTCCGTCACGTTCTGGGTAGTGGAGACTAACAGCTTTTCCGCTTCCCGAATGCGGATCTCATTCAGGTAATCACTGAAATTCATATGCAAAAGCCGGTTGAAACTTCTGGAAAAATAGCTGTAGCTCAAATTACAGAGTTTTGCCATGTCCGCTGCACTGATAGATTTTTCATAGTTGGTGATCATGTAGGTCAGGGCTGGGGAGAGCTGCTGTTTTAACTGCTGGTTTTCAAAATCTTCGAGAAGCGGTTCTTCGCCATTTGCATGCCAGTAGCGCAGCAGCCAAAGAAAAATACCGCCAATGTGATTTTTGATCGCAAGCTCGTAGCCGTATTGTTTTTCCTCAGATTCCCGGATAATCTCGTTCATAAGTCCCGGGATGGCAGAGTGTTTTGCATTTAATATGGAAGAAGAAATTACTTTTTCGTAAATGCTGTTTTCGGTGATAAATGGAAGCAGATATTTTAACTCAAAGTGGCTCTGCGTCATGCCGTCGTAAATGAGTTCCGGGAGAAAACGAACCACGATATAAGAGCCGCCCGCTGATGAGAGCGCGTCGATCTGGTGCACTTCCCTGGAATTGATCAGTACAAAATCCCCTGCCGCAAATTCGTGGTAAATTCCGTTTAAATAAATACGGAAATGACCGGAAAGCGCATAGAGCATTTCAATATAATAATGAAAATGAGCGGAAAATACATTGCCCGGTTTCTCTGCTTTTTCAATATGACAGAGATACTGGCAGGCGATGCCGTCAATATATTGTTTTCTTTCTTCCGGATAATCCATAGAAAACCTCCAATGACAAAATTGTTATATTTTTGAATAGAAAAATTATAGCATGGAAGAGAAGATTTTACTAGAATATGTGATGTGAAAGAAAACATTTTAAAATAAAAATAGAAACGTATTTGGAGGAAGCAGATGAGTATGAGTACAATCGGAGTACCATTGGAAGGATTTGGAGCATATTGCAGGGCGGCAGCCGCAGAGGGAGCCGTTTTATTGAAAAATGAAGGTCACATGTTCCCGTTGAAAAAAGAAGAGATGGTGTCTGTGTTTGGAAGATGCCAGTTTGAAACTTACCGCAGCGGAACTGGTTCCGGCGGAGCTGTCAATGTGCCTTATGCGGTGAATATTTATGATGGAATGAGAGAGAGCGGCAGCTTTACTTTGAATGAGGAGCTGGCAGACATTTACAGAGCGTGGTTAAAAGACCACCCGTTTGACAACGGCGGTGGCGGTTGGGCAGCAGAGCCGTGGCACCAGAAAGAGATGGTTATCACAGAGGAGATTGCGGCAGCCGCAGCAGAAAAATCAGAGAAAGCGATTTTTATTATCGGACGTACTGCAGGCGAAGATAAGGATTATGCAAATGAGGCGGGCAGTTACCTTCTGACGCCGGAAGAACTTGAAAATCTGAAGGTTCTGACAGCGCATTTTGAACAGGTCGCAGTGCTTTTGAACGTGTCGAATATCATAGACATGAGCTGGCTTAAGAATCCTGTATACAAGGATCATATCCGTTCCGTGCTCTATATCTGGCAGGGTGGCATGGAGAGTGGAAATGCAGTTGCGGATGTTTTGAGTGGAAAAGTGTCTCCAAGTGGAAAACTGACGGACACGATCGCATGTTCACTGGCAGATTATCCGGCGGCGAACGATTTCGGAGACACTGTGCGCAATTTTTACACCGAAGATATCTATGTGGGATACCGCTATTTTGAGACATTCTGCCCGGAAAAAGTCATGTATGAGTTCGGTTTTGGACTTTCCTATTCGAAGTTTGACATTGAAATTTTAAAAGCAGAGACGGTTACAGAAGAATCCGAAGTCGGAGGTGCCTGGGGCAGTCACGGAGTATCGATTGATAATGGAACATGTGCAGGAAAAGAAGTGCAGATTACCATCTGTGTGAAAAATACAGGAGACTGCAGGGGAAAAGAGGTCGTACAGGTCTATGTGCAGGCACCGCAGGGAAAACTTGGAAAACCGGCGAGAGAATTAAAAGCATTTGCAAAGACAAAGGAGCTGGCTCCGGGAGAAAAACAGAAAATGACACTGCACATTCCGGTAAAAAATCTTGCTTCATATGATGATTCCGGTGTGGCAGGCCACAAGTCCTGCTATGTATCAGAGGCAGGTGCTTACGTATTCCATGTGGGTAATAGTGTGCGGAATACGAAAATCGCAGATGTGGATGGAAAAGGAGCATATATCGTAAAAGAGCTTTGTGTGACGGAAGCCCTGCAGGAAGCACTCGCACCGACAGAAGCATTTGAGCGCATCCGTCCGGGACAGAGCCGGGAGGATGGAAGCTATCAGCAGGAAAAGGAGGCAGTGCCGCAGCAGACCATCCGGTTACAGGAACGGATTGAGGCGCATTTACCGGAGCAGCTTGCAATCACCGGAGACAAAGGAATCCGTTTTTCGGATGTTGCAGAGGGAAAAGCAGATTTGGATACATTTATCGCGCAATTGACCAAAGAGGAACTTGCCACGATCGTGCGCGGGGAAGGAATGAGCAGCCCGAAAGTAACACCGGGTACGGCATCCACATTTGGAGGTGTCAGCGACCGCCTGTATGAATATGGAATCCCGGCTGCCTGCTGTGCAGACGGACCTTCCGGTATCCGTATGGAGAGCGGATTGAAGGCAACACAGCTTCCAATCGGAACACTGCTTGCATGTTCGTTTAACATTCCAATGATGGAAGAACTTTATGTGATGGAAGGAAAAGAGCTGGTTGCAAACGAAGTGGACACTCTGCTCGGACCTGGAATTAATATCCACCGCTATCCGTTGAACGGACGCAATTTTGAGTATTTCAGTGAAGATCCTTATGTGACCGGATGTTTTGCGGCAGCAGTGACAAGGGGAATCAAAAAAGGCGGCTCTTTTGCAACGGTGAAGCATTTTGCGGCGAACAACCAGGAGACGGCAAGACATACAGTAGATTCTGTTGTGTCAGAGCGTGCACTGCGTGAGATTTATCTGAAAGGATTTGAGATTGCAGTCAAAGAAGGGGAAGCATCTTCTATTATGACATCTTATAATCCAATCAATGGACACTGGACATCGTCCAATTATGATTTAAATACCACGATCTTAAGAGGAGAGTGGGGGTATGAAGGCATTGTCATGACCGACTGGTGGGCAAGTGTCAATGATGTTGTAAAAGGTGGTAAGCAGGATCATCATACACTTTCTTCAATGGTGCGCTCCCAGAACGACCTTTACATGGTCGTCAACAATAACGGCGCGGAGATCAATGCCATGGGCGATGATATTTTGGAGGCACTGGACAATGGAAAGCTGACCATTGGGGAGTTGCAGCGCTCTGCAAAAAATATCTGTCGGTTTATTTTAAATGCTCCGGTTATGAAACGTCCGTTAAGACCGTTGGAGGAAGTGAAGGCATATGAGCCGTTGCAGGGGGCTGGATCAGAAGGGGCAACTGGGGAAAGCGATATAAGCATTGTTCCGGAAGATAAAGTGTCACAGAAGATTTATGTAAACCAGTCTGGTGTATACAATGTTGTTGTAAAATTTATTTCTCCGCAGTCAAATCTGGCACAGGCAGCCGCAAACCTCTATCTCAACGATGAATTATTCTTCACATTGCAGACGAGCGGCACGGAAGGCAGACCGAACACGCAGAAGATTTGCCGTGTGGAATTAAAACAGGGATACTACGAGATCAAAACAGAGGTTGTGAAACCGAAGCTTGAGATGGAGTGGGTGGAGATTCGGAAATAATCAGAGGGTACCGTTCACCAGGCAGTAAATGTGAACATTCTGTTTCTACATATGTTTCGCCGTCTTTTTTGTGAACCATATAGGAGGCGAGAAGTGCCATGCCCCATGCGCCGCCTTCCCCGGCAGTTTCCATGACGGAAACCGGTGTGTTTAAAGCGGCGGCTCGGATGTTCATGCTCCCGGGGCGGACATATAAACTGTCGTTACAAAAATTGAACTGCTACGCTTCCACAAGCTGCAGATTGTACAATTTCCGGTACAGTCCGTTCTGGGCGAGAAGTTCCTGATGGGTGCCGGCTTCCTCAATCTGTCCCTGATGCATGACAATGATCTTGTCGGCATGCTGGATCGTGGAAAGTCTGTGTGCAACCATGATCGTAGTTCTGCCCTCCATGAGTTTTGCCAGAGCACTTGTGATAAGAGCCTCGGTCTCTGTGTCGATATTGGCAGTTGCCTCGTCTAAGACAAGGATGGTCGGATCGTAAGCTAGGGTTCTCGCAAAGGAGAGTAACTGTCGTTGTCCGGCGGATAAGGTGCTTCCGCGCTCTGTGACAGGGGCATCATAGCCGCCCGGCATTTTTTGGATAAAGGAATCCGCGTGCACGATCTCTGCGGCACGTTTCACGTCCTCAATGGAAATATTCTCATTGTCCAGTGAAATATTGTTCTTAATATCCCCGGTAAAAATAAATACATCCTGCTGAACCTGCCCGATCGCAGCGCGCAGCACGTCAGTATCAATGTCTTTGATGTTGACGCCATCGATTAAGATCTCACCTTTCTGGATGTCAAAGTATCGTCCGATCAGATTTAAGATGGAAGATTTTCCAGCTCCGGTAGCACCGACAAATGCAACTTTTTCGCCCGGTTCGATGACGAAACTGATGTCTTTTAAAATATAATCGTCCTTCTCGTAGGCGAACCATACATGACGGAATTCGATGCGTCCTTTGATGTTGACTTCAACCGGGTGCGTTGGTTTTACAATGTCCGGTTTCTCGTCTAAAATGGAGAAAATTTTTCCGGCGGAGGCGAGAGAGGACTGCAAGGTACCAAACTGTTCCGCAAGTTCCTGGATCGGATCAAAAAACGAGGAAATATAAGTGATAAAAATAAACAGCGTTCCGAGCGAGAGCGTCTGGTTTAACACCCCGGCACTTCCGGTTCCAATCACAAGCATCATGGCAAGCACGGACACCAGATAAATGGATGGACGAAAAATCGCAAATGTCATAACCTCACGCCAGTTTGCCTTGTATAAATCTTCGGATTTCTTTTCAAACTGTGCATATTTTTCCTCTTCCCTTGCAAAAATCTGGATGAGCTTCATGCCGGAGAGGTGTTCCGATAAAAATGTGTTTAAGTCGGTAATGCGGTTTCTTGTAAGCTCGTATGCCTTCCTTGACATAAAGCGGAAAAAGAAGGTCAGCACTGTGACAAGCGGCAGCAGTGCAAAGGATACGAGAGCCATTTTTACATTAATGGAGAGCATGACAACGGCATATCCGATAATTTTTACAATGTTTTTAAAGAGTTTTACCAAAATGGTGGAGAAAAGTTCATTGACCGCTTCGGTGTCGTTGGAGACACGGGTGACAAGTTTTCCCACAGGCGTATTGTTGAAAAAGTTTAACGATAAGCTGTGAATGTGGGTAAATACCTCCTCACGCATCTGGTAAATGATCTCCTGTCCCATTTTCTGCAAAATCCAGGTGTCTAATGCATTTAAGACAAATCCGGTGAGCAGAAGCAGCAGATAGAGGGCGGCCGCTTTCAAAATGCCGGCAAAATCATAATGCCGCAAATCTTTTAAGTCGTCCCTTGTGAGAGGCGTTGCACTTTGGTTTACATAAGATGAAAGTGTGGCGGCATCTGCATTTTTTAATGCATCACATTCTTCGGATGAAAGATTTTCTGCCATATAATATTGATTATTATATAGAAGAATCTGATCGTAATTCTGTCCGTCTGCCGCTTCAAAATCTCTTGTCAGGTAAGTGTCATGATAAGGAACAGCACCCGGCGCATCCGCAGTGGTTTCGATGTACGGTGCGTAATAGCCGTTGATATAATCATCGATCGCATCACCGATGACGATCGGGCGGTAAAGTTCTACCACGATGATAAAGAGGACGAGGACTGTCGCAGCAGTCATAACCCATTTGTGCGGTTTTAAATAGGCCAGTAAACGTTTCATAGTTATGCGTCCTCCTTTCCTGTTTTTGCAGCTGGATGATCCTGTCTGATGAGTGCTTTTCCGGCTTCACCGTGGATGGCTTCTAACTGCTGTTTTTCAAACATATCGTAATAAATCCCGTGTTTTGCCATAAGGGAATCGTGGTTTCCGATCTCGGCGGCAGTGCCGTCCTCTAACACCATAATGATATCTGCATTCTGGATCGTCGAGATGCGGTGCGCAATGAGAATGGTCGTTTTGCCCTCCCGGTTTTTCTTTAAATTGGTTAAAATGTGTTCCTCGGTGTCGGTATCGACAGCGGAGAGGGCGTCGTCTAAAATCAGGATCGGTGCATTTTTCATCAGAGCCCTGGCAATGGAGCTCCGCTGTTTCTGACCGCCGGATAAGGTGACACCGCGCTCACCTACAATTGTCTCATAACCGTCCGGGAACTGGACAATATTTTCATGGATGCAGGCAGCGCGTGTTGCGGACTGGATGGCTTCCATATCCTCATTTTCAGCGCCAAATGCGATATTGGATTTCAATGTGTCCGAGAACAGGAAGTTATCCTGCGGAACGTATCCGATATTTTCACGCAGTGTTTTTAAAGGAATGGTGTTAATGTCCTTTCCATCAATGAAAAGCATGCCCGGTTTCGTGTTGTAAAGGTGCAGCAGGAGATTTACCAGTGTGGATTTCCCATTTCCGGTGCGCCCGATGATCGCAAGCGTTGTTCCTGCCGGCACATGCAGGGTGATGTCGTTTAAAGTCGGTTCGCTGTGACCGCGGTGGATGAAGGTAAGGTGATGAAAATCAATTTCGCCCTTAATGTCGTCCACATCCTTTGTTTTGTCGGTGTCTGCAATGGCAGGCTGTTCTTTGAAAATCTCCTGGATCCTCCGGATGGAGGCAGCACCCTGCGAAAACATATTGACGGAATCCCCGCAGGCTAACATCGGCCAGACAAGCATGTTAATATACTGGTTAAAAGCGACAAAGCGTCCAAGCGTGATGTCCCCGACCAGCGCAAGATAGCCGCCGTAAATGAGCGTAAGCAGCGAGGAAAGCCCGATGATGACATCTAAAAGTGGAATGACGATCGACTGGATCTTTGCAATGCTTAAGTTCTTTTCCATGGTGTTTTCGTTTTCTTTTAAAAAGTGGTAACGCTGTGCCTTCTCACGGACAAACGCCTTGATGACACGGATACCGGAAAAGCTTTCCTGCACGTAGTCGGTGAGATCGGAAACAGCCTCCTGCCTTGCAGTAAAGCGCGGACGGATGATTTTTCCATAATAAATCTCGCCAAATAAAATGAAAAGCATTGGGATGACTGCGATCAGTGTCAGCTTCACGCTGACATAATACATCATCTGGAAAATGACCATAAGGGTCATGACGGAGGCGTCAAACACACAGATGACGGCAGGTCCGATCGCCATGCGGATCGCGTTCAGATCGCTGGTAAAACGTGTCATCAGGTCGCCGGTCTTGTGCTCGTTGTAATATTCCACATCCATTTTTTCCAGATGGGAAAACATGTCGTTTCTCAGCTCTTTTTCGATGGAGCGGGAAGCTCCAAACAGGAAGTACCGCCAGAAGAAACGGCCGACCGCAAGCAGCAGTCCAAGCAGAAACAGGTAAAACAGATTTAATCTGACTCCGCTCCAGTCAAGGCTGTGGGCGGTGAGTCCGTCGGTGATGACACCGGTAAGTTTCGGAATAAAAATATTGGCAAAGTCTACCACAAAAAGCGTGATGATACCAAGCGTATACTGGACTTTATGCCGTTTGATATACTGAAAGATAAATTGGAAAGCGTTCATAAAAAAATCTCCCTTAATAATGTCCTGCGGTAAACGGTTTTACGGAACTACTATAAAACCGCAGAGTATCTTCTATTCTATACTTCTTAAAGCAAAGTTGCAACCTGCGAAAATAAAATGATATACACGGAAACAGAAGAGTTACTGTCTGGATCCGTAAGAAGCCGGGGAAAAAGAACACAAAAAAAGTTTTCCTGCAAAAATCCTGAAAACAGATATTTCTACAGAAAAACCTCTTTTTTATTTATACATCGCACAGATCAGATTGTATCACAGGAAACAAAATACTTAATCGCATCCGAGCAGAATGTCGACCGCATGCTGCAACTCAGGGCGATTGCGGTAGGCGTAGATGATCTCACGCTCATGATAAGTCAGGGAAGCTGCCGGATCATCGGGCTGGTCGTAACCGAAGGAGTTCAGGATGTCCGGGATTTTGTATATCTCGCACAGTAAGAGCAGTGTGTCCGCCGTCGGCTGTGCCTGTCCGCTTTCCCAGCCATAAATCGTCTTCGGTGCAACATCAATATCATGTTCCATCAGCCTGATCGATACGTCTTTCACTGAGTAATGATTTCGTTTTCTATATTCTTTTAACACCTTTGGAATTAATTCATTTCGCATAAAAATCCCCTGTTTCTGAAATTTAAAAAGTTATTATGGTTATCATATCTCACATATTTTAGACCGTCAATTAATTCTGATTATATGGGAAAATATGGTTGAAAGTCTTGAATTATAAGAATATAATGTGCGTAAGCAATGAGCGGTGCCAATCGAGAATATGTAGACCGAAAATGCTTGCATGATGAGGTCTGCATATATCGGGAAGAACACATGAGAAAAGGAGTGGAGCGCATGAATAAATCCAGAGTGACAGAATATATCCTTGCTTATATGCAGGAAAAAGGAATTTCAGCATCTGAGATCTCAGAACAGACACAAGTTCCGGAAGAAAAACTGCATCCGGATTATAAAGAACCTCTGCTTGCCGAAGAGTTTTTAGAGCTTTGTGTTTTTTTACAGTTATCACCGGAAGCGATTGCAAAAACGATAAGAAAATGATGAAAAAGAGAATCATGATAGTTGCGCTCGCAGGCGCGGTACTTGCGGGCTGTTCCGAAGATTTCATGTCGGAAGCGGTATTGCAGCCTGAAGT
>OHMK01000743.1_pt1 | contig 12493 bp, 9 predicted proteins | sample 1569291 | NCBI WGS metagenome assembly OHMK01 (sample SAMEA3879517, study PRJEB24766) | human gut metagenome | biome: human-associated habitat; feature: feces | place: USA | collected 1985/1987 | reverse complement strand
ACTATAGTGTTTCTTCCGATTATTTTCTTGGTCTTTCTGATATAAAAACAGCTCATTTACGCCATAAAAATGCAACATAAAAGAGAAGAAATTTCATCTTCTGAATTTTCCTCTCTTTTTTACATCTTGTCCTATAGGTCTACATTTTTCTATTTTTACTCGTGACGCAATGCCTCGATTGGGTCTAAGTTTGCTGCCTTATAGGATGGCAGAAGACCGAAAATAATTCCGATAATCATGGAGAATACCACGCCGCCTACGGCTGCCGGTGCACTGATGGCAACCGGTGTGGTACTAAGTTTCGAGATAATCTCAGCTAATATGATTCCCACCAGAACTCCAATCAATCCGCCTAAACTGGTAAGTACTGCTGCCTCGGTTAAGAACTGCCCTAAGATAACAGACTTTCTTGCTCCGATTGCTTTCTTCAGACCAATCTCACTGGTACGCTCCGTTACGGATACCAGCATGATATTCATTACACCGATACCGCCAACCAGAAGGGAAATTCCGGCAATCCAGATTAACATGGTATTGGTGGACTGGCTCAACTGCTGAATTTGTTTTGCCTGCTCCAGTAAGTCTTCGGATTTGTACTTAATGGTATCATCCGATGTTGCAAGATAGCCATTTAAAATATCGGCACTCTTCTTTCCTGCATTGGTCATATCACTGGTGCTCTTTGCTTTAATGAGAACCTGCTGTGGTTCGTCATAACGATAGATAATCGGCCAGGTTACAGATGGTACATAAATCTTACCACTGCTGTCCTGGGAATAAGTATAATAATCATCAATGGAATTGATAACCGGCTCGAACTGCTCGCTCTTGGTTGCAATTCCTACAACAATATATGGCTGCTGCTTAATCTCAATGGTCTTTCCAATTGGATTCTCACCCTGAAATAATGCTTCTGCAGAATCTTCATCTAAGATTGCGACCTTTGCAAAATCACTGTAGTCCTCTTCGGTAAAGCAGCGTCCGCTCTTCATAATCATTCCCGCAGTATTAAAGTAGCCATTGTCTACTCCCATAATATAACCGCCGGAAAGAGAAGTATTTTTATAGTATGCTCCATCATAATCCTGTCTGGAAAGGAATAAAGATGCATCCTCTACTTCATCCAGATCTTTAATCTGCTCCAGTGCTTCATTTGTAATTACCGGAATTCCACCCGGTACACTTCCATAGGAAAAATCCATGGAATAATCTCCCTGATACAACTGCACTGTAACATTGTTATCACCTGCGCCAATCAGGTTCTGCTCAATCTGTTCATTCGTTCCTTTAATCGTAGATACAATTGCAATAATCGCTGCAATACCAATAATAATACCCAGCATAGTTAAGAAGGAACGCATCTTGTGTGACCAGATACCCTGAAAAGATAATCTTAAATTTTCTAACATGTTCGTCCCTCCTACTAATACATTACAGTTCCGGAATCTTCATCCTTATTGGTTTTGACTCCTTCTTTTGCTGTCTTACCATATGGAAAAGCAAGATAATCATCCATTGTAACTCCGGATTTAATTTCTACTGCATATCCGTATATGGTCTTTCCTGTCTTCACATACTGTTTTACAAGATGACCAGTTCCATCATCCTTCATGACATAGCTCTTACCATCTTCCTTACGCACATATGCTTTATCCAGATAAATCTTATCGGAAGAATCTTCATCTCCACCAAGATTAATGGAAAGACTTAAGTTGTCTCCATTGCTAAGTCCAGTGCTGTCTTCAATATATGCGGTATAGCCATAATAGGATGCATTCGGATTGCCATTGCCATAATAATAGCCATTGGAATCCTCCGGGTAATCATTAATCTCTGTTATTGTTGCATCAAATACCATTCCGGTGCTCCAGGAGGTTGCCGTAACACTCTGTCCGACTTTCACCTGTTCCAATGCAAGCTCATTTAGAGTTCCTTTTACATATAGACCATCTGAACCGGAAAGTGTCAAAAATGCACTTCCATCATTTGGAAGATTATCCGGATCTCCTGCTTTCTTTACGGTACCATTAAACTCAGCATAAACCATTCCATCTTCTGACTGGCTTTCCATCTGTTTCAACGCAAGCTCCGCTTTTCTTTTATCCAGATCAAGCTTAGTCAGTTCTTTTTCTTTATCCGCAATCTCTTTTGCCAGTTCATCTGCTGTATATCCGCTCTGCTGGTTATCATCCGGTACAGATGGTGTATCCGGTACAACCGGTTCGACCGGGGTATCCGGGACATCCGGCTCATTAATTACTTTACTTCCATCAATAACATACCATTTTGCATCCGGGTCTGCTTCCTCTAAAGCTGCACCGACTTTTGTCCATGCACTGATTAAGGTTCCGGCTACGGTATTTCCGTCATGAATTTCAAATACCGCAACCTTCCCCTCACTTTTCAATGTATTCAGATAGCTTCCATAGACATATGCTTCCTTTGTACATAAGAAGCGGTATGGATTCTCCTGGCTTCCATCTCCGGTATATGGCTGCGCCGTTGTTGAAATATAATTATAGGCATCTCCGTTCTTCTCTTCTACCTTATCCGGTGTGGTTACAGAAGTATCCGTAGATGGTGTTTCCGGTGCTGATGGCGTCACACTGTCTACAGACGGTGTACTTGTTGTGGCATTGCTGATTGGCTTGGTATTTTTAAGCTTTTCCAATTCCTTCTGTGCTACAGCACTATTATTTTCGATTGTCTGGATGTCTAATTTCTTCATCTCAATTGCCAGGTCAATATTGGTCATATCATATTGTAACAGCGGGTCACCTTCGGATACTTCCTGTCCTTCTGTTACAAACACTTTCTGAATGGTCTGCTCTGTGCTGACATAAACATCCTGCTGCTGTCCATTGGTCACGGTTCCGTCACTTTCCATGCTGTCACCCCAGGAACCAGTATTTAACATGGATACTGACTGTACCTCTGCTACCAGCTTACTATTCTGGTATGCCCGGTATCCTACTACTCCTCCGGTGATTCCACCTCCGGCTAAAACTACGATTAGAATTGCAATTACAACTTTCTTTTTCATGCCTTGCCCTCCTCATCGTCTGTAAATATTTCTCCGTCTACTATATGGAGGATTCTCTTTGCCTGTTTTGCAATGTTAATATCGTGGGTAATCATGACAATGGTAACGCCCTCATCATTCAGGCTCTGGAACAATTCCATAATCTGTTTACCGGATTTCTGGTCCAATGCTCCGGTCGGCTCGTCTGCCAGTAAAATCTTCGGATTATTTACCATGGCACGGGCACCAGAAAGCTGTGTCGGACGGAACCCGGAACGGTCTCCTAATCCTACACGCTCCAATGCCTTCTGTGCTCTTTCTTTCCGTTCTTTCTTCTTTACACCGGCATAGCTCAGTGGAAGTGATACGTTATCCAGTGCACTTTCCCTTGGCATCAGCTGAAAACTCTGAAATACAAATCCAATACTGTTCAGTCGGGCAGCAGACATCTCACGGTCTTTTAAGTTTAAGACATCCTTTCCTGCCAGTTCATAGGTTCCGGAAGTCGGTCTGTCCAGACACCCGATAATATTCATCAATGTTGTCTTCCCGGAACCGGACGGTCCCATGATAGCAACATATTCTCCTTCTTCTACCTGTAAAGATACATCCTTCAATACCGGAACTACCAGTTTATCCTGATTGTAATCTTTATAGATATGCTGCAGATTCAGAATCATTCAACCACCTCCGAATCTGTCGCACCTGACTCGCCGCTATCTGTAAATTCAGTTCCGGCTTCATCATACATTCCTTCGTCCATGTATTCGGTTCCGTCAGTATTATACATGCCTTCATCCATAGATTCAGTTCCGGCTTCATCATACATTCCTTCGTCCATACCGGAATCATCTGTAGATTCCTGGTTATATAACGGAGAAGAATAATCTACTTCTTCCATATTGGTAACTGCTGTTACACCCTCATACAGTCCCTGCATCGGGAATGCAATCAGGTCATCTTCAGAAAGTCCGGATTTAATCTCATATTCATCGAGATTCTCATCATACTCGCCTAATTCTACCTTGCGTTTTTCCAGTCTGTTCTTCTTGTCTGCTGCCCATACATATGGGTCTCCATCATCCTGCACAATATAATAGCCGTACAGCCAGACTCCTTCCTTTTCTTCAACCTCGCCCTGTCCGTAATCCGGCTCTATATATAAATGCTGTCCTAACATCAGTCCGTCTGTACTGTCCAAAGTAACATAGAATGAATACTTAGACGCAGAATCTCCAGAACTGCCTCCATCATACATATAAGAAGAATTACTGTCCGTCTGGGTGCTTTCAGTATCAATCTTGGAAATACTTCCTGTCCAGGTCTGCGTCTCATCTAATCTGGAACGTAAAATAACCGGTGTTCCCTCTGAAATTGTTCCTACAGAAGTCTCATCAATTGTTCCTTTTACACGGTACTCGCCTGTCGCTAATATTTTCATATATGCTGCAGTATTTCCATTGGGATCCACCCCGTTTTCATTGATTTCTTTTACAACACCAGCCATCTTACTGGTTACTTCTGAGTTGTCGATGGATTTCTGGTATTTGTCAATCTCTGCCTGTTTGCTTTTCTTGTTGTATTCTGACTGCTTAATGGAAGTCTGCAGTGTCTGAATCTGTGTGGTATATTCAAACTGCTGGTCTTCCGGTGCGCTTGCTTTTTCTTTCTGCAATTCTGCAATCTGTGCATTTGAATTGGAAATGTCATTTGCAATGCCTTCCATCTCAAGCTTTGCCTGGTCTATCTGCATCTGCAGTTCTTCTGTATCATAAGAAAATAATACGGTTCCCTCTTCTACTTCATCACCAACAGAAACGTATACTTCCTTTACTTTACGTTCGGAATCCTTATTTATCTCTAAGGTCTCCTGTGGTTCTACCACACCACTGTAACGATTATTGATTCCTGCTGACTGGTTCATAATTGCAGATACTTTTTCTACATATACCTTGTCTGCAGAATTTCCACCGCTGCTTCTTCCCTTTAGGAAATAGAATCCTACTCCGGCTGCAACTACTGCCGCTGCAATAACTCCAATAATAATGCCTACCTTCTTTTTGCTCATCTGTCTCCTCCTGAATAATTCCTTTTTCCTGCCTTTTACCTGTAGAAACTGCCGTTGGCAGCTTTTTATGGGTGCCTGACTTCGAAAAAAATAGCCGTAAAGCTTTCATACTTTACGACTATTTTATCATTTTCTTATTTGAAATACAGCATGGATAATTCCTAAGATTTCTTAAGAAATCATTAATTTCCCGACAAAAATTTTTACGATTTATTTCAGAGGATATTTTGCAGTTAATTCTGCTACAATTGCTCTTGCTTTCTCAGAAGCTGCCTCGCCCTCTTTAATCATCATGGCAATTGCCTCTGCAATCTTGTCCATATCTTCTGTATTCATGCCTCTTGATGTAACAGCTGCAGTACCAAGACGAACGCCGCTGGTTACGAATGGAGACTTCGGATCATTCGGAATAGTATTCTTATTACATGTGATGTTTACAGCATCTAATAATTTTTCTACTGCCTTACCTGTCAAATCATAATTAGTAAGGTCTACTAACATCAGATGGTTGTCAGTTCCGCCGGATACAATCTTGATATCACGGCTTAATAATCCCTTGCAAAGTGCCTGGGCATTATCAATAATACCCTGCTGATATACCTTGAATTCCGGCTGTAACGCTTCTTTTAAGCAGACTGCCTTTGCTGCAATGACATGCATTAAAGGTCCACCCTGGATTCCCGGAAATACTGCCTTATTAAAGTTATATTTATCTGCTGCTTCCTGATTGCAGAGAATCATTCCGCCTCTTGGTCCTCTTAAGGTCTTATGGGTTGTTGTTGTTACAACATCTGCATATGGGATTGGGCTTGGATGAAGTCCTGCTGCAACAAGTCCTGCGATATGTGCCATATCAACCATAAGAACTGCACCACAGGCATCTGCAATTTCACGGAATTTCTTGAAATCAATGGTTCTTGCATATGCGGATGCACCTGCAATAATCATCTTTGGCTTACATTCCATTGCAATCTGCATAACATTGTCATAGTCAATGAAGCCTTCATCATTTACACCATAAGGCACAATATGGAAATATGTTCCGGAGAAGTTTACCGGACTTCCGTGTGTTAAATGTCCACCATGGTCTAAGTTCATTCCCATTACGGTATCACCCGGTTTTAAAATAGCAAACTGTACAGCCATATTTGCCTGTGCACCGGAATGTGGCTGTACATTTACATAGTCACAGCCAAACAGCTCTTTTGCTCTCTCAATTGCCAGGTTCTCTACAATATCAACGCAGTCACATCCGCCGTAATATCTCTTTCCCGGATAGCCTTCTGCATATTTATTAGTCATTACACTGCCCATTGCTGACATTACTGCCGGGCTTACCCAGTTCTCAGATGCAATCAGCTCAATGTGGCTGTTCTGACGGTCAAATTCTTTGGTAATGGCATCTGCAACTTCCATGTCCACTGCCTGAATATCTTCTAATGTATACATGTTTCTTCTCCTTCTCTATGTGATTTTCTTTAGGCGATTGCGAAAGGGGACAGCTTTTCTTTCAAAATTTTGCTATGAAAGGGGATTTGGAGTTATTTGTACTGGAATGCCAGCAGTTCTTAAGTGTATGTTTTGCTTGATTGTAAACTGTCTTTCCGTTGCTTTGACGGGGTCGCTGTACTGTCCTCCAACTGCAGATGCGGCATAAAGCCTGCAAGGAGCACTAAGAATTTCGGCATGGACATCGTACATTCCGGCAACCGGCGCAAATTCACATCCATGTTCAATTGCGCCTCGCTGGCACGTCCCTGTGCCAGCGTTGCCAAAGAACAGACGAAATTCTAAGTGCCCCTAACAGCCCTTATCATGCATCTGAAGTTGACGAACAATGCAGCGACGATGTCAAACATTGGAAAGACTGTTTTTATCGCATCAAGCAAAATATACCTTTTAGAACTACGGGATTTCAGTGCAGACTCCAATGCCCTTTCTATAGAAAAATTTGAAAGACTGGTTATCCAATTTCGCAATCGCCCAATAAATTTACTTTGAGTATCATTATAAGTGATAGCCTGATTCAACGCAACAGTATTTTTACGCATTACCGTAAAAAAGTGCATTTTCAAATATCTTTTCCAGTTCCCTTTTCTAGGTGTCGTATTTCATATTATACTGCCACTTAAATATGGCAGTTCCAATGATTACAATATAGCCTGCAATACTGAGGACATCCGGTATCTGATTCAGGAACAGAATGCCAAGAAGTGCCGCAAAGACAATCTGGGTGTAATCAAAAACAGATATCGCTTTTGCCGGTGCTTTCGTATATGCTGTGGTAATGCAGATCTGTCCGCCTGCTGCACATACGCCAGCCAGCATAAGGCAGACAAACTGTGTCATGCTCATAGGCTTATATCCGATGATGAAAAACGGCAATGTGACAACACAGGAAAAGAGTGAAAAACAAAGGACGATAACCGGTCCCTTCACTCCCATTTTCCCTAATTTACGCACATAGGTATAAGCAATTCCTGCACCCAGTCCGCCCAGTGCTCCAATCAGTCCGTAAACAAACTGTATATCAAAGGATGGCTTAATGACAAGCAGTGCTCCGGTAAATGCCAGCACGACTGCTCCCCATTCTACTTTATTTGCCTTTTCCTTTAAGATAAAGGTTGACATAATAATTGCAAAGAAAGGCGATAACTTATTTAACATATTGGCATCTGCAATATTCAGCCGGTCAATGGCATAGAAATTACAGATTAATCCTACCGTTCCGCAGAAGCTTCGCATGAAGAGTCCGCCCCAGCTTTTTTTTGGTGCATAGAATGGCTCTTTTGCCCGGATGAGCAGAAAAGCTGCCACAACGGCAGCTACTGCATTTCGGAAAAAAGCCTTTTCCATCGTAGGCAGGTCTCCTGAAAGCCGGACAAAAAATGTCATCAGCGCAAAGAAGAAGCCTGCTCCTATAATAAATAAAATTCCCTGTCTTTTTTCCTGTTTCATATGATTCTTTCTATTCTGCAAGCAGTTTTTCTACGCTTGCAAGTTTGACGCAAAGTACAAAAATTTTAGTTGCTGTCTCAAGTTCTTCCATAGTCGGGAAGCTTGGTGCAATACGGATAACAGAATCCTCCGGGTCTTTTCCATAAGGGAAAGGTGCTCCTGCCGGTGTCAAAACAACGCCTGCTTCTTTTGCTTTGGCAACAACACTCTTTGCACATCCCGGTAAAGTATTAAAGCAGATGAAGTATCCACCCTTCGGGCTAATCCAGGAACCGATTCCAAGCTCGCCTAATTCATCCTGCAATGTTCTTTCTACCATTTCAAACTTCGGACGCATAATTGCTGCCTGTTTCATCATATGTGCATTGATTCCGTCAATATTTTTGAAATAACGTACATGACGAAGCTGATTAATCTTATCATGTCCGATGGTCTGCATCGTAAACTGTTTTTCAATGAAGTCAAGGTTTGCCTTGGAAGTTACGATTGCTGCAATACCGCTTCCCGGGAAGCTTACCTTTGATGTAGAGCAGAATTCGTATACCATATCCGGGTTGCCGGCTTTCTCACATTCGCTGATGATATCTAAAAGGTCATCCTGCTCATCTTCATAGAGATGATGTACTACATAGGCATTGTCCCAGTAAATACGGAAGTCTTCTGCTGCCGGCTTTAATGCTGCCATACGGCGGACAGTTTCATCGGAATAAGTGATTCCCTGAGGATTGGAATATTTTGGTACACACCAGATTCCTTTAATGGAATCATCGCTGCTTACCAGACGCTCTACCATATCCATATCCGGTCCTTCGGAAGTCATCGGTACATTTACCATTTCTACACCGAAAAATTCTGTTACTCCGAAATGACGGTCATAGCCCGGTACCGGACATAAGAATTTTACTTTATCCAGTTTGCACCATGGTGTACTTCCCATGACACCGTGGGTAAAGGAACGGGATACGGTATCGTACATAACATTTAAACTGGAATTACCGTATACAAAAACATGGTCCGGTGTGCTTCCTACCATATCTGCAATTAATTTTCTTGCTTCCGGAATTCCTTTTAATTCTCCATAATTTCTACAATCTGTACCATCTTCTGCAATTAATTCACTGCTGCTGTTTAATACATCCAGCATCGGCATGACAAGGTCGAGCTGGGTTGCTGCCGGCTTTCCTCTTGCCATATTTAAAGAAAGACCCATTCCCTTGTATTTTGCATACTCTTTTTCAAGACCTTCCTTTACCTTATACAATTCTTCTTTTGACATTTCCTGATAAGACTGCATCTTATTCCTTCCTCCTGTATCATTCATCATTTTCTTTTAACCAGTGAAGCCACTGGGCGATTTCTTTTTCTTTTCCATTGTCGGTCGGCTCGTAAAATACCGAATCCGTCAGCCCATCCGGAAGATACTGCTGTCTGACATAGTGGTGCGGGTAATCATGGGAATAAAGATAACCCAGACCATGTCCTAATTTTCCGGCGGATTTGTAATGTGCATCCTTTAAGTGATTTGGTATCGGTGCCGTTTTGGTATGTTCTACCACATCCATCGCGCGATTCAGTCCCATATAGGATGCATTACTCTTTGGTGCACTTGCCACATAGGCAACTGCTTCTGCAAGAATAATCTGTGCCTCCGGCATACCGATGCGTTCTACTGCCTGTGCTGCAGAAACCGCTACATTCAATGCCATCGGGTCTGCTGTACCAACATCCTCTGCCGCGCTGATCATGATTCTTCTTGCGATGAAACGGATATCTTCTCCTGCATATAACATTCTTGCAAGGTAATAAAGGGCTGCATCCGGGTCTGTTCCACGGATACTTTTGATAAATGCAGAAATCGTATCATAATGATTATCGCCTGCCTTATCATATTTCACTACACGCTTCTGGATACATTCCTGTGCCACATCGATTGTAATATGGATAAGTCCGTCTTCGCTTCGTGGTGTGGTTAAGATTCCAAGTTCAATGGCGGTAAGGGCTGCCCTTGCATCTCCATTGGCAACATCTGCCATGAATTCCAGTGCATCCTCGTCGATGACTGCCTGATATGCACCCATTCCCTTTTCCTTATCGGTAACTGCCCGCACCAAAAGCTTCTTAATATCTTCTTTTTCCAGTGCATGCAGTTCGAAAATAATGGAACGGGATAGTAAAGCTCCATTGACTTCAAAATATGGATTTTCCGTTGTGGCACCAATCAGGATAATCGTTCCGTCTTCTACAAAAGGCAGAAGGTAGTCCTGCTGTCCTTTATTAAAACGATGAATCTCGTCGATGAAAAGAATCGTTTTCTTTCCATACATTCCCTGATTGTTCTTTGCCTGCTGCACCACTTCCTCCATGTCCTTCTTTCCTGCAGATGTAGCATTCATCTGAAGGAATTCAGCACTGGTGGTATTGGCAATCACTTTTGCCAGCGTGGTCTTTCCGGTTCCCGGCGGTCCATAGAAAAGAATAGAACTTAACTTATCTGCTTTAATGGCACGATATAACAGCTTGTCCTTTCCGATAATATGTTCCTGCCCGACTACTTCGTCTAAGGTCGTGGGACGAAGTCTTGCCGCAAGGGGAGACTCTTTTTCCATATTCTGTTCCCGCATGTAATCAAATAAATCCATTTTTGCTCCTTGCATAATTTCAAAACGAATCTTGCATTTTTACCCTTATTTTTCTTCATTTTTATACTTTTGGGGTTTCAAAATGACATTTGAGCTTTAAAATAATTCATTTCATCCTAAGATACCATACCTTAATTTTTGCCTTTTGACAAGTCTATTCTGGTATTTTTTCTTGATTTTCCAGTGAAAACACACAAAAAATCCATTGAAACATTCTTTTTTCTCAAGGTAACTCAAATATCAGCTTATCTACCGTTACAAATTCATAACCCTGTGCCTGCAGCCGGTCAATAATCTCAAAGGCTGCCAGCATACTGCTGTCATAACCGTCATGTAATAAAATAATATCACCATCTTTGACATCCGTCATTACTTTATTGACGACTTTTTCCTTATTCTGTACCTCCCAGTCCCTTGGGTCTACATCCCAGAGCACCTCTATCATATTCATCTGACAGTCCAGATTCTTCTGGGTGCTTCCGAAAGGAGAACGCAAAAACTGCGGATATTCCCCGGTAATCTGATAAATGGCATCATTGGTCTTTCGAATCTGCTCACAGGCATCTTTCTTCGATAAGATGCCAAGGTTCACATGGGTATAGGAATGATTTCCTATGATATGCCCATCATCCTGAATTTTCTTTATCAAATCCGGATATGCCTCTGCTTTCTCTCCGATCACAAAAAAGGTTGCTTTGACATTGCGCTCCTTCAGCCCTTCCAGTAAATCTTTCGTACAATCCGGGCTTGGTCCATCGTCAAATGTCAATGCAACCTCTTTTATTCCACTTGTTTTCTTTATATTCATGCTCTCTGCATTTACCAGATAATTGACACGGATCCGACAGGCTCCGGCGGCAATTACCAATACCGCCAGTGCCAGATTCATCCATATCAATGCTTTTCGGATTCGACTCATTTTACACCGTTACTTTTCTGCTCTCCTGACAATATATGCAGCAACTGCATTTCTTATTATGTCAAGCTTGAACCATTTCAGGCGGTCGCCGGTTTTGCGCTGGCAGTCAATTCTCCATCGGTAAGGTCGATAAGAATGGTATCTCCCTCTCTGACTTTATCTGCAAGAATCAATTTTGCTGCCAATGTCTCCACATATTTCTGCAGGAAACGTTTCAGTGGTCTTGCACCATATACCGGGTCATAACCTTTCTCGGTAATATAATCCTCGGCAGCCTTGGTCAGTTCCACTTTCAGTTCACGGTCTGCAAGACGTTTATTCAGATCTTCCATCAGTAACTTGATAATGTTGCCGATGTTGTCTTTGGTCAGCGGCTTGAACATAATGATTTCATCCAGACGGTTTAAAAATTCCGGCCGGAAGTTACCCTTCAGTTCTTCCATGACAGCTTCTTCTGCTTCCGGACGAATCTCACCATTTTCGTCAATGCCCTCCAACAGATGCATGGAGCCTAAGTTAGAAGTCATGATAATAATGGTATTCTTAAAGTCTACGGTACGTCCCTGAGAATCGGTAATTCGTCCGTCATCCAGTACCTGAAGCAGTACATTAAAGACATCCGGATGTGCTTTTTCCACCTCATCAAAGAGGACTACGGAATACGGTTTCCGGCGGACTGCCTCCGTCAGCTGACCACCTTCATCATAGCCTACATATCCAGGAGGTGCTCCAATCAGACGGGAAACGGAATATTTCTCCATATACTCGCTCATATCGAGACGGACCATATTGGATTCATCATCGAAAAGGCAGCTTGCTAATGCTTTGGCAAGCTCTGTCTTACCTACACCGGTTGGTCCTAAGAACAGGAAAGAACCGATTGGCTT
>OHMK01000742.1_pt1 | contig 12495 bp, 9 predicted proteins | sample 1569291 | NCBI WGS metagenome assembly OHMK01 (sample SAMEA3879517, study PRJEB24766) | human gut metagenome | biome: human-associated habitat; feature: feces | place: USA | collected 1985/1987 | reverse complement strand
TACTATGTTTAAAATGTTTTTCACAAAAAAACAGATGTCCGTGTCGGGCATCTGTTTATAATCTATTCTCTATTTATATCCTAAACGATTTCTTCGTACTGCATACTCTCGAAATCGTAACGCTCATTCGCATTCCGGACTATCAAATAATTTCCACTCTCTCAAAATACCGGATCAGAATGTCCGCACAATTTTCGATTCCCAATTTGGTGGTATCGAGGATCATATGATAATTGTTCACATCACCCCACACTTTACCGGTATTTTCATAATAATAGTCGGCGCGCTCCGCATCATTTTTCTCAAGCATTTCTTTTGCCTCATCGTGGGGAAGACTTTCCTTCTTCATGATACGTTCAATACGATCTTCCTTATCCGCGCACACATACACGTTAAATACATTCGGCTGATCCTTCAGGATCTCGGATGCACAACGTCCCAGAATAATACAGGGATGTTCCGCCAATTCCTTAATAACCTCCGCTTCCGTAGCATAACTGTCACCATCCAGTTCATGCTCTATGTACGCCTTATCATATACCGGCACCTCCAGCTTCTCAGACAGCTCCTGTGCGATCAGACTGGCTCCCGTTCCGAATCTTCGGCTGATAGTAATTACAAGGTTCATCGTAAGCACCTCCTTTGTAAGGTACTCTCATTTTATGATAAAGACTCTGAATTTGCAAGAGGGATGTCTACAAAAGCTTCTGCTCTATCTGATACAGTTTCTCACCTGTCGCCCGCATGCTGTGTTCCTCCGCCAGTGCCCTGCCTGCCCGGATTCTGCGTCTTACTTTTTCCCGCGGTTCTTCATACAAGATGTCTCGGACTGCCTGCTCGTAGGAATCCGGATTGCTGGCTTTGCGCACCTGCTCGCCGTCGGTAAGCCACCCTTCATACACCGGAATGTCTCTCACGATCACAGGAATCTCACAGGATAATGCCTCCAATACCACGATTCCTTCCGTCTCTTCATAACTGAAAAAAACAAATGCATCCGCACCGCAGTATGCATCCCGCAGGATCCCGGACGGTTGGAAACCGGCAAAGATCACATTTTCCGGCTTCTCTGCCACAGCCTTTTTGATCTCTGCCGGAATCAATGCATTGTTCCCGCCCCCAAACCATAGAAAAATAATGTCTGGCATCCTTTTTGCCATTTCCAGAAAATCCTCGATTCCTTTTCTGTGAATCAGATGCCCGGCGGATATCACGACCTTTTTATCCACAGGAAGATGAAAAAATATCCGGAATCGTCCACCTGCCTGCTCTGTTTTGTGGAAAAATTCAGTGTCCACACCATTGGTCAGTGCATAAATCTCCCGATGCAGATCATATTTCATTAACAATTCCCGGGAATATTCCGTTGGTGTGATAACCACATCTCCCTGTCTATAACAATGGCGGATCCATTTTTTGAATAAAGGAGCCGCCAGATTGGAACCGATAAAAGAATTCTTAAAATCTTCCATAGTGGAATGCCCATAATAGACGACCTTTTTCCCCTGCCGTCTTGCCCGCCGTGCCACCAGCGGCGAATCAGGCAATACGGTATTGATCTGTACGATATCCGCCTCTTTCCAGACGTCCGTCACGGTCACTTTTGCTGCTCGCAGCATCTTCTCCTGATGGCGGATGGCGCTGCCGACGCCGCTTTTTGCCACCAGTGAAAGTCCGCCTTTATATATATAAATTTTCATAAGTATACTCTCCTATAATAGGTGGAAAATCACCTGGAACAGTGTCGTCAGTCCCAGACTATACAGCGCAATGGAGAAAGGCTTTCCCAAAAAGATGACTGTCACAAACTGTTTCCATGTCATGTTCGTTGTTCCGGCGAGATAACAGAGAAAATCATCCGGTGCCACCGGCAGAAAGATTGCCAGTGTAAATAATTTCAAAAATCTCCCCTTCAACTCCGTCCATGTCAGGTATTTTTCAATCATTTTCCCGGGAAACATCTTGTACAGCACCGGTCTTCCCAGACTTCTTGCTATTCCAAAAGCAATACAGGAACCCACACTGATTCCTATATAATTATAGAAAAATCCCGGCACCGCTCCAAAGAGCAGCACTCCTGCCAGACAGCTGATGCCACCCGGTATGATGGGAAACACCACCTGAACGATCTGGATCAGCACGAAGATCAGTGCACCGATCATTCCGAAGCGGTTCACAAACTGCTGCATGGTCTCCACCGATTGGAAAATGCCGCTCTGATAGCCCCAGACTGCCAGTATTCCACAGAGGATCAGACTAACCCAGGATGCAATATTGACGGCTCTTTGCCAAGCGTTTTTCTCTTTCGACCTGTTTTTCTTCGATCTGTCGCTGGTATAGTTGTTCCATGCTTCCCGCAAATCTTTTTTGGGAAAATATTTCTGCGGACTGTTTTGCATAACTGCACATTCCTCTGCGTTCATCGTCTTCTTTCTCCTTCCAGTTCTTCAGGTCTTTCAAGAATTCCTCTTCGGTCCGGTACTGCCAGCCGTTTTTTCCCTCTTCCACAACCGCCCGCAGGCATTGATCCCTTCTGCATAATAACGGTAATCCTGCTGCCAGTGCTTCCGCATAGGTAAGCCCCTGGGTCTCACTGGTGGAAGCGCTGACGAACAGATCTCCTGCCGGATAATAAGATGCTACTTCAACGGGTGATACCATTCCGGTAAAAATAACGCTTTCCGTCACACCCAGTTCTGCTGCCTTTTTCCGTAAAATCTCCAAATAAGGACCGCCGCCTACAATCATCAGTATTGTGCCGCTCTCCTGAATTTTCTGCTGGTACTCCAGCAATTCTTCCACATTCTTCTCTTTTGCCAGACGACCTACATATAAAAGCACTGTGGTCTTCCGGTCCATTTTATATTTTCTTCGGATTTTCTCCCGGGAATCCGTCCGGGTCTGCGCGTCATATTTACTCAGATCAATCCCCGATGGGATCACTGATACCGGACAATGAATGCCATAGTCTTTTAGTAATGTCTCTATTTTTGTGCTGGGAGCGATCATACTGTCCACCTTCTCGGAGATCTGTCGCGTCAGGAACTGTACCATATCCCTGCCCCATTTCTTGTAAGGGGAAAAATAGTGGGTATAATCTTCGTATACAGTATGGTAAGTATGCACCAGAGGGGTCTTACATTCCTCTGCGATCTTTTTTGCCATGAAAAAGGTAGAAAATTCACACTGGGAATGTACAATATCCGGATTCCACTCTATAATCCCGCGATACAGTTCGCGTCCCGGGGACACCCGAAGTCTTGCTCCCGGATAAATATATCCGGCATTCACGGAACCCATATAGATCACACCCTCTTCTTCGTAGGAACGAGCTGTACGGGACAGGGTCAGGATCTTCACTTCATGTCCTCTTTGCTGTAATTCCTCCCGCAGATTGCATACCGAAGTAACAACTCCGTTGATGGCCGGCTTGTACCAGTCTGTTGTGATCAATACCTTCATCTTTTTCTCCCTTCCGTTTATTTTCTCTGAATTGATCTCAGCATAACAGACACAGGTAAATTCCATCCGAATAAAATCAAAAGTTTTCCTAAAGTTTCTGTGAGTTTTTTCCAAAATATGCACTAAAAAACAGCATTCTCCGGAAATTTCCGGAAAACGCCGTTTTTAATCGTCTTTCTATAAAATTATTATCTTTCTTCTCTGAAGTACGCCAGTCCCAGACTTGCAGGGGGCTGATTCTCTCTCTTGCTCCGCATACTGGTGATGACCAGTACCAGTAAGGTCACGACATAAGGGATCATCTTATACAGCTCCTGATACTCCATATGCTCGATACCGGTGGGCAGATACAGATACAGAATATACAGACCACCGAACAGGAAAGAAGCAAATACACTGATATTCGGTCTCCAGATAGTGAAGATGACCAGCGCAATGGCAAGCCAGCCTCTGTCACCGAACGCATCGTTGGACCAGACGCCGCAGGCATAATCCATTACATAGTACAGTCCGCCCAGACCTGCGATCATACATCCCACGCAGGTAGCGATGTATTTGTACCGGGATACGTTGATACCGGCTGCATCTGCGGTATTGGGACCCTCACCGACTGCTCTTAAGTGCAGTCCGGTTCTGGTATGACTCAGAACATACGATGCCGCAAACGCAATGATCACTGCCAGATAAGCCAGGAATCCATAGGATAAAAACAGCTTGCCAAACCAGCCAAGTTTTCCCGCAAAAGGAAGTGACTTACTGAAATAACTGCTGGTAGCAGACAGTGCAATGGAAGGTACATCACTGTTCACCAACTTGATCAGGGATCCGCCAAAGAAATTACCGAAGCCGACACCGAAGGTGGTCATTGCCAGACCGGTCACGTTCTGGTTCGCCCGCAGGGTGACAGTCAGGAAGCAGTACAGCAATCCCATCAACAGGGATCCTAACAGGCAGCAGAGCATCGGAATCGCAATGGCAAGAAACCCATTCATGTTCGCCGCGTCTCCTGCGGATCTCTCATAGAAGAAAGATCCGATGACACCACAGATACCTCCCACATACATGACGCCGGGGATTCCCAGATTCAGATTACCGGACTTCTCCGTGATGATCTCACCGGTACTCCCGTATAACAGAGGAATTCCCTGTACGATTGCTCTCGGAATAAATGCAAGTAAAAATGACCACATGCTTACTGTTCCTCCTTTTCTGCTTTTTTACGGAACTGCAGTCTGTAAGTAATGAAGAACTCACAGCCGATGATAAAGAACAGGATAATACCTGTCAGAATATCGGAATAAGAATGATTCAATCCGAAATTGGTAGAGATCTCACTGGCTCCGCGATCCATGAATATGATCAGGAAGCTGGAGAATACCATGGTCAGAGGATTGAACTTGGACATCCAGGATACCAGTACAGCGGTAAATCCCTGTCCACCTGCAATCGTGGTGGTCACAGTATGATTGATACCTCCTACCAGAAGCAGGCCTACCAGTCCGCAGAGAGCACCGGACAACAGCATGGTGCGGATAATGACTTTTTCAACCTTGATACCTACATATTTTGCGGTATTTTCGCTCTCACCCACAACAGAGATCTCATATCCCTGCTTGCTGTAATTAAGATATACATACATGAAAATTGTGATCACTACTGCCACTACAATACTTAACAAATATTTAGAACCGAAGATCTGCGGCAGCCAGCCCACGTTGGTGTTCTGGTTGATGATACCGATCTTACCGGATCCCTTGGGAACCTCCCATACGATAGTATAGAATGCCACCAGCTGTGTAGCTATATAGTTCATCATCAGCGTAGACAGCGTTTCATTGGTATTCCATTTCGCCTTGAAAAATGCGGGAATGAATCCCCAGATGGCTCCTGCTGCCAGGCTGGCCACGATCATGCACAGGATCACAACTGCATTCGGAAGCTTATCTCCCAGACAGATCATGCAGGCTGCTGCTGCCAGACCGCCGATCAGTACCTGTCCCTCACCGCCGATATTCCAGAATTTCATCTTAAATGCCGGGGTCAGTGCCAATGCGATCAAAAGCAGGATCGCTATATTCTGAAAAGTGACCCATGTCTTGCGGACGGATCCGAAAGCACCCAGAACAATGGACTGATATACCTGTAAAGGATTGATTCCCGTGGTGATCGTCGTAATGATACCGCAGAGGATCAGTGCCAGCAGGATTGCCACGAAACGGATGCCCAGCGATTTGTACCAGGGGAGTGCATCTCTTTTTACGATATGAAACAAAGGCTCTTTATTCTTTTCCTTCATATTCTTTGCCTCCTACTCTGGTCATCAGCATACCGACCTCATTTTTGTCTGTCTTTCTCGCATCCAGAATACCACTGACTTCTCCGCCGCACAATACCATGATACGGTCGGACAGCTCCATCAGCACATCCAGATCCTCACCTACGAAAATCACGGCAACGCCCTTTTTCTTCTGTTCATTGATCAAGTCATATATAGTATACGAAGAATTGATATCCAGTCCACGTACCGCATAAGCCGTTAACAATACGGTAGGCGCAGACGCAATCTCTCTTCCAACGAGAACCTTCTGTACATTACCACCGGACAATCTGCGTACCGGAGTGGTGATACCCGGGGTTACAACCTCCAGATTTTCTACCACATCAGTCGCAAGCTGTTTGGAAGGCTTTCGGTTCGTAAACGGTGTATGTCCCTGTCGGAAGGAACGTAACATCATATTATCGGTTAGGTCCATATTGCCTACCAGGCCCATGCCAAGACGATCCTCCGGTACAAAAGAAAGTGATACGCCCATCTCTGCGATCTTCAACGGATCCTTGCCAATCAGCATTTCCTTACTTCCATCATCTTCCACATAACTGATCGTGCCGGCTTCTGTTACCTGCAGACCTGCAATGGCTTCCAGAAGCTCCTTCTGTCCACAGCCGGAGATACCGGCGATTCCCAGGATCTCACCACTGTTGGCGGTAAAGGAGACGTCCTTCAGCTTAACGATACCTTCTTCGTTACGTACAGTCAGTCCCTGTACTTCGATACGGGGCTTCGGATTCACAGGTTCCGGTCTGACAATATTCAAAGTAACCGCATGTCCCACCATCATATTGGTCATTTCCGTAACGGTGGTATCCTTTGTCAGCATGCTTCCAATATACTGACCGTTACGAAGCACAGCCACCCTGTCGGACAGAGATTCCACTTCATGCATTTTATGGGTAATAATGACAATAGCCTTGCCGTCATCTCTCATTTTCCGGAGAACGTTAAAGAGCTTCTCTGTCTCCTGCGGTGTCAGTACGGCGGTAGGCTCATCCAGGATCAGAATATCCGCACCACGATACAGCACCTTTACAATCTCCACGGTCTGCTTCTGGGATACCGTCATATCATAGATTTTCTGCTTCGGATCTACTTCAAAACCGTATTTGTCACAGATCTCCTCTATTTTACGGGATGCCTCCTTGATATTAAGCCTGCCTTCCAGACCCAGGATGATATTCTCGGTAGCGGAAAGTACATCGATCAGCTTAAAATGCTGATGCACCATACCGATTCCCAGCCGTAACGCATCCTTGGGGGATTTGATGACCTCTTCCTTACCGTTAATAAAGATCTGTCCCTCATCCGGAAAATAAATACCGGAGAGCATATTCATCAGTGTCGTCTTACCGCTGCCGTTTTCCCCAAGCAGCGATAATATCTCACCCTTATAGATATCCAGATTTACCTTATCATTGGCAATCACGGATCCAAAAGTCTTGGTAATGTTTTTCATTGAAACCGCAGCTACTTTTGTCTCTTTTTCCATCCTAGTCACCTTTCCATTTAATCCACGACCTGAAAATTTGCAGGTCTTTTAATACCTGGCATAAGCACACTGGCCGCCCCTTTTCTACCTCATCCATCCGCAAAAGATCAATAAGTTAGAAAAAGGGCGGCGCGGCGATAAACGCTGCGCCGTCCGGGCTATTTCAATAAGTCAATTAATACTGCTCATCCAACAGGTTGATTCCATCAATTCTTACATTGAAGTAAGGAGCGGAACGGAATGCAACATCGGACTCATGGAAGTATCCGTCACTTACTACCTCATGGTCGGGAGTATAATCAGGATCAGTATCGATATCAGCTTCATAGCTGTCCAGGGTCTTGCCGTCTACAGTAAAGGTGGTGATATCATATACATGAGTCTTGCCTGCGATCAGATCAGCCTTTGCAGCTTCTACTGCTTCTGCGGTACCATCTGCTACAGCAGCACCAAGATCGCTCAGCTCTACAGAGCCGGTCTCCAGAGTACCACACCAGTCAGTATCAATAGGAGTTCCATCTGCTACACATTTAATAGCATACTCAAAGTAAGGCTCCCAGTTAACTCTGGAAGATACCAGGAAGGTATTGGGGCAGGCTGCCTCAGTGCTTCCGTTGTAAGATACGTTGGGAACGCCTGCGGTCTCACATGCGGTAGGAGCACCCATGGAGTCTGCATGCTGGCTGATCAGTACACATCCGCCCTCGATCAGCTTGTTAGCTGCTTCCTTCTCAGCGGTCTCATCATACCAGGAACCGGTAAAGGTTACATCCATGGTAACGCTGGGGCATACGGAACGGGCGCCCAGGAAGAAGGATGTATAACCGGACATAACTTCTGCATATGTATAAGCACCTACATAACCCATCTTAGCCTGATCTTCAGTAATATCACCGTTAGCGATCATCTCATTCAGCTTCATGCCTGCAACGATACCTGCAAGGTAACGACCATCATAAATGGAAGCAAATGCATTGTGGAAGTTGTCCAGACCCTCGGTATGAGCCTTGGTTCCTGTTGCATGGCTGAACTGAACATTGGGATACTCCTTAGCAGCCTCGATGATGTAGTCCTCATGTCCAAAGCTGTCTGCGAAAATGAAATTGCAACCTGCATCAGCAAGCTCACAAGCTGCTTCATAAGCTTCCTGTCCTTCAGGAATGTTGGTCTTGGTCATGTACTCAATGCCAAGCTTCTCACAAGCTGCCTTTGCTCCGTTCAGGAAGTTCAGATCATAAGTAGAGTTCTCATCATGCAGGAAAATAAAACCTGCCTTTACACCACTGACAGCTTCGCCATCAGCTTCAGTAGTAGCTGCTGCCTCAGTAGTAGCTGCTGCCTCAGTAGTAGCTGCAACAGTTGCAGCATCTGTGCCGGTGGTAGCTGCGTTATTGGATCCGCATCCTGCCAGAGCAGTAACTGCGAGAGCCATAGCTGCGAGTAAACTTACGACTTTCTTTTTCATAATTCTCCTCTTTCTGCGCTGCTGCTTCGTTACAGATCCATGTAGCAGCGCGGACACAGATCTGCAGATAAACCGGTGAGTCAACGCAAAAAGGGTGTATGACACCTTCATACGACCCCTTTATTGTACTCTCTCAACATTAGTCAGTATAAGCATTTGTCTGACTTCTTGTCAAGAGAAGTATTAAATTTTTATTAACTCGTTTGAGAATGTGGTTCTGAATAGTTATCTAACTTATCTAACTCTTAAGATCGAAATGTGATCTCTCCGGTTTTGTCATCCATACTTTCCACAATTGCGAGCGACTCTACACGGATACCCTTGGAACGGATCAGATCGCCGCCCTTCTGGAATCCCTTCTCAACGGCAATGCCGACACCCTCTACGGAGGCTCCCGCTTTATTGACAATGTCGATCAAACCCTCCAGTGCGCATCCGTTGGCCAGGAAATCATCAATGATCAGAATATGATCTTCCGGATGCAGGAATTTTTTGGAGACGATCACGTCATATACTCTCTTGTGCGTAAAGGATTCGATCTTGGTGGAATATACTTCACCGTCAATATTTACAGACTGGGATTTTTTTGCAAATACCACCGGCACATGAAAATGCTGGGCTGCCACACAGGCGATGCCGATACCGGAAGCTTCCACAGTCAGGATCTTCGTAATCTTACGGTCTGCGAACAGGCGCGCCCATTCCTTTCCCATTTCATTGAACAGATCAATGTCCATCTGATGATTCAGAAAAGAATCTACTTTTAATACATTTCCTGCTTTTACCGTACCATCTTTGCGAATGCGCTCTTCGAGTAATTTCATTGGTATGTCTCCTCTTTTGTTTCTTCTTAATATATTTTAATATATTCTGTGGTAGTACTTTAGGCTTTTATGTCTCTTATTATACGCAGGATATTGTTCCTTTTTCAATAGAAGAACTATATTTCTTGCTATTTTGACAACATTTTGCTATGTTAACCATTAGAATACTGAAATCACGAGGTGTCTTATGCCTATCAAAGGATATATCATAGAAAAATACAATGCCATGACCAACGCTTATACCTGCAATCGTCTGGTACAGGAAGCTTCTGCCCTGGATATGGATCTGCAGATTGTAGGGATCCATGATACTACGGTCTCTATGCAGGGTGTTATAAATCATGGTAAAATACTGGAACCCGTGGATTTTGTCATCAACCGCTATAAATGGGGGCGGGAAAAGGATGCTATAAATGCACTTGCCACCCGAAGCTATAATCCTTTAACTGCTTATAATATCTATATTAATAAATTTGAACAGGTACGAAGGCTTCATTCCGAAGCCTTTCTGATCCCGAAATATCTTCTGGGAACTTCACTGTTGCCTTTTTCTTCTATTGTAGAACAACTGGGGCTTCCTTTTGTCGGTAAAGGACTGGAAAGCTCCATGGGCGAGGAAATCGTCTGCATCCGGGATAAAGCTTCTTATGAGGAACTCTCTCTTAACTACCCTTCCTCCAAGGAATGGCTCTTCGAAGAATTTATCTCGGAAAGCTACGGCAGAGATCTGCGATTTTACAGCATCCGCGGAGAAGCCGTTGCCTGTATGCAGCGCAGATCCCAGGGGGATTTCCGTGCAAATGTAGCTCTGGGCGCTTCGGTAGAGCCTTACCCTGTCACGCCCGGCATCCGTGCCATAGCCGCAGATATTTACGAGCAGACCGGACTGGATTTTCTGGGAATTGATCTGCTTTTTGGCAGAGAAAAACCTTATTTTTGCGAAATCAATGTTATGCCGGGACTGGAAGGCATTGAAAAAGCCTCCGGTATTAATGTTGCAGCAAAAGTCATGGAAACAATACGATCAGACTTTGCATAAGGAACTCATCTCATATTTGTACCTGCACAGTGTACGAAAATATACGATACTATCGTATCCATAAAATTGCAGGTTACGGAAAGGTATGCTTATTTTTATGAATAATGTTTCCGGAACACCACTGGAATTTCATAAATTCACTACGCCGAAAGAAGCAGAAGACTTCGTCTATGCTTCCTATCTGCGGGCTGCCACACATCAGGACTATGCCGCTCAGGATGCCGGAAAAAGACATCCTGAGCTGACGAGATCTCTGCTCCGGCAGAAATCGATTGCTCCCTGTGTCGTCGTCACCGGAAGCAAGGGAAAAGGATCCGTTGCCAATATGATTTCCCGGATCCTGCAGACAAATTATACCGTAGGACTAATGACCAGTCCTCATATTACGGATTTCAGAGAGCGCTTCCGCGTCAATGATACCATGATCAATGAAACCGACTTTTGCCGTCTGATGGCAGAGATCCAGCCGGAGATTCTGGACATTGCCTCCGATCTGCCGGATTCGGTATGTATCAGCCCCATGGGCATTCAGGCGGACCTGGCACTGACTTTTTTTTCGGAAAAACATACAGATTTCAATGTATTTGAATGCGGCAAAGGGGCAAAATATGATGATGTGAACAACATTCGTCACGATTATGCCGTGATCAATCGGATTTTCTTAGAGCATACAAGAGAGCTGGGAGATACGCTGACTGCCATTGCAGAAGATAAATCCCACGTCATCACCGGGGAGCAGAAGTGTGTTTATTTTGCGGAGCAGGAGCCGGAAGTATTGAAGGTGCTGGTGCGCCGTGCCGAGATGTTACAGGTTCCTTATAAGTTTTACGGGCGGGATTTTCAGGCAGAAAATATCCGCTATACCTGTTCCGGTATGCTATTTGATGTGGTGATCGGAGATAACATTTATCCTGATTTACAGATTCCGTTATTGGGAGAACATCAGGCGAAAAACTGCGCACTGGCACTGGCTCTGTGCGTGGATGTCATGGCAGATCTTTGCCGGGAATCCAATGCTCCGGATATATTTTCAGATACAATGTGCAATCAAATTCGCTGCCAACTGTCTGCGATCCATCATCCGGGGCGGATGGAGATTCTAAGTTCGGACCCTTTTATCCTGCTGGATGCGTGCATCCATTCCGCCAGCTGTGAAAATGTAAAAGAAGTTCTGCGTCATCTGGGGATTTCGAATTGTACTGTTATCGTGGGGATTCCGGAGGATAAGGATTATGCCGGTGTGGTCCGGTCTATGAAAGATGTGGCTGCCCGCATCATCCTCACCAGGTCCGGCAATCCGCATTATCATTTTTCGCAACATCAGAGGGAAGTTCTGATGCAGGAAGGAATCCTCACGGAATGGACGGATTCGGTGAAACAGGCACTGAACCTGGCGAATTCTTTTTCTGATGCGATCGTAATATTAGGTACGACCTCCGTGATTTCGGAGACAGAACAATTATTTTAGGATATTTTATTGCGATACTTGGTAGCATTTGAACAACGAAGGAGTGAGATACATGGAACAATTATTGATTATTGAAGATGATATCGGTTTGAATCAAGGCTTATGCAAAGCACTGAAAGCAGATGACCGTCAGATTATATCCTGTCATGATCTAAAAGCGGCAAGAGAGCAATTGCTTTGCGGCGGTGTATCCCTGATCCTGTTGGATATCAATCTGCCGGATGGCAGTGGGTTTGAGCTGCTCCAGGAGGTCAAGGAAAACATGCCCGGGGTTCCTGTTATTCTGCTGACTGCCAATGACACCGATCTAGACATCGTAGACGGACTGGAGAGGGGCGCTGATGATTACATTACCAAGCCCTTTTCTCTTTCGGTTTTGCGGGCAAGGGTGAATACCCAACTGCGAAAGCAAG
>OHMK01000738.1_pt1 | contig 12529 bp, 8 predicted proteins | sample 1569291 | NCBI WGS metagenome assembly OHMK01 (sample SAMEA3879517, study PRJEB24766) | human gut metagenome | biome: human-associated habitat; feature: feces | place: USA | collected 1985/1987 | reverse complement strand
GCGTGGTCTTACCATGGTCCACGTGACCGATCGTGCCCACGTTAACGTGGGGCTTGGTACGTTCAAACTTACCCTTGGCCATCTTTGGCTCCTGAACAAGCTCCCAGCTCCCGGGAAGGAACTGGAATTATTTAAAGAGAAGGAAAAAAAATTAGTGGTGCCCATGATGCGGATCGAACGCATGACCTCTCCCTTACCAAGGGAGTGCTCTACCACTGAGCCACATGGGCACGCTTCATGGAGCGGGTGAAGGGAATCGCAGGAGGAGTTGCTCCATCTGGATCTAGTGTCCTTCCGCGCTGCATTTGAGAAATTCGCTTTGCGAAAGTTTCGCTGGTGGAGAGGGATGGATTCGAACCATCGTAGGCGTAAGCCAACAGATTTACAGTCTGCCCCCTTTAGCCACTCGGGCACCTCTCCGTAACGAGGATTTGAATTATGCAGACGTCTTTTCGAACTGTCAATAGCACTTCTTCAAAAAGGCTTAAATTCCGTATTACTACTTAAAAACAATCCCCTTCCCCTAAGATCTCATGCGTATACACTAGACAAACAACCGCATTCACAACCGCCTGCAGGGCCCCGCGTCAATGCCTTCGCTCGACTCGATCATCACCTTCAGCACGCTTGCCGCGCTCGTACAGTTCGGCATCATCATCAGCGTCATCCTGCGCGTCATGCTCACGCGCCACCCGCCCGGATCAGCGTTTGCGTGGATTCTCATCACCACACTTCTCCCCTACTTCGGCTTCATCCTCTACCTTCTCTTCGGCGAACGTCCGATCGGCCAACTCCGAGCCACGCGTTTTCGCAAGCATCTCGCGCACCTTAAGGAGCTCTCGCGCCAGAAGCTCACTCCTACGGGGCCGCTGCCGCGCCACCTCGCCAGACACCGCACGCTCATACATCTGGCGACCCGCATGGGGAACCTTCCCGTAACGTCGGGCACCGAAATCAGGCTTCTCTCCTCCTCAGACGACACGTTCGCCGCCATCATCAGCGACATTGAAGCCGCCTGCAGCTCAATCGACATGGAGTTCTACATCTGGCATCCGGGCGGCGAGGCCGACAAGGTGGCCGCCTCGCTCCTCAAGGCCCATGAGCGCGGCGTGCGCGTGCGCATTCTCGTCGACGACTTCGGCTCGCGCGCCTTCCTCAAGAGCGACACCTGCAGGGCGTTCCGCAATGCAGGGATCGAAGTCGCCAAGGCCATGCCCATGCGGCTCCTGCACTTCTTCGGCCTTCAGCGCGTCGACCTGCGCCTCCACCGCAAGACCATCATCATCGACAACGAGATTGGCTACACGGGCAGCCTGAACATGATCGACCCGCACACCTACGACGCCGCGCGCACCGTCGGCCCCTGGGTCGACGCCATGGTCCGCCTCACCGGCCCCGCCGTGCAGAGCCTGCGCGCCACCTTCCTGATCGACTGGGCCATCCAGCCCGACGGGGCCCCCTCAGACCTCGAGCGGGTCCACTCCGTCCCTCCGATCCCACAGCTCGGCACGGCCACGATCGTCACGGTGCCCTCAGGTCCCTACGGTCAAAAGGACCCGAACCTTTACCTGCTGCTCGACACCATCAACGCCGCACGCTTCAACATCACCATCACGACGCCCTACTTCGTTCCCAACGAAGGCCTTGCCACGGCCCTTCTGAGCGCCGCATACAGAGGCGTGAAGATCAGACTGATCGTACCCGCCAACGCCGACAGCAAGGCCGTCACCTGGGCCGCCCGACGCTACTTCGACGACATGCTCTCCGCCGGCGTCGAAGTGCTCCTCTACAACGGAGGACTGCTGCACACCAAGTCCATCTCCGTCGACGACGAATATGCCGTCTTCGGCACCGTCAACTTCGACAACCGCAGCATTCACCTCAACTTCGAGATGATGCTGCTCATCTTCGACGCCTGCTTCATTCACGACCTAAAAAAGCTGCACGACTCCTATGCGGAGCAGTGCAGCCGTCTCGACCCCGAAACCTGGTACCGGCGCCCCGTGTCCGAGCGCCTCAAGGAAGGGGCCTGCTATCTGATTTCTCCTCTACTTTAAGGAGAGTTACTTTCGCTCCTCGATATCCTCGACGTCGTTCATCTTCCACTTCTTGTTGTCCGACGTCTTGATGCTGAGCACCGTCGTCTCCGTGCGCGTCTCACGCACGTCTTCACGAGCGCCCTGCTCGGAAGCCTGACGACTTGCGGCTCATCGCCTCGTACCAGTCGGTGGTGCCGCCCGCCTGCCTGGCCTTCCACCATGCCCATCCCCAGGCGACAAGCCCCATCACCATGACGGCGGCGATGACCGCAAGCACCACGGGCAGCATCAGGAAGCCGAGACCGACAAGCACGGCGAACGAAACCAACCCGATCAGGATGCGAACAAAGGGGTTTCCTGACGTCTGAAAAACATAGAGCGGCATAAGCGTCTTTCTCCGATAGGCCTCCGGCGTCTTCAAGTTCTGTGGCACATTGCCGGAGCTTCACATTCAAGTATAAGAGGCGGCCCCGTTCCGCGGCGGCCCCTCATCTATTTCCTTCTAGATGGGGACGAATACACCCCGGGACAAGCGTTCGGGTTGTAAACATTCGTACCCTCAGAAGAATGAACGCAACTATGAGGCCGTTTCCGCCCCACGAAGCGTCATGTTTTTGTAAGATAGCAGACCACCCTATAATTGATCGATCAGCAGGCATCCCCTCACTCAAAAAAACGGATGCTTATCCGTGCAGCTTGCCGGTCAAGCAATGCTCAGTTTTCATTCCCAGAACAGCTTCCAAGCAGTTGTCCTGAGCCACCAAAGAAGATTTATGGACGCAGATAACAAAAACACTCTTCCGGACGTTCAGTCCGCGCGCGACGGCCGCAACATCGCCATCGACCGCGTCGGCGTTCGCGGCATCACCGTTCCCATTACGGTGGAGACCAAGGAAGACACCCTTGCCACCGTCGCCACCGTCGAAATGACCGTGTCGCTTCCTGCAGACAAAAAGGGCACGCACATGTCCCGCTTTGTCGCGCTCATGGAAGAGCATTCCGAACCGCTCAACGTGGACGTCGTCCGCTCTCTCATGGCCGACATGCTCAAGCGTCTTGACGCCGTTGACGGCACGATCGAGCTTCGCTTCCCGTTCTTCATCCGCAAGTGCGCCCCCGTCAGCAAGCTCACCAGCCTCATGAACTACGAGGCCGCCTGGATTGCCGACAGCCGCGGCGGCGTCATCACCGTCCGTCAGGAAACTGCCACTCCCGTGACGAGCCTCTGCCCCTGCTCCAAGGAAATCTCCCGCTACGGCGCTCACAACCAGCGCTCCCGCCTGACGGCCTCCGTCGAGCTTTCCGCTCCGATGAGCCTCGAAGAGCAGATCGCCTATAGCGAGGAGGCCGCCTCCTGCCAGCTCTGGGCCCGCCTGAAGCGCTCCGACGAAAAGTACGTCACGGAATACGCCTACGATCATCCGAAGTTCGTCGAAGACATCGTTCGCGACATGGCCGCCGCTCTCAACAAGGAAGAGCGCGTCGTCGCCTACCGCGTCGAGGCTGAAAACTTCGAATCCATCCACAATCACTCCGCCTACGCCTACATCACGCACGACAAGCGCTGATGCCCGCCAGGCACTGATACGTTCACAGCGTCGGCCTGTTGTCTGAACGGACGGCAGGCCGTTACGTTTTCCCGATCCCTTTCAGATGTGTCCTCACTCCCGAAAAGGTACACTGTGACGATCAGGAAAACGAACCCATCACTCACACGACACTCATCATGCTCGCTCAGCAAAAAGAGGCTCTGACCTCCCTCATTTCCGCCGCGCTCGAAACGCTCGGCGTCACCGGCGTCACCGTCATTCTCGAACGCCCGAAGATGCCCGAACACGGCGACGTCGCCTGTACGGTCGCCATGCAGCTCGCTCGCGCCCTCAAGAAGAACCCGCGCGAGATCGCCACGCAGATCGTCGAGGCCCTCAAGGCCAACCCCGAAAGCGAAGCTCTCATCAAGTCGGTCGAAATCGCCGGCCCCGGCTTCATCAACCTCCGCATTCAGGACAACGCCCGCCAGGAAATCATCCGTCAGGTCCTCAAGGCCGGCACGTCCTTCGGCTGCGGCGACGCCCACAAGAACCAGTCCGTTCTTCTTGAGTTCGTGTCCGCCAACCCGACCGGCCCGCTTCATCTCGGCCACGCCCGTCAGGGCGCCCTCGGAGACGTGCTTGCCAATCTTCTCGCCACTCAGGGCTGGAAAGTCACCCGCGAGTTCTACTACAACGACGCCGGCGTTCAGATCGGCAATCTCGCCGAATCCATCCGCCTGCGCGCCCGCGAGCTCAAGGGTGAAGCCGTCGAACTTCCTGAAAACGCCTATCACGGCGAATACGTGATCGCCATCGCCCGCGACTACCTTGACTGCAAGCCCGTGCATGCGCATGACGGCACGGTCATCGAATCCAAGGGCGACCTTTCCGACACCGACTGCATCCGTCGCTACGGCGTCGCCTATCTGCGCAACGAGCAGGACGACGACCTTGATGCGCTCGGCGTACACTTCGACAACTTCTACCTCGAGTCCTCGCTCTACGCCTCCGGCCGCGTGCAGGCCGCCGTGCAGTCCATGATCGACTCCGGCCGCACCGAAGAACGCGACGGCGCCCTCTGGCTCAAGACCACCGAATGCGAAGACCTCGGCATTCACGACGACAAGAACCGCGTGATGCGCAAGGTCGACGGCACCTTTACCTACTTTGTGCCCGACGTCGCCTACCACCTTGCCAAGTTCGAGCGCGGCTTCACCAAGGCCGTCAACATTCAGGGCTCCGACCATCACGGCACGATTGCCCGCGTCCGCTGCGGCCTTCAGTGCTGCGCGCTCGCCCGTCAGATGAGCATCCCGAAGGAATTCCCCGAATACATCCTTCACAAGATGCTCTCCGTCGTGAAGGACGGCGAACCCGTCAAGATGAGCAAGCGCTCCGGCAACTACGTCACGCTGCGCGACCTCGTCGACATGGCCGGCCAGGACGCCGCCCGCTTCTTCCTCGTTGCCCGCAAGGCCGATGCCGAATTCGTCTTCGACATCAACCTCGCCCAGCAGAAGAGCGACGAAAACCCCGTCTACTATCTGCAGTACGCCCACGCCCGCATCTGCTCCGTGTTTGCGAACGCCAAGGAAAAGGGCTACGAAGTTCCGTCCGCCGACGAACTCATCAAGGCCGATCTCTCTAGCCTCGTGAGCGAGCAGGCCATGGACCTGATGGCCAAGATCGCCGAATATCCGTCGCTTCTCACGCTGGCCGCCAAGGACCATGCGCCGCACATGCTCTGCTACTACCTGAAGGAGCTCGCCGCGGCCTTCCACACGTTCTACAACGCCGAACGCGTCGTGATCGAGAACGATGTCGAGCGCAACGCCCGCCTCGCTCTCCTTGCCGCCACCCGCCAGGTGCTCGGCAACGGTCTCGCGCTTCTCGGCATCAGCGCGCCTGAATACATGGCCCGCCGCGAAGATGCTTAATCAAGAGGACTATCCACAGTGGCCCGTACCAATCTTGCTTCCGGCTTTGCCGGCTTTCTGATCGGCGTCGTCACCGGCTGCGCAATCTGCGCAGCCGCGGCGGTGTTCATCACCAACAGCCCGATCCCCTTCGTCGAGAAGGTTCAGAAGGTGACCGCTGACGTCGACCCCGCCCAGAAGCTCGCGGGCGGCATCGATCCGAACCGCGCCCTCAATGAGCAGCAGGAAAAGAGCGCCGAACAGGACGATTCGTCCGGCGTCAAGACCGTGACCGTCGCTCCGCCGGTCCAGTCCCAGCCTCAGTCTCAGACGCCCGCCGCCGGAGCTGGCGGCAGCTACTGGCTGCAGGCCGGTGCTTTCAAGGAAGAGAAGAGCGCCCATGACCTTACGGGCTCCCTCGCCCTCACCGCAGGCATCAGCAATGTGCAGGTGGTGAAGGCGGGCAGCGTCTGGCGCGTCCGCATCGGCCCCTTCGACAACAAGCTGGAGGCGTCTGAAGTCCAGAGCCAACTCGACAATCAGGGCATTCAGACCACGGTGGTCCGCTGAGTCCTCTAGAGTCCAAGCAAAAAGAGCAGTCCTCATGGGCTGCTCTTTTTTTTGTTTCATGCGGATCCCCGTCGGCTCAGCTTTCCGCCGCCACGATGTCGAGCACGGCGTCGCCGTAGTTGACGAGCTTCTTCTCGCCAACACCTGAGATGCGTCTCAGGGCCTCAGGGGACGTCGGGCGCTCGCGCACTATCTCCAGCAGGGTCGCATCCTTGAAGATGACGTAGGGAGGCTTGCCGAGGCTCTTCGCCTCATCACTCCTCCACTGGCGCAGCGCTTCGTAGAGGCTTCTGTCACGCTTGGAGAACTCCTGCAGCAGGGCCTCCGTCTGCGAATGCTCGCGGCGCTTCCTGCGTGTTTCCGCCACACACTTTCTCACGCTGATCTTCATGTTGCCCCGCAGCAGGTCGCGGGCAGCCTCTCCAAGGCTCAGCGCATTGCGCGCCGTCGGATCCACCCAGACGACATGGCGTGCGACAAGCTGGCGAAGCAGAATCCGCCACTCGGCCGCCGACAGGTCCTGTCCGATGCTCCAGGTCGAGAGCTTGTCGTGGGAAAAGCGAGCCACGCGGTCCGTCATGTTGCCCATCAGCACGTCGATGACGTGCTGAGCGCCGAAGCAGACGCCGCTCGCCTCGCGAATGCGGTAGATGCAGGAGATGAACTTTTTGGCGGGCACCGTCATGTCGAGGAGGTCGGGCGGCTCGAGGCAGTTGTCGCAGTGACCGCAGGGCTCGGACTTTTCGCCGAAGTAGGCCAGAAGCCTCTGCCTTCGACAGTCGGGCGCCTCGGCCAGACCGAGCATGGCATCGAGCTTCTGCGTACAGAGCTGCTTGTGCATCTCGTCCGCATCACTCGCATCGATGAAGAAGCGCTGGTTGACGACGTCGTTGAGGCCGTAGGCCATCCAGGCGTCGGCGGGCTCGCCGTCGCGTCCCGCGCGCCCCGTTTCCTGAAAGTAGCCTTCGATCGACTTGGGCATGTCCACGTGCGCCACGAAGCGCACGTTCGGCTTGTCGATGCCCATGCCGAAGGCGATGGTCGCCACCATCACGATGCCGTCCTCACGCAGGAACCTTGCCTGATTGCGAGCCCTCTCCTCTGCGGGAAGGCCCGCATGATAGGGCAGCGCCTCGATACCGCAGCCCGAGAGGTACTGCGCAATCTCCTCGGTCGTGCGGCGGGCCAGGCAGTAGACGATGCCGCTGTCACCCGAATGCTCGTACTTGATGAAGTTGAGGAGCTGCTCCTTGATGTTGCGCTTGTCGACGATGCGGTAGAAGATGTTCGGCCTGTCAAAGCTCGCCACGAACTCCCTGGCGTCGTTGAGAAGCTTTCCGACGATCTCCGCCCTCGTCTTCTCGTCGGCCGTGGCCGTGAGCGCAATGCGGGGAACCTGAGGATAGCGGGTCCTCAGCAGCTCCAGCTCTCCGTACTCGGGACGGAAGTCATGTCCCCAGACGCTCACGCAGTGCGCCTCGTCAATGGCGAAGAGCGAGACGTTGACCCTGTCGAGCAACGAGAGCATAGAACTCATCATCAGGCGCTCGGGCGCCACGTAGAGCAGATCCAGCCTGCCCGACAGAAGCTCGTCCTTCACTCTGGAGGCCTCCTCGGGCGTGAGAGACGAGTTGAGATAGGCCGCCTTCACGCCGACTTCGTCCAGCGCATCGACCTGATCCTGCATGAGGGCGATCAGGGGGGAGACCACGACGGCCACGCCGTCGCGCAGCAGCGCGGGAATCTGATAACAGAGGCTCTTGCCACCGCCTGTCGGCATCAGCACCAGAGCGTCCCTGCCCGACACGACGGTTTCAACCACCTCCTCCTGAAAGCCCCTGAAGGACTCGTAGCCGAAAACCTGATTTAGCACCTCGATCGGGGTATTGAAACGTCGCATATCGTCGGATGAAGTCAAAAAAATTGCCGAAGTCAAACTTCGGCAATTTTAAATCAGCAGGGCGGCGCAAGTCCGTCCCTGCATTTCGGAAGGATTACTCCCCGCGTTCCAGACGCTCGGCGCGCTGGCAGGCGGCGATCGTGAAGAGCGCGTCGCTCGAGGAGTTCAGGGCCGTTTCGCAGGAGTCCTGGAGCACGCCGATGATGAAGCCAACGGCGACCACCTGCATGGCGGTGTTCTGATCGATGCCGAAGAGACCGCAGGCAAGCGGGATGAGCATCAGGGAGCCGCCCGGCACGCCGGAGGCGCCGCAGGCGCAGATCGAGGCCACGAAGGAGAGGAACACGGCCGTGCCGAGGTCAACGGGAATGTTGAGCGAATAGGCGGCGGAAAGCGTCAGCACGGTGATCGTGATGGCGGCGCCGGCCATGTTGATCGTGGCACCCACGGGAATCGAAATGGAGTAAGTGGATTCAGGCAGGCCGAGGCGACGGCAGATTTCCAGATTGACCGGAATGTTCGCGGCGGACGAGCGGGTGAAGAAGGCGGCCACGCCGGATTCGCGGAGCGTCATCAGCGTCACGGGGAACGGATTCTTGTGGGTGCAGAACCAGACGAGGAACGGATTGATGACAAGAGCCACGAAGAACATGGAGCCGAGAAGCACCACGAGAAGCTGGATGTAGCCGATGAAGACTTCGGCGCCGGTCGTGGCGAAGGTGTTCGCAACGAGGCCGAAGATGCCGACGGGGGCGAAGCGGATCACGAGGCGGACCACGAACTCGACGCCCTTGGCGGCGTCATTGAGCACTTCGCGCGTGGCGACGGTGCCATGGCGCAGCACGACGCCCATGGCGATGGCCCAGGCGAGAATGCCGATGTAGTTGCCGTTCATCAGGGCGCTGACGGGGTTGGCCACAAAGTTGGTCAGCAGGGTGCTCAGCACTTCGCCGATGCCGCCGGGGGTGGTGGCCACAGCGTCGGTCGCCGTCAGGATGAGCTTCGTGGGGAACATGAAGCTCGCCACGACCGCAACGATGGCGGCGGAGAAGGTGCCTATCAGATAGAGGACGATGGTCGGCTTGATGTGGAGGTTTTCGCCGGACAGGTTCTGGTTCGCAATCGAACTCATCACGAGCACGAACACCAGAATCGGGGCGACGGCCTTAAGAGCCGTCACAAAGACGGTGCCGAGGAAGCCGCAGCTGACGGCTGCGGCGGGAGCCGCATAGGCAAGCGCAATGCCAAGTACCAGACCGACCAAAATCTGCTTGACAAGCGATGCCTGCAGGAACGGCATCGCAAAATTGAAGACTCGCTTCATTGTTGTACTCCAGGTGACATTCTTCTTTCGTACGGCCTTTTTCTGCCTTCGGCGACCAAGCCTCGGCGGCATTCGTACGCATTTGTTTACATTACCAAAAACTTCACCTCCAACACCCTCTTCTTCCAAGCTTCACAGCCACCAAAATGTCAATCAGATTTACAACTGTTGATTCGCATCAAAGCGACTGGGTGGATTCCGCCTAGGCTCAGCCCGGCCTCTCCGGCCTGCGGCAGCCCTTCGGCCCCTTCCGCGCCGCCCTGCGACTCGCGGTAATATTGGATCTTCGTCAGCTTCTTTCCGCGCCCCTGTCCCATGATGAGAAAGCCTGCAATTGGGTTTGTTCTTGCCTGCGTCTTCCTCGACGCACTGGGCATCGGGCTCATTGTTCCTGTTCTTCCGAGGCTCATCGGATCGCTCGCTGACACGCGCGACCTGCAGACCAGCTGGTACGGCGCAATCATGGTGAGCTACGGCCTGATGCAGTTCTTCTTCGCGCCCATCCTCGGCGCCCTTTCTGACCGCATCGGACGGCGTCCCGTGCTGCTTACGGGCATTCTCGGCCTTTCGATCATGATGATCGTGCCCGCCGTCAGCCAGTCCCTGCCCTTCATCCTGCTCTCGAGACTTGTCGGCGGCATGATGAGTTCCAACATCGTGGTGGCGCAGGCCTACATCGCCGACGTGACGCCCTCTCACCAGCGCATCGCCTCCTTCGGCAAGATCGGCGCAATCTTCGGGATTGCCTTCGTGCTCGGCCCCGCCGTGGGCGGCGTGCTCGGCCAGACCGATCCCAAAATTCCGTTCTTCGTCGCAAGCGCCATCTGCGCCCTCAACTTCCTCTACGGCTTCTTCATCCTTCCCGAGAGCCTCAGGGTCAGGTCGACGGCTCCGCTCTCCCTCGGACGCCTCAACCCGTTCTCCGCCATCTGGAGCCTGGCAGGCAACCTCAGTCTTCGCCCGCTGCTCGTCGTCATCACACTCTTCACGCTTGCACAGAGCCTGATGCAGTGCACCTGGGCGCTCTACACGGAATACCGCTACGCCTGGACGCCGCTCATGATCGGCATGTCGATCTTTGCGCTCGGCCTCTCGATCAGCCTCACGCAGGGCTTCATCCTGCCGCGTCTCGTCCAGAAGCTCGCGCCGGGACACATCATCGTGACGGGCCTCCTCATCGGCCTTTCCTCCATGCTCGTCATCGCGCTTTCGCCGTCGGGCGCGGTGAGTCTCGCCATGGTCTGCCTCTTCGCCGTCATGGGCATCGTGGGGCCGACCATTCAGGGCCTCATCAGCAGGCGCTGCGAAGCAAGCACACAGGGCGTCAACATGGGAGCGGTCAGCTCGCTCAACAGCTTCACGGGCGCCATCTCGCCGCTCATCGGCACTCCTCTGCTCATGATCACGGCGGACCACCACATGCATCCCGTCCTTGCAGGCGCGCCCTACCTTGCCACCGTTCTACTCATCGCCTGCGCGCTCGCTCTGACATTGAAGACGAACGTCGGCGGCGATTGAAGGTCAACGGCCCCTACAGCCCATAACGAAAGAAGCACCGTTGGAAAACGGTGCTTCCTTCATTTTTTACGGCCCGTCCGGTCTCTTGACCGGACGGCATCAGGTGCATCAGATGGACTCGGGCACCATGTCGATCGCGCCGCAGGGACACTCGTTGGCGCAGATGCCGCAGCCCTTGCAGTACTCGTAGTTGATGCGGAACTTCTTGCCGGGACCGAGCTTGATGATGGCATTGTCAGGACAGACGCCGTAGCAGTTGTCGCACTCGAAGCAGTTGCCGCAGGACATGCAGCGGCGGGCCTCGAAGAGCGCAGTCTGCTCGGTGAGCCCCTGGACCACCTCGTCGAACGTCGTCTGACGGCGAACGAGGTCAAGCTGGGGACGCACGGACTTGGGCGCATCCGCGTAGTACCACGTGTTGAGACGGCCGAAGGTCGCGGGCTGGCGTTCTTCGGCGGCAGGCATCGGACGACCGGCAAGCCAGGCATCGATCGAGCGGGCGGCTCGCTTGCCATGGCCGATCGCCACGGTCACGTTGCGCTCGCCCGGCACCATGTCGCCGCCGGCGAAGATGCCGGGACAGCCCGTCATCATCGAACCGTCGACCACGACGCTGCCGTTCTCCATCTGAAGGTCGTCGATGTCTTCGAGGAACTTCAGGTTCGTCTCCTGACCGAGGGCGAGCACGACGCTGTCGGCGCTCACCGTCTCGAACTCACCCGTCGGGACGGGACGGCCGCTCTCGTCAAGCTTCATCTTCTCGATGCGGATCTCGCCTTCGTCGGCATGCGCAATGGTGGAGAGCCACTTCATGTGCACGCCTTCCTCGATGGCCTCCTCGATCTCGAACTGATGGGCGGGAGCGCGCTCGCGGGTGCGGCGGTAAACGACCAGCGGCTCGGCGCCAAGGCGCTTTGCGGTGCGGGCCACGTCGATGGCGGTGTTGCCGCCGCCGTAGACCACCACGCGGCGGCCCAGAAGCGGCTGCTCCTCGCCTTCCATGGAGCGGAGCACCGTAACGGCGTCAAGCACGTGCGCGGCGTCGCCGGCGGGAATGTAGGCTCGGCGGGCAAGGCTTGCGCCAACGCCGAGGAACACGGCGTCAAAGCCGCCTTCCTTCATTTCGGCGGCCAGATCGGTCACCTCGCGGGAGAGCTCGAACTTCACGCCAAGCTCGGCGATGCGCGCGATCTCCTTGTCAAGAACCTCACGGGGCAGACGGTACTTCGGAATGCCGTAGCGCATCATGCCGCCTGCGGCCTTGGCGCCGTCGCGCACGCAGACCTCATGACCCATGCGGGCGAGATGGTAGGCGGCGGAAAGGCCTGCAGGACCTGCGCCCACGACAAGAACGCGCTTGCCGCTCTTCGTCTCGGGCTTCTTGAACGACCAACCGTTTTCAAGCGCATGGTCGCCGAGAAAGCGTTCGACGGCGTTGATGCCGACGGACTCGTCGAGCTCGCCGCGATTGCAGGCGGACTCGCACGTGTGGTAGCACACGCGGCCCATGCAGGCGGGGAAGGGATTGTCCTCGACGATCTTCTCCCAGGCGTGACGGTAGTCGCCGCTTTCAGCATGGTAGAGCCATGCCTGGCACTGCTCGCCGGCGGGACACTTGGCATTGCACGGAGGGAGGCGGTTCACATAGACCGGGCGCAGCGTGCGCCAGCTTCCGGTGCGGTTGGCCAGCGACGTGCCGACATCGAGCGTAATGGCAAAGGGTTTGCTGC
>OHMK01000707.1_pt1 | contig 12840 bp, 10 predicted proteins | sample 1569291 | NCBI WGS metagenome assembly OHMK01 (sample SAMEA3879517, study PRJEB24766) | human gut metagenome | biome: human-associated habitat; feature: feces | place: USA | collected 1985/1987 | reverse complement strand
CCCTTGGCACCGCCGCCATTGCGGCTAACGCCGTGGCAAACACCACCACCACCTTTTTGAACATCCCGGCCAACGCCGTGGGCATGGCTGCCCTGACCGTGGTGGGCCAGTGTCTGGGCGCGGGCGAAAAGGAGCAGGCGGTGTACTACTCCCGCCGCCTGATGCTGACCGCCTACTGCGGCGCGTGGGTGATGAACCTGTCGGCGTTCTTCTTTGCCAACCGGTTCGCGGTGTCCCTGTTCAACCTCTCGCCGGAAGCCTACGCCATGGCGCTGGAAGTGATGGTGTGGTTCAACATCGTTTCCCTGTTCGTGTGGCCGTCCAGCTTTACCCTGCCCAACATCCTGCGCGCCGCCGGTGACGCCCGGTTTACCATGACCGTGAGCATCGTGTCCATGTGGGCATTCCGGGTAGGCTTCTGCTATCTGGCAGTGCTCTGCTTCGGCGGCGGATTGCTGAGCATCTGGATATCTTTCAGACGTTGAGCATCTTCCTCAGACATGGTTACGCTTGCCAGTGCAAAGGAATAAACCTCTACACCGCGGCGGTCACGCCATTGGTCGCTCAAATCTTCGTTCAAAGCGTTAGCGATTTCTTTGCCATGACGCGGCAGTGCGCTGTAGCGCATACCGTTTTCAGTGAGCGTACCGAGGGCAACGCCCAGGCTCATCATGAGCTCACTCTTCATCTGGCTGTCAATCTGGTCACGACGATATTCGTCAGTGATGTTGGAGCATACATTGGTGTAGAACAGCAGCGGATTGGTAATCTTATAGCTGTATTCACCGAAGCAACGGATACCAACTTCCCAATCAATGCCTAAGTTGTTGTCAATCAGGCGTACAGGAATCGGCTGAGCGGTGCCAAACTTGTTGCCGTAAATTTCCTTCATATTGAAGTAATATACGCGCTGATCCTTGCCGGGGTCACCGCCGAAGGTGAAACGTTTACCGATCTGACCGAAAATCGCCTTTACATTATCCTTCAGATCGCCGGTAAAGATAGACGGTTCAGTAGAAGTATCGTATACATATTCGCCGGGCTCGTTGCACATATCTACAACCTTGCCCTGCTCAACGATAATCATGCACTGACCTTCGTTGACAGCAACAACGCTGCCATTACTGATAATGTTGTCTTCTGCAGAAGTGTTGGAGCTGCGTCCTTGGCTGGACGTACGCTTCATACCCTTGGTTACCAGAACCTCGGGAGGCATGCTTTCGCAATAGAAAAACTCTTTCCATTGGTCGCCCAGTACGCCGCCTACAGCGCCCATTGCCGCTTTAATTAAACCCATAATACAACCTCCTTTTGTATCACTAAAAATTTAACAATTATATTTTATCAAAACCCGCTTAATATTAACAGGACTTTGAACAAAACAGACGTACACTTATCAGACAAGAAATTGTAAAATATTTATCTTATCCTTATCTGTAGTAAAAAGCTATTCACTAATACTTTGATTTGTGATAAACTAATTGTTAGACAATCTTTGCAAATCATCTGTGTAGGTAAGCTGTTTTTCGCTTCCTTGCCTTAAGTTTAATATAAAAACCGCATTTAGTCACTACACCAAATGGCGATTTCGGGTAGGATAAGGGTAAATTTTCCTTATTTTTTACTTTTTTTCTCCAAAAATACTCTTTCAGGAGGTTTTTTCATGTCCGTTGTATCAAAAAAATTTTCTGCTTCATTATACAGTATGTTGGTGCTGTTACTGCTCTGTCTTGTTACTGCTTTCAGCAGCGGCTGCGGCAGTAAGGCATCACTTGACCCGGCCAAGCCGGTAACTCTCACCATCTGGCATGTTTACGGCAACCAGACTAATTCTCCGTTTAATGATACAATCGAAAAATTTAATGCCTCTGAAGGTAAGGCCAAGGGCGTTATTGTCAAGGTTGCTTCCGTGAGCAGCTCCAATGTTATTGACAAAGCTTTATTCGCCTCTGCCAAGCAGGAGCCCGGCGCAGTGCCGCTGCCCGATCTTTTTACTGCCTATCCGCGCGTTATTCCCGCAATGCACGATAAACTGCTGCATTGGGACCAATACCTTGATAAAGAAGATTTAGCCATTTACCAGCCGGAATTTTTAGCCGAAGGCTATCAGGATAAGGAGCTGCTGATGCTGCCGGTAGCAAAATCCACCGAGCTGCTTTTTGTCAACCAGACATATTTTGACCGCTTTGCTGCGGCAACAGGTGCCAGCATTGAAGATTTTGCCGATTATGACAAGCTTTTTGCGCTCTGCCGCAAGTATTATACCTGGACCGGCGGCAAAAACATGTGCCAGCTGGATGACTTCTATAACTATTACCTGACGAGCATGGCTTCCTTGGGCGACCCGTTAATCAAGGACGGCAAGCCGGACCTTGCCAGCTCCAACTTCAAGCGTATCTTCCGTGCCGCAGCCGAGCCTGCTATTGCCGGTGGTTTGGGCATTGAAAAGGTTTATGCCGCAGATGCCTGGAAAACAGGCGATTTAATCAGCAACGTCGGCTCCACCGCCGCTATTCTTTATATGCGCGATTACGTTACCAATCCCAACAACACGCGTGAAACCATTGTTACCAACTATTACCCCTGCCCTGTTTTCAGCGGTGGCAAGGTAACACTGCTGCAGCGCGGTGTAGGATTATTAGCCATCAAAAGCACAGATGAACGCAAAAACCTTGGTGCCATTGTTTTTGCCAAATGGCTGGCGCAGGAAAACAGCAATTTGAATTTTGCAATGCAAGCAGGCTACCTGCCAACCAATAAGGAAGCACTACCCAAACTGCTGAATAATCCGCAAGAGGTGCATAACTTCAAATATCGCAAGCTGTATACCTGCATGCAGCAGGTATACAAACAAGGCACCTGGCTGCATCTGCCGCACAAGGCCGCCGATATCCAGCAGAATTTGGAATACGGCAGCAAAAACATTCTGCGCGCTGCCCACCAGCAATATCTGCAGCAAATTGCCGCCGGCGCCAACCCACAGCAAACGCTTGATAAGTTAGTAGAAGAAAGTTATCAGAAACTGCTGAATTACAAGCAATAAGCCAAAAAATCCTACCAAGGAGGCTCGTAATGCTCACGAAGCTCACCAAAATAAAAAGACTGCTGCTTATAGGCAAGGAAATATGGCATAATAAGCGTTCCATGCGCAGCCGTTTCATTATTTACCTGCTGTCACTGGTTCTGCTGGCAGGTTCTGCTATGCTGATACTGTTAAACGTTATCGGCATAGTACAACCGCCAAGCCATGATATCGACCGCTTTCTTGAATATGAGCTTAACACCCGTACCAACGATATCAAACGCCAGATGAATGCACTGGCTGCTCACAATATCGATTTGTCGCAGCAGCTGCAGCAGGATATCAACCGCGTTATGCTGGAGCAGGGCATTTATAATAATTATGATGCCCTGAACAACAATCCCGAGGCTTTGACAGCCATCCAACAGGCGACCTACCAGACACTTGCCGCCAAAATGCAGCAGGCACCGGCCAGCGGCGCCTTGTATCTGATTAATGCCAGCGTCAACACGAATCTGCTGGAACCTACCTATAACGGTCTTTTTCTCAAATTCACTAACATCTATTCCGAAAACACTCTGTTCAACGAAATCTGTATGTTCCGCGGCAACCCACAGGTTGCACGCAATAATAACATCAGCCTTTACAGCACCTGGCAAATGGAACTCAATATCCACGCCTATCCGCAGGCTGATACGCTTTTGCATGCCAAGGAAAACAACATTTCCCAACAATATATACTGACAGACGTTGCTCACCTCAAAGAAAGCTGGGAGCAGTCACGTCTTTTCCTGATGCCCATTAACAGTAATGACGGCAAGATTATCGGCGTCTGCGGCTTCGAAATCAGCAGCGTGTACTTCCAACAGCGTACTAAGCAGGCCAATTACAAGGGCTATCCTCTGATTACCGCTATTCTCGACAAAAAAGCGGACAACGAATACCAGGGACAGCTTTCCAATCCGGCCTCCTTCGTCAATGCTACTATAAAAACCAGCTTTGACGGCGAGCATGAATTATTTACTGCCGGTCAGGAGCGCTTCATCGGCTACACCGCACCCCTGAAAGTCGGTGCCTCTGAGCACAAGGTAGCAGTCATGCTGCCTGCCGACAGCTATTATCATCTGCAGAAGCAGGCTAAAATGCGTCTGCTGATAATGCTGGGTATTATTCTGTTGCTTTCATTGCTGTCTGCCGGTTATTTCAGCAAAAGATATGTAGACCCGCTGGTAGCGGATTTGCAGCAGCTGCAGCAAAACCCCGACGCTCCTCCGCAAGCCAATGTGCTGGAGCTTAACCAGTTCTTTGAATTTCTGCAGAGTCATTCCGAGCAGCAGGCCGAAAAGCTGCGCCAGCTGCAAAGCGAAAATAATCAGGTACAAAAACAATACGGACTGGCTGCCATGCGTCTGCAGGAGGCACAGGAAAAGCAAAAGCAGACCGCCAACCAATATATTCATCTGGAGGAACAGCTTGCCGCCCTGCAGAACGAAATTCAACAGGTACGCCTGCAAATGGAACAGACGCAACAGGAAAAGCTGCAGGCTCAGCAAGAACGCGAGCAGGCACAGCAGCAATTCAACTTTGCTCAGGCTGCTCTGGAAAAAGCTATCGAAAAGAAGCTGGAATCCGTCGATCCCGACAGTTATCAGATGTTTATTGATAATCTTGCTACGCTGACACCTAAGGAGGAGGCCATCTTTAACCTTTATGTACAAGGCTGCTCTACCAAGGCAATTATCAGTCAGCTGGGTATCACCGAAAACACCTTAAAATATCATAATAAAAATATCTACAGCAAGCTGGGTGTCAAAACCCGTAAGGAGCTGCTGCAGTATATCGAACTGATGCGTAACGCAGAGCATTGACGCACCAAAGCAAGCAAAAAGCCTCCGGCGAATTTATTCGTCGGAGGCTTTCGTTATGGTTTAGGGGTTACTATTGCAATATTAACTTTATCGCTCATTTATCGCTCATTTTTATTATATATATAGCCATACACACTGCTAAAACCAAATATCCAATTTAAGCTATAATTCAAACACCCCCAAAATATATCTTTCGGGGGTGTTCAAATCTTTATTTCTTAAATTTTACAGCTTCTGTCGCACCTTCTACCCTACATTACAGCTGCAGGATGAAGAATTCATCATCAACATTTTTTCTGCCTCTGCTGAGGGAAAGCAGAACTCTGTTATCAGGCATATTACTCAGGTTTACCCAAATATTGCTGTCAACTTCCTTATTATCGGTCAAATCCTTATAGCTGACAGTATCAAGCAGCATGCCAGTACTCTTTCTGTAAATAAACAGCTGCTGGTTGTCTACAGAGGAATCGCTGACTACCAGATATTCATCAGTCAAAGCTATATCGGTCAAGTTATGCATAGCCTTGCTATCTTCACGTTTTTCCTTGCCGATGACGCGTTTTTGCTTGCCATTGAAGTCATAAACGCTTACCAGGCCTACATCCTGAGTGCCGATACGTGCATTGCCGCCAACATAGAAATCACCGTTTCTGTCTGCAACAACGCTCTGCGGAATATTGATTTTATCCTTGTCGTCAGCAGCACGGCTTCTGGATTCCTTACGTACTGTGCCCAAATCCTTGCCTACTCTGTAGCCGTTGCGCAGCTCAACCTTTCTCATATCGCCCTGGTTCATCCAAATCAAAGCCTTGTCCGCATTGCCCTTTGGAATTACAACAAGGTTATTGAAGCGTCCTTGTGCCTCTTCAATGCGCTTAGTTTCGCTATCGAAATAGTTGAGTCTCATTCTCTTATTGTTATAGAAAATGCCTCTGGTGCCATCGGAAGAAATCTTAGCATTACCGGACAAAGCATCAACATTATTGTCCAACATGCGCAGACCATCTTTATCCCACTGCATCTGCACAAGTCTGTCCTTAACGTTGGCATAAATCATATCTCTGCCGACAACAGCTAGCTTCATGCCCTTGCCATAGGAATTTTCCAGACGCACTTTAGAATTATTCTTCAGCGCAAACAGCTTAAAGGTTCTACCACCGGCCTTAATATCCTTGTTCGGCAAATCCTTCAAATCGGCAGCAATCGGTTTTGGTTTAGGGGGCTCGCTGGTGCCCTTGTCACCGCCGCAGCCGGCAATAAAGCTGCAGGCCAGAAGTCCGGCCAAAATTCCCATCGCAATACGTTTCTTCAACATAACAATCATCTCCTCATTTTACTATGGAAAAGCTTTTTATTTGATTACGATACGGCCATCGCCGTAAGGATTAGCATATTGCTCGCCCACCTTGCCATTCAGATGGTTCTGCAGGTATTCCATAATCGTATCTGCGTCACTCATCATTTCGTCCTGCACCAGACGCGCTCCCTTGAACATCGTCATGCCGTCACCACCGAATTTGAGCATGTAGGAGGTGCCGCCAACAGTGTATTTTTTATTAACGTCTAACGGTTTGCCGCCAATCTTGACATCGCTTACGCGACGGGCGCCGGCAACACGCACAAAGTTGCCCTTGGCATCCAGCTCAACGCTGGAAGCAACGGAGCTGTCGAGCGTGTAGCTCAGGCCGGATACCTGCATAAAGCCGCCGCTTTCTTCAGGATAACTGATAGCGCCCATCTCCAGAGCATCCAGAATCTGTTGGCCGGTTACCTCTAAAACTACGCACATGTTACCGAAGGGGAAGGCCTCCAGCAAATCGTTGTAGCTGATTACGCCGGTTTTGATTTCGTTGCGGATACTGCCGCCGTTCGCCAGCACTACATCGCAATCAAGCACTGCTCGATAAGCATCGGCAACAAAGTCGCCCAAGCTGCATTCACGGTTACGCACGATGCGCTCACCGGTTGAAGGATCATTGCTGCGCAGCTGCACCATTGCTTCGCCTACAGGCTGCTTCAGCAAAGGCTCATAGGTTTTTATTTCCTGGGCAATAACTCTGCTAATAGCAGCGTCCTTGCCGTTTGATTTAGTAAGCAACTGGCTCTTCAACTTGCCTTCAGGAGTAATTACCAGCTCGCCTACAGTTTTCAGCTTAGTGCCGGTCTGCGCCAGCAGCACGTCCTTACCTACCTTATTTTTAACCATACGGGTAAAACGCTCGTGAGAATGTCCGTCGATAACAGCGTCTACGCCCTGAGTATTTTTCGCAACGCTTTCGCTGCTCCACTGCGGGGTGGTGCCGTCCATGCCCAAATGGCCAACGATAAATACGTAGTCAGCGCCGTCCTTGCGTGCCTTGTCGACATTTTTCTGCAGCTGCTTGTACAGCTTATTGCCGGTTTTATCCTCGCAGAAGCTGTAAATATACTTGCCCTTCTCATTTTGGAAGAAGGTAGGCGTAGAGGTTGTCAGGCTTTCCGGTGTACTCGCACCCACAAAGGCTACCTTGGTATCCTCATACTGCATAATTTTGTAGCCCGGCAGAACCTGCTTGTTGTTGCCTGCATAAACAAAATTTGCACAGTAATAGCCTGCACGCTGCAGCGGTACCAGCTCCATGAAGCGGTCCATGCCGTAGTCAAATTCATGGTTACCGGGAATGCAGAAGTCATAGCCCAGATAATTCATAATATCGACAACTGCCAGACCACGGGACAGCTTACCGATAGGTGCACCTTGAATAGCATCACCTGCATCTACCAGCGCTACGTTCGGTGTTCTTGCTAAAGCATCCTTTTTAATCTGCGCCAAACCGGCAAAGCCGATATTATCATTAATACCGCAATGGATATCATTAGTATGCAGAATAACAATGTCGTGCTCCAGCGCCCACGCCATCAGCGGAGCGGAAACAGTCATCGCCGCAGTCACCAGAAACAGCGATGTTTTTTTCCAGAATTTTTTCATACATATCACTTCCTTCCAGCTTTTGTAATTATATTATAGGCCCCGAAAAGCAAAAGCGCCCTACCCGAAAGGCTGATTTCGGGTAGGGTGGCAGGAAATTTTACAGATTTTCAGGCTATTATGGCAAAAAAATGCAGCTTCCCAGGTGGCAGGCAAGTAATTTTGCTTGCTGCCACAGGAAAGCTGCCTGCTTTATGCTACACTGATTTTCTCAGCTGCACAATTCTTAAGACCACGGATCATCTGCTGCCGGAGTTTTAATGCCGCTCAGCAATCCCTTGTAATCCCACAGGAACCATTCGCCGGTAGAAGCCTTTTGGCGTACAGTCATCGGACGCGGGCTGTCAGCACCGCCGCAGGTAATCATAAAGCGTGCATAGCCTTCTTCCTGATAGGTGTAGGCATTAGTTTTAACCTCTACGGTATAAGGCATATCCGGCTGATAGTTGTTTTCCGGAGTTGCGCCCATGAAGTAAGAACGCATCAGATATTGTCTGCCACGGAAGCGGTCTGCCAGGAATTGTTCATCTCTTTTGGGTACCGGACGAGGTCCCAACAGCTTGTTGAGCATAGCAATAGCCTCTGCCGGGTTGGTTTCGTAGCGAGCCAGTGCTGCTACGGTATAAGCTGCAACCTGCTGAGCATCGGTTTCCGGTCCGATTTCAGCTGCCGATTGCGGCAGATTCTGGAAAATGACACGTCTGGTTTTTTCTTGCTTCTCCACTTTATTCACCGCCCTGTTAATAGTATTATCAATGGTTCTGTCGATCATTCTGTCTACGCCAATTCTTCTGTTCCAGTCAAGAGCTTCTGCAGATTGCAATTGTCCCGCCAAAAGCATTGCGCAGCAAGCTAATACAATACCTTTCTTCATTTGTTGCACCTCCTCAGAATTATCCTGCGCTGTTAGATACGCAGGCATGTTTCCTTACAAGCTCATTGTACAACGAAATTTGCTAAAGCACCCCACCCAAACTGCCGATTTCGGGTAGGATGAGCAAAATTTTTCTGTTTTTCAAGGAAATTTCTGCCTAAAGCAGCAGTCCAGCATTATTATACACAGCAATCTCAGTAACCGCATCAGCGCCACCCCCATTGCCAAAATCGTTTGCAAGCACAACCGTCGGCCTATTCATTGGCCAAATCGTAAATTTTCCTTACCACGCCGTCATCGGTAATATTATAAATAAGCCTGCCGCTTTTCTCTACCAGATAGCGCGCATCCTTAAATTGCACCGGATTAGGAGAATCGGGGTCTCCCGCCTTAGTCATAGTATGATAGCTGTAACGTTTATCAACATCAGGATACAAAGCCTTTTCTTGTTCCCACTTATAATCCCAAAAGCTGAAATGGCAGTTGTTTCTGTCCAGTAAATTAACATTCGGCTCCAGCACCAGCTGCAAAAACAGTTTCGCTACTATCCAAGGCATTTCCGTTTCACCCTGCACAAAGCGAGTACCTCTTTTGTTGCTTCTTTCATAGGTACCGGCTAGGGACGGCAGCACCCGCTCATTACCCTCAGGCTCACCCAAAATCCAGGCACTGTATAGCCTGCTCTGCGCCTGATAGTCCTGCGAATTACTCAAAGTATACTTTTCATAAAGCGGCATACTATATCTGTACTGAGAAGGATACCCCATACCATTTTCATAGCTTGCAAGACTCGGCACATGCAGATAACCGATAAAACGCTCACCGTCATGCGCAAAACGCACCACGCCACTCGCCTCGGTTTCATAGCGGTAATGGTCGTCCTGCCATTCACCGCTATGCACCTTCAAATCCATCAAAACGCCGCGCGTAGTCTCGTACACCATCGCACCGCCCTCAACATGTGTAGCAGGATTATACATCTCATAATAGTCCGCCCGCGCAGTCGACATACCGCCGCACATCAGCAGCACACCGCACGCCAACGCACTCAATAGCTTCTTCATAAGCTCACCTCCAAACAACAAGCAAGCACCCGCAAGAAAAGTAACACACTACACTAACGCACACAACCCCCTTCCGCCTCGCTACGCTCGGCACCTTCCCCGAGGGGGCAGGCAAGAAAGGTATCACCAAAGATTAAACTGAGCAATTAATATATCGTGTACACAACCCTCAGTCATCGCCTACGGCGATGCCAGCTCCCTTTCAGGGAGCATATAAAGTTAGCGAGAAACGAAATCTAGAACTTCTCAACACCTTTATATCTCCCCTGAAAGGGGAGGCGGATGCGAGCATAGCGAGCAGACGGAAGGGTTGGGATACTCTTTGTTCACGCTTTGTAAACTAATTTCAATTCACGTAAAAAAGGACTACAATCATGTACGACCAATACAACCGCAAAATAGATTACCTGCGCATCTCCCTTACCGACCGCTGCAATCTGCATTGCCGCTACTGTCAGCCGGAGATAAGCGAGCATGTGCCACATAATGAGATTTTGCGCTATGAGGAGCTTTTGCGTATTTGCCGCGCTGCGCTGCAGCTTGGCATCCGCAAATTCAAAATCACCGGCGGCGAGCCTTTGCTGCGCAAGGGCTGCAGCGATTTTATCGCCAGCCTGAAGCAAACGGAAGGCGTGGAGCAGGTAACGCTGACGACGAACGGCACACTGCTTTCGCAGCAGCTGCCAGCGCTTATTGCAGCGGGTGTAGACAGCATCAATGTGAGCCTTGATACGCTGGATGCAGCGTATTATACAGAGCTTACCGGCGGCAGCCTTGACAGCGTTCTGAAATCATTGCAGGAGCTGCAGTCTGCAGGGATTCCGTTTAAGCTGAACTGTGTGCCCTTAGCAGAAAATGGCCTGGCCGATATTATGCAGCTGTTGAAGTTGGCGCACAGCTATAATGCGCCGTTGCGCTTTATCGAGCTGATGCCGTTGGACTGCAACACTAATCTGCAAGGCCTAAGCGGCAGTGAAATTCGCAGTCTGTTGGAGCAGGCAGGCTTACAGCTGCAGCGTGACGCGCAGCGTTACGGCAACGGTCCCGCAAGTTATTGGCGCATCGGCGGCTATAAAATGCCGGTGGGCTTTATCGAACCGCTGCATAATAAATTCTGCGCTGTCTGCAACAGGGTACGCCTTACCTCCGTGGGCATGCTGAAGCCCTGTCTTTACTGTAACGAGGGCATGAACCTCAAGCGCTTGCTGCGTGACGGCGCAAGTGATGCTGATTTGCTGCAGGCCATGCAGAAGATTATTTACGCCAAGCCTGCGGGACACAGCTTTGATGTAAAAGCAGCGCGCTTTAATATGAGCCAGATTGGCGGATAAATACAGGCTTTGAAGGAGCAGACAATGAGTGAATTTACACATTTTGACGCTGCGGGCAATGCTCTGATGGTGGATGTCAGCGATAAGGCTGACACTGCGAGGGTTGCCGTGGCGCAGGGAAAAATCTGCGTAAGCAGAGAAATATATGAAAAAATTGCTGCCGGCAGTATGGCCAAGGGTGATGTGCTGGGTGTGGCGCGCGTCGCTGGAATTATGGCGGCCAAGCGCACCAGTGAGCTGTGCCATCTGCTGCAGCTGACGAAGTGCACGGTAGAATTTGAGCTGCTGGCGGAAAACGGCAGCTATGCCGTACAGGCGCAATGCCTGGTAAAAACTACGGGCAAGACAGGCGTGGAGATGGAGGCGCTGACAGGCGTACAGATTGCCTTGCTGACGATTTACGATATGTGCAAGGCCGTGGACAAGGCAATGGTGATTACAGATGTGCATCTGCTGAGCAAAGCAGGCGGAAAGAGCGGTGATTTTGTATGGAAGCAAGCATAAAGGGTTTAATCAAGGCTGTTTGTATCAGCGAAAAGAAGGGTACAGAAAAGCATCCTGTTAAGGAGATTGTCCTCAAAGAAAATTTCGGCATCGAGGGTGATGCTCACGCCGGGAAATGGCACCGTCAGGTGAGTTTGCTGAGTGCGGAAAAGGTGGATAAGTTTAATGCACGCGGCGGTGATGCCGCTATCGGTGCTTTCGGTGAAAATGTTCTCGTAAGCGGTATAGACTTCAAAAAGCTGCCGGTAGGCAGCATTATGCGCAGCGGTGAAGTAGTGATGAAGCTGACGCAGATTGGCAAGGAATGCCACAGTCACTGCACGATTTATGCGCGTGTGGGCGACTGCATTATGCCGCGTGAGGGCGTTTTTGCTACGGTAGAGCATGGCGGCGTCCTGCGCAGCGGCATGGAGCTGGAGGTGACGCTGCCTGCTGTCGACGCACCCTTGCGTGCGGCGGTAATGACGCTTTCTGATAAGGGTGCAGCGGGTGAGCGTGTCGATACCAGCGGCCCGCGGGCAGCACAGCTGTTGGCGGAGGCAGGCTACGAAATTGTGGAGCAGGTTTTGCTTCCCGACGCTCAAAAGAAAATCGAACGCGAGCTGGTGCGTCTGGCGGACAGCAGACAGGTTGATCTGATTATCACCACAGGCGGCACGGGCCTCTCGCTGCGTGATGTCACACCGGAGGCAACAATGGCAGTGGCGACACGCAATGTGCCCGGTATTGCGGAGGCCATCCGTGCGGAATCACTCAAGATTACGCGGCGGGCAATGCTGAGCCGCGGCGTTAGTGTTGTACGCGGACAGACGCTGATTGTGAATCTGCCGGGAAGTACCAAGGCAGTGGAGGAAGCGCTGGCAATCGTTCTGCCGCAGCTGGAGCATGGACTGCGTATTCTGAAGGGCAGCGCCCATGACTGTGCGAGAAAATGAGCGCAATTGACTGGTCACCGCTATGGATTTCATTACACACTGCGGCAGCAACAATCACAATAGTTTTCTTTATCGGCGTAATTATTGCCTGGTGGGTGGAACGGCTGCAGAGCCAAAGCCTGAAGATTTTTGCGGATGCTGTAATAACGCTGCCGATGGTGCTGCCACCTACGGTAGCAGGCTTCTTTCTCTTATATTTCTTTGGCAACAACCGCTTTTTGGGCCAGCTTATCTATCAGCTGACAGGCATAAAAATAGCCTTCAGCTGGTTGGC
>OHMK01000683.1_pt1 | contig 13165 bp, 13 predicted proteins | sample 1569291 | NCBI WGS metagenome assembly OHMK01 (sample SAMEA3879517, study PRJEB24766) | human gut metagenome | biome: human-associated habitat; feature: feces | place: USA | collected 1985/1987 | reverse complement strand
GAAGGGCATACCGCCCTGCTCCTTGCACAGGTCTGCCACCACCTTGGCGTAGTTGGGGCGCAGGTAAGCCAGATTGCCCATCTCACCGAAGTGCATCTTGATGGCGACGAATCTGCCATCCATGTCAATGTTCCTGATGCCCGCCGCAAGGCAGAGGCGACGCAGCTTCTCGGTCAGGCTGGTGCCCACCGGACAGCGGAAATCCGTAAAGTAAACAGTCGATGCTTCCATAAGTAATTTCCTTCCTTTTGAACGTGCGGTGATATTTGGTACTCTCTTTTTTCTTTCTGTGTTTATGCAATGGCGCTGATGGCCGCAACGGCGAGGACGACAAGGCCCAGCACGATGCGGTACAAGCCGAAGAACTTGAAATTATGGCGCTTGACGTAATCCATCAGGAAGCGGATCGCGGCCAAGCTGACCACAAAGGCCACCGCACAGCCCACCACGAGGACTGCAATCTCGGTGCCGGTGATGGCCACGCCGGACAGCGCGAACTTGACCACTTTGAGCAGAGAGGCACCGGCCATGACCGGGATGGCCAGATAGAAGGTGAACTCCGCCACACAGGCGCGGGAAAGGCCCAGCAGCAAGCCGCCCACGATGGTCGCGCCGGAGCGGGAGGTGCCGGGAATGATGGCCAGCATCTGCCACACGCCGATGAGGAAGGCTTCCTTATAGGTGATCTGCTCCAAGCGGGCCACATGGGGCGCGGTGCGGCGGTTTTCCACCACGATGAAGAGGACGCCGTACAAGATCAGCATGGCAGCAACGGTGATGTAGTTGTAGAAGCGGGCCTCGAACCAGTCGTCCAACGGGCTGATGACCAGCACCGGCAGGGCCAGAGCTTGTTCCAGAACAGGACCACCACCGCGAGGATGGCCCCCAGCTGGATGACCACGCGGAACATGGACATGAACTCTTCACTTGCATTGAACTTGATGAGCTGCTCCACAAGGATCATATGACCGGTGGACGAGATGGGCAGCCACTCGGTGATGCCCTCCACAACGCCCATCAGGATGGCTTTCAGAATTTCAAAAAACATCGATTTCCTCCCAGCCCGGCGCACAAGGGCACGCCGGTTTTTTGTCGTTTTCAGGTTCGCCTTTCAGTATACCATATTATGCGGCCCGGCGCACGAGAAATCCCAAAATTTTACCTTCATCTGCGCTTGGAAATATGCTATACTGGAACCACCGGACCGGCAGTGTACAAAGCTGCCTCCGGCGCATTCTGAAATAACGAGGTATGACGTATGAATATTCTGGTCATCGGCTGCGATCAGGTAGGGGCCGCACTGGTTCGCGACTTGGAGCGCATCGGGCACGACATCTCTCTCATCGAGAAGGACTCCGAACAGCTCAAGCGGCTGGACAGCTTCGACGATTACAGCTTTGGCGGCACCGCGCTGGTGGGCGACCCCACCGACCCGGATGTGCTCAAGCAGGGCGGCGTGGAGAACTGCGACGCTGTGGCCGCCGTGAGCGAGGACGACTCGGTGAATCTGATGGCGGCCCAGATCGCCAAGAGCATCTTCCAGCGCGAGAAGGTCATCTGCCGCGTTTCGGACCCGCATTTGCAGGTGCTGTACCACAAGGCTTATGGGCTGGAGACCATCTGCCCCACCATCCTCACGGAACAGGCCGTGTTCCGCGCCCTCTCGAAGTAAACCCAACGTATAAAGGAGCCTCTCTATGAAAATTTGTATTGCCGGCGGCGGGCGTGTGGGGCGGTATCTGGCCCAGAGTCTGCTGGCCAACCACCACTCCGTCGTCATCATTGAGCCCATCGAGGCGCAGTGTCGAATGCTGGCCGACCAGCTCGACATCCCGGTGATCTGCGGCGACTCCATCAGCATGGACATCCTGCGCACCGCCGATGCGGCCAGCTGCGACGCCTTTGTGGCCGTGACCGGCTCGGACGAGGACAACCTCATTGCGTGCCAGCTCGCGAAGCGGGAGTTCGGCGTAGACCGCACCGTAGCCCGCGCCTCCAACCCCAAGAACCGGGAGCTGCTCCACACCCTCGGCGTGGACACCGTGGTCTGCGGCACCGACAACCTCAGCCACATCTTAGAGCGGGAGATCGAGACGGACACCATCCGTCAGCTGCTTTCGCTGGGGGGCGGCACCGCCAGCCTGAACGAGATCCTGCTGCCGGAAAACTTCGCCTTTGCAGGCAAAGCCATCATGGACATTCCCATCCCCGGCAACGCCATCTTGGTCAGCGTCACCCGCGACACCGAGCTCATCATCCCCCACGGCAACACCGTCCTGCTGCCGTGGGACCGCATCCTGCTGCTGACGCAGGACGACACCCTCCACCTGCTGACCGAGGCTTGGGGCCTCAGCGGCAAGTGACCGAAGGGGAACTGCGCCGCACCGCACTGGTCATCCCTCCCAAGGGGCGCGCCGTCCTTTCCATATGGGCTGCTGCGGTGGGCTTGTTCCTTGCGCCCTTTGCCTTCTGGCAGAGCGTGTGGGCGGGCGCAGTCTTTTGCGCTGTATGGGCGGCGCTGGTGGCACTTGTCCGGGCGCGCTGCTGCAGCTTCGTCGCCGCCCTGACGGCAGACAGCGTCACGGTGCAGTCCGGGGTGGCTGTCCCTGTGCTGCACCGCATCCCGCGCCGGGCGGTCACCGGGGTGCAGCTGCTGCGCACCCCGCTGCTGTGGGCGGCAGGGTGCACTGTGCTCCTTGTGCGCAGCCCGGGGCTGCAATTGGTGCTGCCCGGCATCCCCACCGCACAGGCTACCGCGCTGGCAGCGGTACTGATGGAGGGCAACGTATGAACCGGGAAAAGCACTTTCACCCGCTGGCGGCGCTGCATCTGCTGCGCAAGACCCTGCTGGTGTACCTTCTGCCGCTGGTACAGGTGCTTTTTGACCGCAACTGGGACGCTTTGCGTGCGGCGCTGCGGCAGGACCTTGTATTGCTCTTCTTTATCAGCGCCGTGTGCTGGGCGGTGTACTATGGCGGCCGCTGGCAGGTGGATGCCGAGGGCACAGTGCACGTCAGCTGGCGGCTGGGCGTGCGGCTGGACCGCGCCCTGCGCGCCGAGGGGCTGGCGGCGCTGATGCTGGAGCAGCCCCCGCTCTACCGCTTGACCGGTGCCTGCCGGGTGGTGCTGTACCCTGTGGGGCAGACCAAGACCATCACGCTGTATCTTACCCGGCAGCAGGCCGAGGAGCTTGCCGATGTGCTGCTGCCGGTGACAGACCCGCTGTGGCACGCGCCCAAGGGCGGCGAAAAGCTTGCCTTTACGGTGCTGGGTGCCAACGGCCTGTCTACCCTGATTTTATGGTGGCTGGCCATCCACCAGACCCAGAGCTACGCCCCGGACGCCCAGACCGCTGCCCTTGCGCAGCTGGGACAGCTGGCGGCGTTTGCCGCCCGCTGGCTGCCGCTGGGCACGGCGTGGCTGCTGGTGCTGGCGGGTACGCTGTTCTGCATCAGTCTGGTGCGCAGCGCTTTGCAGGCGGTGCATTACACCGTCTGGCGCACCGACACCCAGCTGGGCAGCCGGGGCGGCTGGCTGTCCCGGTTCGAGTTTCGGGTGCGGAGCAGTGAAATAAGCTACGCGGACGTCCGCGTCTCCCCCATCGCCCGGCTCATGAAGCGCTGGCCGGTATTCGTGGTGGCAGGCAGCTGCCGCCCGGAACTGCCGCTTTTCGTCTACCGCTCCGGGCAGGAAGAGCTGTTCCGGGAGCTGCTGCCCGAGTTCCGGATGCCGCCCGACACCCGGCACGACCTCACCCACCGCAGCGCCGTTTTCTTTGCGCCTGCCGGCATCCCGTTCGGGCTGTGCCTGCTGCTGGTGCTGGTCTCCCGCAGCGTTCTGCCTGCCCTCACGGGGACACTGCTCATCCCGACAGCGGTATTTGCCGTCTTTCTGGCGGGCGGGCTGATGGGCTGGCTGAAAGAGGGCATCTGGCTCCGGGAGGGCCGGTTCACCCTGCGGCGGCAAAAGGGTGTTTATCTCCACTGCATCTGTGTGTTCCACCCAGATGTCTGCCTGCGCACCTTCCAATCGCCCTGGGCTGCACGTTATCAGCGCATGACGCTGACGCTGGCTCTGCCCGGGCAGGTGCGGCTCAAGGTGCGCAGCATCCCCGTGCGGGACGCTGCGCCCTGTCTCAACGCTTTGGAGCAGAAAACATAAAACAAAAGGAAGTCTGATTCTCATGATAAAAACCATTCTCTTCGATTTGGACGGCACCTTACTGAACACCATCGACGACCTGGCCGACGCGGCCAACTGGGTCTGCACCCAGCACGGCTGGCCGACCTTTCCAGTAGAGACCTACAAGCACTTCGTGGGCAACGGCATCCCGAAGCTCGTGGAGCGGTTTTCGCCCGCCGATGCCCGCACACCGGAGCAGCTGGCCGCTACGCTGGCGGAGTTTACCGCCCGGTACGATGCCCACAAGGAGGACAAGACCGCGCCTTACCCGGGCATTGCTGCCCTCATTGACGCGCTGAACACCGCGGGTGTGCAGTGTGCGGTGTTCTCCAACAAGGCTGACCCGCTGTGCGGCAAGATCATCGAGCATTATTTCGGGGCAGGTCGGTTTGTTCTGGTGCGGGGCAGCCGCCCGGGCGTGCCCACCAAGCCCGACCCCACCGGTGTTTACAGCCTGATGCAGGACCTGCACGCAGACCCTGTCAGCACCCTGTTTGTGGGCGACAGCGATGTAGATATCCTGACCGGGCACAATGCCGGTCTGCCTGCCATGGGGGCGCTGTGGGGCTTCCGGGGCCGTGCAGAGCTGACTGCTGCCGGAGCCGATGCACTGGCCGGCGTGCCTGAGGATATTTTAGATTACGTTAGAACACATTAAAGGAACGACCCTCTCCGGTGCTGTGAAGCACGGACGGAGAGGGTCGATTTTTATTTGCAGACTGTTCACAGGATGTTTCTTGCATAAACTCCCCTGTTTTCCTATAATATAGTTCCTATTTGAAACCATTGAGAAACGGAGGATTTGCCCATGGCAGCTGAAAAGAAAACTTCCCCCAACGTAGAGAGCCGCCTGCGCCACAACATCCTGAAAATGCCCCAGGAGGTGTATGCCGCCAGCGGCATCGTCATCAACGGGCGGCGGCTGAAAAGCTTTGTATTCACCACCGACCTTGCCATCATCCGCAACTGCGACGCGGACGCGGTGTTCGCGGTCTATCCTTTCACGCCCCAGCAGGCCATCAGCGATGCCATCATCAAGGCATCCTACATCCCGGTGTTCTGCGGTGTGGGCGGCGGCACCACCCACGGCATGCGCACCCTGAACCTTGCCCGCGACGTGGAGAGCCAGGGTGCCATGGGCGTGGTGCTCAATTCCCCCATCTCTGACCTGAACCTGCTGGCGGTCTCGCGGGTGGTGGACATCCCGGTCATCATCACAGTGACAAAAGAGGACACCAACATCCAGAGCCGCATTGATTCCGGGGCATCCATCCTGAATGTGGCCTGCAGCACCGACACGCCCCGGGTGGTGGCAAAGATCCGGGAGCAGTTCCCGGATGTGCCCATCATCGCCAGCGGCGGCAAGACCGGCGAGACCATTTCGGCCACCATCGCCGCCGGGGCCAACGCCATCACCTACACCCCGCCGTCCCCGGCCATCCTGTTCAAGGAAATGATGGAAAAGTACAGGGAATGAAGAAAAGCGGTTCGATTCCTCGTACGGGTTGCATAAAAAAAATCCTCGATCCCTCGTACGGCAGTCTCGCCCCATAGACATTCCTAAATCGCTAGGACCCGCGCACTAACAAACAGCCCACTGGGCTGTTTGTTGCCGCTTGCGAGCGGCCGTGCTGTTCGATTCCTCGTACGGGTTGCATAAAAAAATCCTCGATCCTAAGATCGAGGATTTTTTTATGACCCGTACGGGAATCGAACCCATGTTACAGCCGTGAAAGGGCCGTGTCTTAACCGCTTGACCAACGGGCCTTATAAATACAGAGCTTCGCTAAAACCTCCGACTTTCATCATCCACTACTGCGGACGACCGTCCCCCTTATCTTAGCGAAACTCTGTAACGTGGTAGCGGTAACTGGATTTGAACCGGTGACACTTCGGGTATGAACCGAATGCTCTAGCCAACTGAGCTATACCGCCATATTTATTTGTTGCACTTGAACAGTGCTTTATTATTATATCCAACAACCCCCGTTTTGTCAACAACTTTTTCAAAAAAATCTTCAATTTTTTCATTCTTTCTGATTTTATACGTCTGTACGCAAAAAGTCCCCGCCATCCTGTATGAATGGCGGGGACTTTCAACATTTTATTGGAGAATGGTGGAAAGCAGGCTTACTTCTTGTGGACAGGCACCATGACCTCGAGGCCGCCCATGTAGGGCTGCAGGACCTTGGGGATGGTGACACTGCCGTCGGCCTGCAGATGGTTCTCCAGGAAGGCGATCAGCATACGCGGAGGTGCCACGCAGGTGTTGTTCAGGGTGTGGGCCAGATAGGTCTTGCCGTCCTTGCCCTTGACGCGGATGTGCAGGCGGCGTGCCTGTGCATCGCCCAGGTTGGAGCAAGAGCAGACCTCAAAGTACTTCTGCTGGCGGGGGCTCCAGGCCTCGATATCGCAGCTCTTGACCTTCAGGTCAGCCAGATCGCCGGAGCAGCAGTTCAGCTGGCGCACGGGGATCTCCATGCTGCGGAACAGCTCCACGGAGTTCTTCCAGAGCTTCTCGTACCAGTCGGCGCTCTCCTCGGGGCGGCAGACCACGATCATCTCCTGCTTCTCGAACTGGTGGATGCGGTAGATGCCGCGCTCCTCGATGCCGTGTGCGCCCTTCTCCTTGCGGAAGCAGGGGCTGTAGGAGGTCAGGGTCAGAGGCAGAGTAGCCTCGTCCAGGGTCTGGTCGATGAAGCGGCCGATCATGGTGTGCTCACTGGTGCCGATGAGGTAGAGGTCCTCGCCCTCGATCTTGTACATCATGGCGTCCATGTCGTTCTGGCTCATGACGCCCTCGACCACGTTGCCGTGGATCATAAACGGCGGGATGCAGAATGTGAAGCCCTTGTCGATCATAAAGTCGCGCGCGTAAGCGAGCACGCCCTCGTGCAGGCGCGCGATGTCGCCGAGCAGGTAGTAGAAGCCCGCGCCGGAGACGCGGCCCGCGGCGTCCATGTCGACGCCGTCAAAGCTCTCCATGATCTGCGTGTGGTAGGGAATTTCAAAATCGGGAACCTTCGGCTCGCCGAAACGCTCGACCTCGACATTGCAGCTGTCGTCCGGGCCGATGGGGACGCTGGGGTCGATAATGTTCGGAATCAGCAGCATGATCTTGTGAATCTTCTGCTCATACTCCTCTTCGAGCTTTTCAAGCTCGGCCAGGCGGTCGGCGTTCGCCTTGACGGTCGCCTTGATCTTTTCGGCCTCTTCGAGCTTGCTCGGGTCCTTCTTCGCCTGACCCATCAGCATGCCGATCTGCTTCGAGAGGGCGTTGCGGCTGGCGCGCAGCTCGCTCGCCTCGGTGATGGCGGCACGGTTCTTGGCGTCGAGCTCGATGACCTCGTCGACGAGGGGGAGCTTTTCGTCCTGGAACTTCTTCTTGATGTTTTCCTTGACCAGATCGGGATTTTCCCGCAGGAATTTCATATCCAGCATAATGATTTACCTCGTTATCGTTGTAAAGTAAATGACCATTTGACTTCTTATTTTACGCCGTCTGGAAACAGCTTGTCCACAATGGACTGGTAGCGCGCGGCGGGGGAGGGGGCGTCGTCGCCGGTGATACCGGTACGCAGCGGCTCCTTGGGCAGGAATTCCACCGTGCCGGTCTCCTCGAATGAGCGGATGTTGTCTTTCGCGGCGTCGAGATCGCCGGTGTTGTAGGCGTTTTCGATCTCAAGCAGCCAGTCGAGCGCGCGCAGCTGGTTGGACTGAAGGCCGACGGTCTCGTCGAGCGCCTTTTTGTCCTCTTCCGCGGTCGCAAGCTGCTCTTCAAGCTCAGCGATGTGCGCTTCGAGCAAGTCGTTCTGCTGTAAGGTGCTTTGCAGAGCGGTGTTGCCGTCCTTGATCTCGTTGATGCTGCGCTGATTCATGAGAAATGTCCACAAAATCAGCAAAAATGCCACGGTGAAGAGGATCGCAACGTAAGTATATACTTTTTTCATGCGCTCGCGCTCGGTGGTGGGCTTTTCTTCGCCGGGCACGGGCGGCTTATTCGGGTCCTTGGGGCCCTCGTGAATCAAATCGGACATGGTTATTCGTCTCCGTTCTTTCTGCGTTTGATGGCGGCGAGCGCTTCGAGCAGATCGTTTAAGTCATCGATGCCGTAATAGTCGAGCTCAATGCGGCCTTTTTTCTTGCCGGACACGATGCGGCAGGTGCGGCCGATCTTATCGCTGAGCTCCTGCGCGGCCAGACGGCCGTAGCTCTCGGCGATGAGCTCGTCGTTCGTGGGTTTGCGCTCTTCCTTAGGGTTACTCAGGCGCTTGGCGAGCGCCTCGGTCTGGCGGACGCTGAGACCCTGCTTGACGATCAGGTTTGCCGCGTCGAGCTGCAAATCGGCCTTGAGTGGCAGCAGCGCGCGGGCATGACCGCCGGAGAGGTCGCCGTTTTGCAGCATTTGCCGCACCTCGGGGCAAAGCCCTAACAATCTCAGACTGTTTGCCACGGCGGAGCGGGACTTGCCGACACGCTCGGCGGCCTCCTCCTGCGTGAGATGGTAGTTGTCCATCAGCGTTTTGTAGCCCTCAGCTTCTTCGATGGGGTCAAGGTCTTCGCGCTGGAGGTTTTCGATGAGTGAGAGCTCGGTCATCTTACGGTCATCCGCCTCGATGACGATGGCGGGCACTTCGGCAAGACCGGCGATGCGCGCGGCGCGCCAGCGGCGCTCGCCCGCGATGATCTGATAGTAGCCGGAAGAAAGGCGGCGGACCGTCAACGGCTGGATAATGCCGTGCTCGCGGATGGAATCGGCCAGATCCTGCAGAGCCTCTTCATCGAAGTGGCGGCGCGGCTGATTGGCATAGGGTTCGATCTGCGAGATGGGGAGGTAGAGGTTGTCGGACGTGTCGGTGCGCAGGGCGGCGTCGCCCAGCAGCGCGCCGAGCCCCTTGCCGAGCCCGCGGTTTGCATTTGCCATGGAAACTTCTCCTTTCTGTGGGATGAAGCGGGCGGAATGCGCCCTTATATTTAATGTATCAGCGGTTCTGCTTCAAAAACTCGTTGGCGAGGTTGCTGTAGGCCTCTGCGCCGCGCGAGATGCGGTCGTAGTAGTTGATCGGCTTGCCGTGGCTCGGCGCTTCGGAAAGGCGCACATTGCGGGGGATGACGGTCGAATACACCTTGCCGGGGAAGTAGCGCTTGACCTCTTCCGCAACTTGGAGGGCGAGATTCGTGCGCCCGTCGAACATCGTGAGCAGCACGCCTTCGAGCTCCAGGCCGGGATTCAGGCTGCGGCGCACCATGCGCACCGTGTGCATCAGGTCGGACAGGCCCTCGAGCGCGAAATATTCGCCCTGCACAGGAACGATCAGGGAATTCGCGGCGCAGAGGGCGTTGACCGTTAAGAGTTCGAGCGACGGCGGGCAGTCGATGAGGATAAAGTCGTAATTGGGCGAGAGAATATCGAGCGCCTGCTTGAGTAGGAATTCGCGGTTTTCGCGGTCGATCATCTCAATACCCGCGCCCGCCAGGGCTTTCGAGGAGGGGAGCACATCGCCGTAGCGCGTGTGCGCCACGCTGGCCGTGACGTCCGCACCGTTGATGAGCACGTCATAAACGCCGCGCGAGGCCGCCTTGTCCACACCCATGCCGGAGGTGGAGTTGGCCTGCGGGTCGAAGTCACACAGCAGGACGCGATTGCCTTTCTCCTTGAGGGAGGAGGTCAGGTTGACACAGGTCGTCGTTTTGCCGACGCCGCCCTTTTGATTGACGATTGCAACGATTTTAGCCAAAAAAACACCCACCTTAGTCATAGAAGCATTGATCCATTTTCATTCTTGTTCAGTATAGCACAAAACGGCTCAATTTCAACAGGGAAGCTCAAATTTTGCAAATTTGTTTCACGTGAAACATGACAAGGCGCAGGCCTTTACGCCTCGATTTGCCCCTGTTTGGGCCGGTGATGGGGTATCACCGCCGGGGCAGTGCTGAGGACAGAAAAAGGTCATGGTAAAGGCGATGACCTTTACCATGACCTGAAATCAGTGTTTCACGTGAAACAAATCACTCCTGCGGCTGGGTCAGCAGCATCGTACCGTAGGGTTCGAGCGTCAGGCGGAGCAGGCCGTTGCCGCAGAAGAACTCCTGATGGGACAGGGCGTCCTCGGCGAGCGTGCCGTCCCACGGAAGGGTGAGTGTGACGGGCTCGTCGCACGCATTGACTGCCGTGAGGCAGTGGTCGTGCTCCGTGCGGCGCGAGAACGCCAGCGCGCGGCCCTGCGCGGCATGGTAGACGATCGTGCCGCTTTGCAGCGCCTCGTGCGATTTGCGCAGCGCGCCGAGCTGTTGGAAGTATTGCACCAATTCGGCATTCTCGCGTCCCCACGGGTAGGTTCCGCGGTTGAACGGGTCTTCAAAGCCCTGCATGCCGGCCTCGTCGCCGTAGTAGAGCATCGGCGAGCCGGGGAAGGTGTAGAGGATCAGAGCCGCGAGCTTGAGGAGCGACATGCCGCGCGCAAGGTCGGAATCGCTGAGGTGATAGACCGCACGCTCGTCGCGCGTCTGCGGCGCGGGGGAGGTGAGGCCCAGAATCGTCAAAAGCCTTGGCGTGTCGTGGGTCGAGAGGAAATTCATCGCGCCGTAGAACGCGGGCGCAGGATAGTTTTCGCGCAGCTCCTCCATGCTGTCGCGGAAGTATTCCGCGCCGCCGCCGAGCAAATAGGCCATCAGCGCCGTGCGGAACGGGTAGTTCATCAGGCCGTTCGTCTCGCGGCCCAGCAGGTACTTGCGGCGCTGGGAGTAGGCGATCTTCGTCGTGCCATCCTCCCAGACCTCGCCGAGAAGATAAGTGTCGGGGTTCTCCTCATTCATCGCCGCGCGAATTTTGGCAATGAACTCGTCGGGGAGCTCGTCGGCGACGTCGAGCCGCCAGCCGGATGCGCCCGCGCGCAGCCAGCGCTTGATAATGGAGTTGTTGCCCTCAATAATGTAGTCAACATAGCTCTTTTCCAGCTCGTTGACTGCGGGCAGGTTCTTGATGCCCCACCAGGCGTCGTACTCGTCGGGGAAGGGGTGGAAGTTGTACCAGCGGTAATAGGGCGACTGCTCGCCCTGCGCCGCGCCGAGGTCGTCGTAAAAGCCGTCGGCGTTGAAATAGACGCTCTTTCGCCCCGTGTGGTTGAAGACGCCGTCGAGCATTACGTAGATGCTGCGCTTTTTCGCCTCCGCGCAGAGCGTGCGGAAGTCCGCTTCATCGCCGAGCAGCGGGTCAATGCGCTCATAACAGGCCGTGTCGTAGCGGTGGTTGGTCGAGGCCTCGAAGATCGGGCAGAGGTAGAGTGTCGTCACACCGAGAGAGGCGAGGTAGTCGAGCTTTTCCGTGATCCCCTGCAAGTCACCGCCGAAGAAGTCGCTGCACGTGATCTCGCCCTCGGCGTTCGGGCGGTATTCGGGAAGCTCGTCCCAATTTTCGTGCAGCGTGCGCGGGCCGACAAGGCCTGCAACATCACGAGATTTAGCGCGGCGGAAGCGGTCGGGGAAGATCTGATACGTCACGCCGCGGCCGAACCACGCGGGCGTTTTGTGTGTGTCGTCGTAGACCGTGAGCTGCCAGGGCTCGACCGCGTCCCACGCGCAGAGGCCGTTTTTGCCGTAGCAGCTCGTGCCGCCGTCCGCCCACGAGAGGCGGAAGTGGTACCAGACGAGCTCCACGTCATCCGGCGCGGTGAAGATGCCGCGATAGACGACGTGGCCGTCCTCCTGCGCGGGAGTAAGCTCCACTGTCGTCCATTGGTCGGCAAACTCGCCGTGAGCAAGCAGCTCACAGCGCGTGACCGCCGCGCCGCGCTCGGGGCGAAAGCAGAACGAGACATCGGCGCCGCGGGGCACCGCGCCAAAGGGAGATTTGAAGAGAAGATCGCGCGGATCAAACCATTTAGTTGACATAACACATTCCTTTCTGCCAAATAAAGCGGCTGAAACAGGCAAAAGCGCGCCGAAACGGTGCGCTTAACCCAGCAGTGTATTTTCGCCCGTGATCGCGGCGGACGCGGACGTGTTGGAGAAGTAAGCGTTGAGCACCTGCACGGCGGTGGAGGCCAACGCTGCGCCGGAGCCGCCCTTTTCGATGACGATGGCGACGGCGATCTGCGGATCGTCGTAGGGGGCGAAGCAGACGAACGCGCCGTTGTTGTTCTTCGTGTCGCCAGTCTGGATCGTACCGGTCTTGGCCGCGGCGTCGACGATACAGTCCTTGAAATACTGCGACACCGCGCCCTCTGCCGCAAGGTCGTGCATACCGGCGAGGACGGCAGAGAGATTTTCGCTGCTCATGGCGATCGTCTCGACCGGCTCGGCGTCGTAAACGTATTCGAGCGCACCGGAGCCGCTGGAGCGGACGTTTTTCAAAAGGTGCGTGGCGTAGCGGTCACCCCCGCCGCAGAGCGTCGCGATGTAATTTGCGAGCTGGAGGGGGGAGTATTCCTGATTCGCCTGACCGAACGCCGCCCACGGGGCAAGGTTTTCGCCCTCGTTCTGTGAGGGAAGGCGGCCCGCGGTGTCGCCGATCTCAATGCCGGTCGGGGAGCCAAGGCCGAATTTCGCGTAATACTCGCGCAGCGTGTCCATGCCCATGCGGTAGCCCATTTCGGCGAAGAAATAGTTGCAGGAATTCATGATCGCGCCGCGGACGTTGAGCGAGCCGTGGCCGCTGCGCTTCCAGCAGTAGGTGTAGCTCGCGGAGTAGCCGGGGTACGTCCACTTGCCGGAGTCGTAGATCTTTTCGCGCACGGTCGTCGCGCCGGATTCGAGCGCGGCGATGGCCGTCAGCGGCTTCAAGGTCGAGCCGGGGGCGTATTTTCCCTGCGTGGCGCGATTCCACATCGGCTGCAAGGGGTCGGTGGAGAGCTCTGCAAGGTCCTGACGGAACGTCGAGAGGGAATAGGTCGGATAGGACGCGAGCGCCAGCACGTCGCCCGTGCCGACCTGCACGACGGCAACGGCCGCGCCGCGGTCGATGCCGTCGGATTTTGTCATGGAA
>OHMK01000682.1_pt1 | contig 13172 bp, 16 predicted proteins | sample 1569291 | NCBI WGS metagenome assembly OHMK01 (sample SAMEA3879517, study PRJEB24766) | human gut metagenome | biome: human-associated habitat; feature: feces | place: USA | collected 1985/1987 | reverse complement strand
TCGCGGCCCGGCAGCATCCCCGGAGAATCCTCTCACGAAAACGTATCACACGTCTGATCAACAAACAACAATCGTAAATTATGAGAAGTATATTAAAAGCATCCACACTGGAAAACAAGTTCCCCCTGCTGGCGGTGGAACACGGCTGCATCGTCAGCAAGGACGCCGACATCACGGTGGCTTTCCGGGTGACACTGCCGGAAGTGTTTTCGGTATCATCCGCGGAATATGAGGCGATGCACGCCACATGAGCGAAGGCAATCAAGGTGTTGCCGAACTATTCAATCCTGCACAAACAGGATATTTTCATCACGGAGAAATACGAGCCGGACATCCGCCGGGACGAACTCAGCTTTCTCTCCCGCAGTTTTGAACGCCACTTCAACGAACGTCCCTACCTGCACCACGCCTGCTACCTGTTCCTCACCAAGACCACCAAAGAGCGCTCCCGGCAACAAAGCAACTGGAACACGCTCTGCCGTGGTTTTCTGGTGCCGAAGGAAATCAGGGACAAGGAAACGGTGGAGCGTTTCATGGAAGCGGTGGGACAGTTTGAAAGTATCGTTAACGACAGCGGACTTGTCAGGCTGGAACGGCTGACCACGGAAGAGATTACGGGAACGGAGAACGAACCGGGTATTATCGAACGGTACCTTACGCTCTCGGCCGACGGAACGACCATGTTGCAGGACATGCAATTGAATCCGGACGAAATGCGTATCGGTAACAAACGGCTCTGCCTGCATACCCTTTCCGATCCGGAAGACCTGCCGTCGGGCGTGGCGACAGACACACGCTACGAGCGTTTATCCACCGACCGAAGCGACTGCCGCCTGTCATTTGCCGCTCCGATAGGGATACTGCTCACCTGCAACCATGTGGTGAACCAGTACCTCTTCATCGACGATTCGGCGGAGATTCTCAGGAAGTTCGAGCAGACCGCCCGGAACATGCACTCGCTTTCCCGTTACAGCCGTTCCAACCAGATCAACCGCGAATGGATTGAGGAGTATCTGAACGAGGCGCACAGCAAGGGGCTGGTTTCCATCCGTGCGCACTGCAATGTCATGGCATGGAGCGATGACCGGGAAAAGCTCAAGCGCATCAAGAACGATGTGGGCAGCCAACTGGCGTTGATGGAAGCCAAACCGCGCCACAACACGGTGGATGTGCCGACCCTGTTCTGGGCGGCGATACCCGGCAATGCCGGAGATTTCCCGTCCGAGGAGAGTTTCCACACCTTTATCGAGCAGGCCCTGTGCCTGTTCATCGGGGAAACCTCCTACAAGGACTCGCTCTCTCCGTTTGGCATCCGCATGGTGGACCGCCTGACCGGAAAACCCGTCCATCTGGATATTTCCGACCTGCCGATGAAGAACGGCACAATCACCAACCGGAACAAATTCATCCTCGGCCCTTCGGGCAGCGGGAAATCTTTTTTCACCAACCACATGGTACGCCAGTATTACGAGCAGGGTGCGCATGTGCTGTTAGTGGATACCGGAAACTCCTATCAGGGACTGTGCAGCCTTATCCATGCGCGTACACACGGCGAGGACGGGATTTATTTCACTTATGAAGAAAAAGACCCGATAGCTTTCAATCCTTTTTACGTGGAAGACGGGATTTTCGATATCGAGAAGAAAGAATCCGTCAAGACGCTTATCCTTACCCTGTGGAAGCGTGACGACGAGCCGCCGACACGTGCCGAGGAAGTGGCGCTATCCAATGCGGTCAATCTCTTTCTGGAGAAAATCCGCAGGGACAGCAGCATAAAACCCTCCTTCAATACCTTCTATGAATTTATCCGTGACGAGTATCAGGATATCCTGAAAGAGAAGCGAACCCGTGAGAAGGATTTTGATGTATGGGGATTCCTGAATGTGCTGGAACCCTATTACCGTGGCGGTGAATATGACTTCCTGCTCAACTCCGACAAGCAGTTGGACTTGCTGAACAGACGCTTCATCGTTTTTGAGCTGGACAACATTCGCGATAACAAAGTGCTGCTTCCGATTGTCACCATCATCATCATGGAGACTTTTATCACCAAGATGCGCAAGTTGAAAGGTATCCGGAAAATAATCCTTATCGAAGAGTGCTGGAAGGCATTGGCATCCGCCAATATGAGCAATTACATCCGCTATCTTTTCAAGACCGTCAGAAAATTTTTCGGCGAGGCCGTGGTCGTGACCCAGGAAGTGGAGGACATCATTTCTTCTCCGATTGTCAAGGGTACCATCATTAATAATAGTGACTGTAAGATTCTGCTTGACCAGCGCAAGTATATGAACAAGTTCGATGAGATCCAAGCGTTGCTCGGTCTGACCGACAAGGAGCGGGCACAGATACTTTCCATCAATATGGCGAACAATCCGTCCAGAAAGTACAAGGAAGTCTGGATTGGTCTGGGCGGTACGCAGTCGGCGGTCTATGCCACGGAAGTCTCACTTGAGGAGTACATATGCTACACTACTGAAGAAACCGAGAAACTTGAACTTATGCGGCTTACGGAAAGAATCGGTGGCAACATCGAACTTGCCATCAAGCAGTTGGCAGAAAGCAAGCGAAACAAGTGATAGGGATTGAAATCATATGGAAACCGAAAAACAATCATGAATCATGGGAATGGAAGAATGGATAAAAGAACAGCAACGCCGCTATCTGGACGAGCCACGCCTCAAGGAGTTGACGGAAGTGATGAAACAGATAAGAAAGTTCGTCCGGGAAAAGGAGTACCGGAAGCTGACGGAACTGGTCAGGCGGTACAGGAAGTCCGAGGATGTGATTACCCAAGTTGCCTGCCTGTTGTCAAACTCGCACCTGTTCCCGACACCGGAAAAAACGGTGGAAACGGACAGGTCAGAATTGATGACGGCATTGAAAAACACGTATTTCATGGAGAAGAACGGTTGCCGGCTTGCGGATGTCAATCCCGAAAAAGCCGATTCCGTCCACGGAATGCTCGCCATGCACACGTTCATGCGGGATGCTTACTTGAAGGTATATCCTGAAAGCAAGCAGGAACGGCCGTCACCGGAAGAAGTACGGTCATCTGTACGGATTCTGGATTTCCATCGGAAAGAGAGTGACGTGTGGGAACTCTGCAACCTGGCTGTGTATCTTATGCCGCCCTCACGGTATGTGGCACTCAGGTACGGGCTTGCGGATGATTATGACAGGCTTGACAGACTGCACCGTTCCGGACCGGAACCGGCATATGACGAGGGGGTGGCATTGGAAAGCCGCCTGTGCAGGAATGCGGAAAAGGCAGCGGAAAGCATCGGGGATGTCCGTCTGCCGGATTTCTACCTGGAAAAGCTGAATGGGGAACTGGAGAATTTGGGACGGATTGCGGCCTCGCCGGATGCCGTCCACGACATACTGCATATCAGTCCTGACTTTCTCACCAAGTACGGCATAGACAAGAACGCTTCCGCGACGGAACGCTCGTGCCAGGCGGAGAAAGCCTACCGGGAGCTGGACGCCCGTTTCGTCAGAATGACCGGACGCAGGCCGTATGCAGACGAATTCTTCGCATTCCTCAGACACGGGAAAGAAAAAGTGGTAGAGGTAGACCGTCCGAGACCGGTACACAAGCCTATCCTCCGGAACCCGCCGTCCAAAGGACGGAAAATGGGAATCTGACTTTTAACAGAATTATTCACAATTAAAAACAGGAACATCATGAAAAAGAAAATTCTTATGCTGTGCATGGGCTGTTTCCTTGTCAGCCTCACAGCGAAAGCCCAATGGGTAGTGAGCGACCCGGGCAATCTGGCGCAGGGAATCATCAATGCCGCCAAGAACATCGTTCACACGTCCTCCACTGCCACCAATATGGCGAATAGTTTTCAGGAAACCGTGAAAATCTACCGGCAGGGCAAGGAGTATTACGACGGGCTTCGCAAGGTCAAGAACCTTGTCCGGGATGCCCGCAAGGTTCAGCAGACCATCCTGATGGTGGGCGATATCACGGACATCTATGTCACCAGCTTCGAGCGTATGCTCAGCGACCCGTATTTTACGCCGGAAGAACTGAGCGCGATTGCTTTGGGGTACACCAAACTGCTGGAAGAAAGTGCCCATCTGCTGAACGATTTGAAGACGGTGGTCAACGAGAACGGGCTTTCCATGAACGACAAGGAAAGGATGGATATCATCGACCGCTGCTACAACGACATGTTGCAAAACCGCAGTCTGGTACAGTATTACACCAACAAGAACATCGGGGTGTCCTACCTGCGCGCCAAGAAACGGAACGACCTGGACCGCGTGATGGCACTCTACGGCTCACCGAACGAACGTTATTGGTAATTATTCCTAATCCGCTTTCATTATGTTATTGTTGGCTATAGATTTTGACAACCTGCATCAGATTTTACAGAATCTGTATGTGGAAATGATGCCGCTCTGCTCAAAGATGACCGGTGTGGCAAGAGGCCTTGCCGGTTTGGGAGCGCTTTTCTATGTGGCGTATCGTGTATGGCAGGCTCTGGTCCGTGCCGAGCCTGTGGATGTCTTTCCGCTTTTGCGTCCGTTCGCCTTGGGGCTTTGTATCATGTTCTTTCCGACACTCGTTCTGGGTACGCTGAACAGCATCCTCTCGCCCGTCGTGAAAGGGACCCATACCATATTGGAGTCGCAGACCTTTGACATGAACGAGTACAGGGCGCAGAAGGACAAGCTGGAGACTGAGGCGATGAAACGGAATCCCGAGACAGCCTATCTGGTCGACAAGGAGACTTTTGACAACAGGCTGGACGAGCTGGGCGCGTTTGACGCTATAGAAGCCTGCGGAATGTATGTGGACCGTGCCATGTACAACATGAAAAGGGCCGTGCAGAATTTCTTCCGCGAACTGCTGGAACTCCTGTTCAATGCGGCGGCGCTGGTCATCGACACGCTGAGGACATTCTTCCTGATCGTGCTTTCGATACTCGGTCCCGTTTCCTTTGCCATCTCCTGCTGGGACGGTTTCCAGGCTTCTCTCAGCCAGTGGTTCGTCCGCTACATCAGTATCTACCTGTGGCTTCCCGTAAGCGACCTGTTCAGCAGCGTGCTGGCGAGAATCCAGATATTGATGCTGCAGAGGGACATCGAACAGCTTTCCGACCCGGATTTCATCCCCGACAGCTCAAACGGGGTTTACATCACTTTCCTCATTATCGGCATCATCGGGTATTTCACCATCCCGACCGTATCGAACTGGATTGTGCAGGCCGGAGGCGGTGCGGGCAATTATGGAAAGAACGTGAACCAGGCGGCATCCAAGACAGGCTCCGTGGTGGCCGGGACTGCCGGAGCGGCGGTGGGAAACATTGCCGGCAGGCTTATCAAGTAATAACAGTATAAAACATTTACAGAATGGAATTCAAATCATTGAAAAATATCGAGAGCAGCTTCCGACACCTGCGTCTGTTCGGAATCGTCTATCTGTGTGTATGCACCCTGCTTGTGGGATTTTCCGTATGGAAGGCTTACAGTTTCGCGGAAGCGCAACGGGAGAAGATCTATGTGCTGGATGAAGGCAAGTCACTGATGCTGGCCCTTTCACAAGACCTGGAGCAGAACCGCCCGGTGGAAGCAAGGGAGCATGTCAGACGGTTCCACGAACTGTTCTTTACGCTCTCGCCCGACAAGAATGCGATTGAAGGCAATATCCGGAGGGCCATGTTCCTCAGTGACCGTTCCGCCTATGCCCATTATGTGGATCTGGCAGAGCAGGGATATTACAACCGGATAATTTCGGGTAACGTGAACCAGCGTGTAGGGATTGACAGCGTCAAGTGCGATTTCCATACCTATCCGTATGAGGTCGTGACCTACGCGAAACTCTCCATTATCAGGGAGAAGAGCGTGACCGAGCGCAGCCTCGTCACGCGTGGCAGGCTGCTGAACTCCACCCGCAGCGACAATAATCCGCACGGCTTCATCCTCGAAGCCTTCCGTGTGGTGGAGAACAGGGATATAAGAGTGTATGACCGTTAAAATTCAGAATGTATGAAAAAGATGTTTGTAAAAATCAAGGAATCCGTGGAAGAAAAGCTGCGGAAGCTGTGTGCCGGGCTTAGCCCGGAAAAGAGAGTGCCGGCAATTGTCATGCTGGCTGCCCTGTTTGCCATCGGAAATTTCTATATGATTTTCCGTGCCATCCATGACATCGGACGGGAGGATGTACGGCCGGAAATCATAGAGATACCCCCGATAGAAATTCCGGATGTCGTTCCTGCCGATACACTCCCGGATAAAAGGGTGCAGGAAATGGAAGAGTTTTTTAACCGATTCAATCAGAAAGAAAATGAGTAATGACGTCAATAAATTGAAACAGAGGCTGGAAATCAGGAAATACCTGGTTTTTGCCGGGATGTTCCTCCTGTTCCTCGGAGCGATGTGGCTCATTTTCGCACCGTCCGAAGAGGAAAAAAAGAAAGAGGAAAAAAATGCGGGATTCAACACCGAGCTTCCCGATCCGAGGGAAGCGGGCATAGAAGGGGACAAGATTGCCGCCTATGAGCAGGCTGACATGAAACGCAAACAGACGGAAAAACTGCGTACGCTGGAGGATTTCTCCGGGATGGCAGACGGGAACTCCGGGACTGTCGTGGAATTGTCACCGGATGCGGATGCCAAGGATGGCAGTTCTCGTGAAGGTGACAGAAGGAATGAAGCCTGTTCTTCATCCGTCTCCGCCTACAATGACATCAATAGGACGCTCGGCAACTTTTACGAGTCACCGCAGGAAGATCCGGAGAAGGAGGCGTTGAAAGCCGAGGTGGAACAACTCAAGCAGGCGGTCGCCGCACAGAACGCGCAGCCGGGTTACGAGGAGCAGGTAGCTCTCCTGGAAAAATCCTATGAGCTTGCGGCCAGGTATATGCCGGGCAATGGCAGTGTGAATACGGACAGCCGTTCCGATAATGAAAGTCCCGGGCGGAACGGAAAGGCGAAAGCCGTTCCCGTGGGGCTGGTTTCCACACCGGTGGTATCATCGTTGCCGCAGCCTGTCAGTGATTCTATACAGCTTACAGGAATGGCACAACCGGAAAGATTCCACACGCCAATCGGTCATAAAGAAGAGAGAAATGTGAGGAATACCATCCGGGCCTGCATCCACGGGGACCAGACCGTCATCAGCGGTCAGGGAGTGAGGATGAGACTGCTGGAGCCAATGCGTGTAGGGAAGCATATCCTGCCCAAAAACTCCCTGCTTACCGGAGAAGGGCGCATACAGGGTGAAAGGCTTCACGTCAATATCCTTCAGGTGGAATATGGCGGTACCATCATCCCCGTGGAACTTGCCGTGTATGACAATGACGGACAGGGCGGCATCTTCATTCCGGGGTCAATGGAGGCTAACGCCGTCAGGGAGGTTGCCGCCAATCTGGGGCAGAATCTCGGCACGAGCATCTCCATCACCAACCAGTCGGCAGGTGACCAGCTGCTTTCCGAACTCGGAAAGGGTGCCATACAAGGTGTCTCGCAGTACATATCCCGGAAGATGCGTGAAGAGAAGGCGCATCTCAAGTCAGGCTATACCCTGATGCTTTATCAAGACAACGATCAATAACAATCCATTAAAATTCAATCGACATGAAAAAGTTTTTTGTAATGCTTGCCCTTGCATGGGGCACTGTGGGCGCTTTCGCCCAAAATGAAGCCGACAGCGTAGCGGCGGTAAACAATGCCGTCACACTGGCCAAGGAAGTGTATCCTCAAAAAGAGGAGGACGGAGACCTCTATCACGGTCTGACCCGTAAACTCACCTTTGACAGGATGATACCTCCATACGGGCTGGAAGTGACCTATGGAAAGACCACGCACATCATTTTCCCGTCATCGGTGCGTTATGTGGATCTCGGTTCTCCGAACCTCATTGCAGGCAAGGCGGACGGTGCGGAGAATGTCATCCGTGTAAAGACCACCGTGAAGGACTTCCGTGAGGAGACCAACATGTCCGTGATTACCGAAAGCGGAAGTTTTTACACCTTCAATGTGAAGTATGCGGAAGAGCCGCTGCTGCTGAATATCGAGATGAAGGATTTCATTCATGACGGAAGTGAGGTGAACCGCCCCAACAACGCCCTTGACATCTACCTGAAGGAATTGGGCTGTGAATCGCCTAAATTGGTACACCTTATCTCGAAGTCCATCCACAAGGACAACAGACGGCACATCAAGCATATCGGAAGCAAGGCGTTCGGCATCCAGTACCTGCTCCGCGGACTCTATACGCACAACGGCTTGCTTTATTTTCATACACAGATAAAGAACCGGTCCAACGTGCCTTATGAGGTGGATTTCGTGACTTTTAAAATTGTGGACAAGAAGCTGATGAAACGTACCGCCATTCAGGAACAGGTGATATTCCCACTGCGTGCTTACGACTATGTAACGTCCGTCGCGGGGAAAAAGGACGGGCGCACCGTTTTCGTCTTCGACAAATTCACCATCCCCTCGGACAAGGTGCTGATGGTGGAGATGCACGAGAAAGGCGGTGGCAGACACCAGACCTTCACCGTGGAAAGTGAGGACATCGTGAGAGCCGGGGTTATCAACGAACTTAAAGTGAAGTAGCCATGAAGAAGTATCTGTTCCTTTTTGTTACAGCCGTGTCGCTTGCCCTGTTTTCAGGGCGGGCGCACGCCCAGCGGTACCTGCCCGGGATGAAGGGCGTGGAACTGCGCGGAGGATTTGCGAACGGCTCAAAGTCCCCCTTGAATTATTATACCGGATTTGCCGTTTCCGGATACACCCCAAAAGCCAACCGCTGGGTCATAGGCGCCGAGTATCTGATGAAGAATTATGGGTATCGGGATGCGAGCGTACCCCGTGCGCAGTTCACGGCAGAAGGCGGCTATTATCTGAAATTCCTGTCTGATCAGACAAAGACGGTCTTCCTCTCGGTCGGCGGTTCCGCACTGGCCGGCTATGAGACCGTGAACTGGGGCGAGAGGATACTGTATGACGGTTCGAGGCTGCTCGCCAAGGATGCGTTTGTCTATGGCGGCGCGATAACCCTGGAACTTGAGGCATACGTGACAGACCGCATCGTCCTTCTTGCCGCTATCCGGGAACGTGTATTGTGGGGAAGCTCGCTGGACCTGTTCACGACACAATTCGGTCTGGGTGTCAAATTCATAATCCATTAGAACCGTATCGCTTATGACTATAGAAGAGATAAGAGACATTCCAATCGCCGTTTTTCTGGCACGGATGGGATATGAACCGGCAAGAAGACGGGGGGATGAATATTGGTATCTGGCCCCGTACCGGGAGGAGCGCACCGCCTCGTTCCAGTTGAATGTCCGTAAGGATATATGGCATGACTTCGGTACCGGACAGGGAGGCGACATATTCACCCTTGCGGGGGAGTTTATCGGCAGCGGGGATTTCAAGGCGCAGGCCAGGTTCATCACAGGGATATGGGGCGGTCTTGCTCCCGAACACAAGACCGTTTCCCGTTCCGGGGAAAATGACAGGGAGGATTCCCATAGGCAGGAAAGTTTCACGAAGGTACAGTCCGGACCGCTGCACAACAGCGTCCTGCTCCGTTATCTGGCGGAACGTGGCATTAGCGGTGATGTGGCTATGCCGAACTGCAAGGAGATCAGGTACACCTTGCACGGGAAGCGGTATTTCGCCATCGGTTTCAGGAATGTCAGCGGTGGGTACGAGGTGCGCAACCGCTTTTTTAAGGCCAGTCTCTCTCCGAAAGACATTTCGCTGATGGACAACGGTTCGGATACTTGCAATCTCTTCGAGGGGTTTATCGACTGCCTCTCGTGGATGCAACTCGAATTGGGATGTGGCGACGACTATCTCGTACTGAACTCGGTGGCATTGCTGGAACGCTCGTTCCCCGTTCTTGACAGATATGAGAGAGTCAACTGTTACCTGGACCGGGACGAAGCCGGACGGCGCACGCTGGAGGCGCTCCGCAAACGCTATGCGGATAAAATAGTGGACTGTTCCTCTTTGTACAAAGGATACAAGGATCTGAACGAATACCTGCAGAACAAGTTTCTGTAAAAATAGAATTAAGTATAACGTATTAAAATCTGATTGAATATGAATGCATTGAATAAAAAAAGAGAATTGGCCGGAATGATGGCAATCCTGTTCCTGGGTCTGGCGGCTTGTCTGTTGTCCGCCTGCAATGATGAAATGGATGTACAGCAGTCCTATCCGTTCAAGGTGGAGACCCTGCCTGTCCCCACACGTATTGTGAAAGGTGAGACGGTGGAAATACGGTGTGAACTCAAACGTGAAGGACGGTTTTCCGATGCCCGCTACACCATCCGATATTTCCAGCCGGACGGCAAGGGTACACTCCGTATGGATGACGGGATGGTGTTGCTGCCCAATGACCGCTATCCCCTTGACAGGGAGGTGTTCAGGCTATACTACACTTCTGAAAGCGAGAACCAGCAGACGATAGACATCTATTTCGAGGACAACAGCGAACCGGCACAGATTTGCCAATTGACTTTTGATTTCAACAACGAGGCGGAGGACGAGGATTCCGTCGTGACTGCGGATAGCAAGGAATTGCCGGTCACAATTGTCGGACACTAAGCCGGTCCTGCCTATGATGAAGTTAAAAGCAATATGGTTTGCGGTGCTTTCCATCACGGTCTTTTTTCCGGGTATGCCGTCGAGGGCGGAGAATCCGATAAAGGCAAGTCCGGACAGGTTCAGTATTGCGGTCGAGTGTGTCAAGCGATTCGAGGGTTGGCATGGAGAGAAAAAGCATTGGCCTTATGTCGGGTGGGGGCACAAAGTTCTTCCCGGGGAGAGGTTTACCAACAGTATTACAAAAGCACAAGGTGATTCCATTCTGAGAGCAGACCTCCGTAAGTTGTGCCGTATGTTCAGTTATCTGGGACGTGATTCTTTGATCGTTAGTGTTCTTGCGTATAATGTGGGCTGTTCCCGTATCAAAGGGTATGGAAAAATACCCAAGAGCCGGCTGTTGAAAAAACTGGAGTCGGGTGACCGCGATATCTATAAGGAATATGTCTCCTTCAGATGCTACAAGGGGAAAGTGGTTCCGAGCATCGAACGGAGAAGGAAAGTGGAATATATGCTGCTTTTTGAGAAGTAAATGAAAAAGGGAGAATCTTTCAGTTGTTTTCGACTGTCAGGTTCTCCCTTATGCGTATTGTCGGAATCAGGCCATTTGTGCGGCTTGTATGTCAGCTTACCGGAACGGCATCCTGTACTTCAGCTGCTTCCGGCAGATGGGAAAGCAGTAGTTCCGCCATTGCTCCGTTTTGTGGAATCAGTGCCGGGAAGTCCGTTTTTCCGGGCTTGTATATCTCTGTGGCTATATTGTATAGCTCCCAAGCGGTAATCTGCCCTTTGGTCATAGCCAGTTTAAGCACCTCTTCCGTGAATATAGAAATTTGCCCTTGGTTCAGAGGATAGGTTTCCACGGAGGATGACAGATTCCTGTCCGAACTGTCGTGGGAGACGCGCAACGCGGTCAACAGACCTATATACATATAGATTTCCTCCATAGATATAACCCGGCGTTTCAGCCGTTGTATGCGTTCGATGTCCTCGTTCATGTTCACCTCGAAATTGGCAAGCCAGCCGTCCACGGTTTCGAACACCTCTTCCGTCGAGACTTTCTTCTTGCCGTAATTGCAGACACTTCGCTCGGGTGAAAGGATACACTGGTTATGACAGATTAGCACGCAGGGACCTATGGCTGCCTGTATGCCGTCCTGGTGGTAGGCGACGACCAATGTTGTGGTCAGTTCGTCCGTCTCCCAGTCCTTGATCCGGATGGTGGCGAAGATACGGCGCAGGATGTGCGCTTCCACGGCTTTTTCGCCATGTGTCTGTTCCACCTGCGGAAGGATGCTTACTCCCGGCTGCGTCTTGTTCCTGTTCTGGGCCGCGAAGATTTCCTCCACCTCATAGTCGAGATTGTATTTCTCGCAGATGTCCATCATGCGCCGGATGACCTGGTAATGGTAGATACCTTGCACCGGGTTGTTGTAGATGTCGTTTTCCTTGTAGGTACGCTGAAGCGTCTCGAAGTTCATCACTTCAATTCCGTTTTTCTGGAAGTCAAACTGCTGTTGTCTTTCCATTACTGCCAATGTCGTTTCCATAATCTTGAATTTTATGAAGTTAATACTGTCGTTTGTCTTTTATCAGGTGTGTATCTGCCATCCGTGGAACGGTTGTAGTGTTACGGCAAAAGAGCGGTCCGGTATTCCGTGATAGAGCAGACCGCCCACGATGCCTGTCCTTCCGTCGGGATAACATTGTGTAAAGCCGAACGAGTACGGGGCATGGTCATAGTAGAGTGAGATTTCGCAGGGACAGTCAGGGTTTTCTTCCCAGCTTTTCAACCGTTCCAGACATTTTTGGAGCGAGGTGTCACCGATGGATTCGGCATAGCGCCTTACATTCTCGAAATGTTCTTCATTCAGGATTTTCATGACTTTTGTATTTTTATCTGTTAAACACGTCCGGCTCCGGGAGCCGGTATTTTTATTTCTCGCCTGCCAGACTGTCCCGTGATCGTACCCGCAAGGTTTGGCGAAAGAAAATACCGCAGCCGTCAGGCGAGGATGATTTTCTTTCAGCCAACCCCGCAAGGGGCCTGACCTTGACAGGGTACACCGGACACGGGACTACCTTTGCAGGGTGGGAAATAAAATACACGGTAGTGTGCTTTGCATGGTCTGTGGCGATTCTCTTCCTGATTTGTTCGCCATTGCCGGACAAAAGATGTATTTTTGCAATTCTAATTTCAGTTTTATGGAAAACTATATAAAGAAAGCGGCGGATGCTTTCCTTGTGGAGCGTCCGTACGGTATGCGTGTGGATTACAGGAAGAAAGGATTCGTGCTGTTTAACCGTAACCTCAATGTGTTGGGAAATGCGGAACAGACCCGTCTGGAAGAACTGCCTCTGGAGCGGTTCAATGTGGAGGAGATTCCGTTGGAGGGTGAAGTCGTGGAGGAACACTCAGGATTTACCGATGTATTCTTCTATACCGATCTGACCAATCCCTATGCCGGATATGTACTGAATTTGCAAAAGCTTAAAGCCTATAACCGGTTGATGTTTCCGCTGGCAATGGCGCTGAACCGTGAATTGTGAGGCCGGAAGCCGGTAGCGGTAACAGCTGCATGGAGCAGACCGTTACC
>OHMK01000681.1_pt1 | contig 13201 bp, 10 predicted proteins | sample 1569291 | NCBI WGS metagenome assembly OHMK01 (sample SAMEA3879517, study PRJEB24766) | human gut metagenome | biome: human-associated habitat; feature: feces | place: USA | collected 1985/1987 | reverse complement strand
ACGACTTGTGAGAGGACGCTTATATCTGCCCTTCAAGCCCTAAGAAAGCACCACAAAATCTGCTGCACTACGCCAGTTAAAACTCCGGTTATTTAAACAGATTTTTGAAGAACTCCCCAATCGCACTAAAGATATTTCCAAAGAAATTACCAATAGATGCAATGATTCCGGAAGAACTTCCTCCATTTTTAAAGGAATTGTAGAGAGATGCTGCATAATCTACAAGCCCACTTAAATCAATTCCAAGAGAAGTAATTTTTAAAAGAAGATCTACGATTTTCTGTCTCTCATCATCAGATAAAGTGACGCCATATTTATCACAGGCTTCATCAATTGCTTCGTTGATACTCTTCTCGTCAGTCAGTCCTTTTTCTGCGATCAGTGACTTGATGTAAGCAATAAACTCCTCCACTTCCTGATCGGTCAGACCCTGAATGGAAGCTTCCAGTTCTCCGGTGACAACAAGTTCATTTAACGCTGCATCTACAACGTTATCCTGTACTGCTTCCCCGGTCATTGCCTCATATGCCTCAAAGATTCCAACCAGTGCAGCGGTTCCGGAAATTGGCTTAGGACCTGCAACGATGATATCTGCATCTGTAATTCCAGCAGTTGTCAGCGCATTTTTGTACATACCAACGGTACAGTATGTGATATTGTTCGTAGAAATGTTTAATCCATTTCCTTTTTTACGTTTTACGATCACGACAGAAGACCATGACTTGCTTCCAATTTTGGAAGAATCCACATAGGAATCCAGATACTGATGCTCCTGTGCATTTGTAACGTAAGTCACGTTATAATTTGCCAGATTGGCAGGATCGATTCCCATAAGGGATAATACGGTATTTTTCTGGTCATCGGACAAATCCGCGCCGAGTGCAAGATAAGGTTTATCATCTTTCTTAATCTCAACATTATCGTTATTCTCATCCACAATGACATCTCCAGTCACATTTTCTGTGGATTTTTTATCATCTTCTACCGTTACCCCACCTGTAACATTATCGGTTGTGCCACTGGTGGAAGTATTTGTGCTGTCAGAATTTGTTGTTGTACTGCTCTGCGAATCTGAAGCAGCATTATTGGTTGCATTGCTCTGTGAATCTGAACCTGTACTGTTCTGTGTATCTGAACTTGTGCTGCTCTTTGAATCTGAAGCTGTGCTGTTTTGTGTATCCGATCCTGTATTTCCAGTCGAACCGGCATTGGTATCTGCACCTGTTGCACTGCTGTCATTCTGCGTTGCTGCATTATTCTCTGACTGTGTTGTCTGGGAATCACCGGATGTGGCATTGCTCTCTTCCTGCCCGGTGGAGTTCTGCGCAGAAGCATCTGCTGCAAATGATGTTACATGTGTTGGTATCATCATCACTGCAGCTAAAATAATTGCTGCAATTCTCTTTGTCATTCTCTTTCTCTTCACTTTTTCTTCCCTCTCTTTTTATTGCGGATCGCAGTATTTGCTCATATGAAAACCATCATTTCCACATAATAAAAATCTGCTTTGAGATTCCCCAAAACAGATTTTTATTTTACTACATCTCACTATAAATCACAAGTTAACATAATATGTTTATAAAAAATTAAGAAACCTATATACTTTTTCCTCATCATTTCGTAATACCCTATAGGAAAAATTATCTGTATCCATATTTTTACGTATCGATCCGCACTCTCATCCATGCAAGAAGATCTGCATACACTTTATCGCGGTCTGTCTCATTTAAAATTTCATGTCTGTCATTTTCGTAAAGCTTATATGTAATATCCAGAGAACCTGCCTCTTTGAAGAGATCATACACTTTTTTGACGCCGACACCATTATCTCCCACCGGATCATCCTGACCGGATACAATAAAAATTGGAAGCTTGTTTGGTACTTTCTTCACATTTTCCAACTGATTATCGTAGAGAACTGCTTCCATCAGCCCCAGATAGCCGTTTAATGTAAATTTGAACGTACACCGCGGTTCGCTATAATAAAATTTTACAATATCCTCATCTTTTGTAAGCCAGCTGTTTGAAAGTGTTTTTCCAGAAAGATCATATTTCTTATATGGTCCGCCAAACGACAGCGATTCTACCAGTTTGCTTCTGTGATGCCAGCCAAAAATTTTTGCAAGGAATTTGCACACGTTGATTCCAAGTTTGGTCGTATTGTCCGGCACACAACCGGTTCCCATAATGATTGCCCCTCTCAAATCATCATTGTGAATGGTGAGGTATTTCCGAAGCATATAAGATCCCATACTGTGTCCCATCATAAAATAAGGAACACCCGGATTTTCTTTCTGGATCATCGTGCGCAGTGCATGCATGTCTGCGATCACCGTGTCACTCGGATTTTCCGCAAAATATCCCCAGTCATCTTTGGATGCTACGGAATCCCCATGTCCTAAATGGTCATGTCCCACCACCATAAAGCCATTCTCTGTCAGAAATTCAGCAAATGGTCTGTAGCGCTCTACAAACTCTATCATGCCATGTGTGATCTGTAAAATTGCCTCATACTTTCCATCTTCCGGAATCCATTTGACTGCATGGATGGTTGTTTTGCCATCCGCTGATAAAAATGTAAACTTCTCCTCTTTTGCCATACTTTTCCCCTCTCTTTTCCATGATTATAAATTAGATATATTTTAAAACCTGTGGCTTCTTTATTCTGTCTGGACGAAACGATGGACTTCCTCCACATTGCGTTCTAATTCATCCGCACATTCTTTGTGCTCTTTCCACTCCTGGCGCAGTGTTTCCGCTTTGGATAACACTCTGCTCTGCACTTCAAAAAATTCATTTTCACCCTGACAGAGACTTTCTAATATTTCTTCAATATTTGTTTCTTCTTCCACATTTTCATGATCCGTTTCCACTGCCTCTGTGTCCCTGTCTTCCAGAAGTTTCACCAGAGAACCGTTATTTTCTTTTAAGAGATCATTTAACGCATGAATCTGTTTTTCCGCCTCTGTGGCAGTTTCCTCAAAACCACTGATCCTCGCAAGCACATCCGCAACCGCCGAAGTATACTGCTCTGCGTTCACACGCACTTCCTCTGCCGCTGTCACAAATTTTCTTCCGTCTTCTCCCATGCGTCCTGCCTCGATTGCTGCGCCGAGTGCCAGAACTCCCATATTCTGTGAAATATCTGCCAGTTTCTGTAACGCCTCTTCAACAGACTCTCTCTCCTGACAATATGCCTCATAGAACGATTCTATCTCCTTCATGGGTGTGGTGACGTACTTGTTCTTCTCTACAACTTTTGCAATTTTCTCGTGCTCACCCTCCATTTGCTGGCAGAGTGCTTCTTTTTCCTGCTGCAATCTGATATTCTGTTCATTCTTTTTTGCAAGCTGCTGTTTCAACAGTACGGTCTGTCCTGAATTTGCCTCTGAACACTCCTTTAACAGTTCCAATTCCTCTGAAACCGCCGTGATTGTCTCATCCAGTTCCGTTTTTGAGATCGTCATCTGTACCAATGTCTCTTCTGCGCTGTCTTTTGCTTTTGCAATATTAGAAATCTGCTCCTGCAGACGGTTCTGTTTTTCCCGTAATGCCAGAAGTTCCTCTTCCAGTTCTTTTGCTTTTTTTCCACCAAACATATGCCATCCTCCAGCTTTTACTGATAATTTCGAATGATAACCTGTACGCTTTCCACTCCATTATACTCGTTAATCTCCGGATAGTACACAATCATTATCCTCAATTTGTTTATCTGACCGCGAAAAGCTTTTTCCACTTCCGCACTTCCATACTTTTCTGCATAATATGCTTTGAACGCCTCAATATCACCAAAATAGACTGCCGATACCGCCTCTCCCGCGGCTGTCAGGAGATTCAGCCGCAACACATTCTGATTTTTTCCGACCACAAAAGCCTTTGTGATACTCAGGTTTTTGTCGGCAAACTGTGGTTTGATATTGGCTTTTCCAAAAGGCTCTAACACTGCAAATTCCCGGATAAGACCGGCATCCGCATACGCTGCTGGCATCGGAATATCAATTTTGATCTTCGGAATCAGGTCATCCTCCGTGAGATTTGCACAGGCATTGATTTTTTCACGGAACTTATCCACGTTTTCTTCCGGAAGAGATAATCCTGCCGCCATCGGATGTCCGCCGAATTTTTCCAGAAGTTCCCTGCACTTACATAGTTCCTCATACATGGAGTACTCCTCGATGGAACGCCCGGAGCCCTTCACGCCCTCCTCCGCCTTCGTCAGCACAAATACCGGCTTATGATAAGCCTCCCGGATACGCCCTGCAATGATTCCTGCAAGACTTTCGTGCACCTGTGGCAGATAAATGACAAGCACTTTATCCGACATGTAATGTTCCTCCACCACACGTTTTGCCTCCTCGACGCCGTCTGCTGTCATATCTTTGCGCTGCTGGTTTAACTCCACAAGCTCCCTTGCCGTTTTTGCTGCCTCTTCCTCTCCCTGTAAAAAAAGAGACAGAGACAGTTTTGCTGTATCAAGTCTGCCACTCGCATTGATGCACGGTCCTAACACAAAACCAAAATGGTATGCATTGACCTGTTCCGGTTCTAAATGATTCTGAAAGATCAGGGCGCGCATCCCCCCATTTTTTGTGCGGTGAATGCGGTTTAATCCCTCTTTCACCAAAATGCGGTTTTCGTCTGTCAGATCCATGACATCGCCAACGGTTGCAAATGCGACATTTTCCAGAAATTCATAGGTTTCTTCCAGGGCAAAACCCATTTTTTCATACAATACCTGCAGCACTTTCCATGCGACTGCTGCTCCACATAACTCTTTAAAAGGATACGCACATTCCTGCTGCTTTGGATTCACGATTGCATCTGCGTTGCTGCGAAGGAACTGCTTTTCCCCATTCTCCTCTGTATAGGGAATCTCGTGGTGATCGGTCACAAGCACGGTCATCCCAAGTTCTTTGGCATGCGCAATCTCTGAGATTGCAGCAATTCCGTTATCGCACGTAAGAATGGTATCCATTCCGTCTCTTTTTGCCTGATCGATCAGATTCTCATTGATTCCATAGCCATCCTTCATGCGGTCCGGAATCTGCGTGGAAACATTTCCACCACAGTGTTTAATTCCCCGGTATAAAATATAGGTTGACATAACTCCATCTATATCATAGTCGCCGATAATACGGATCGGCTTTTGCTCTTCTATTTTAACTTTTAAAATATCTGTCAAACGATCTGCATCTTTCAATAAATGTGGATCGTATAAATCCTTTAAACTTCCATTCAGATATCTTTCAAATGCCGCCTCCCCGATCACCTCACGGTTTCGGATAAGACGCGCTGTGACAGGGCTAATCCCGAACTCTTTTCCAAGCTTTTCAAAATCAGCCCCCTTGTTGATTACAAACCATTTTTCCATGTAACACCTGCTGCCTGTTTTTTCTTATGAATTTATCTTTTAATAATGCACTTCCATCAGCATCAGTCCACATGCCGGTGCTGTATAGCCTGCGTTCTCCCGGTTTTTGCTCTCTAAGATCTGTGACAGCTCCTCCGGCGCTCTCCTGCCATCCCCGACCTCGATCAGCGTACCCGTCAGGATCCGCACCATATTTTGCAAAAATCCATTGCCCCGGTAATCAATCCAGAGATCATTCCCTTTCTTCGTAAAATTGATCTCATAAATTGTGCGGACTGCCGTTTTTTTCATTTTCTTATTTCCGCAAAATGAAGTAAAATCATGTGTTCCGATCAGATAGGAAGCGGCTTCTTTCATGCTCTCCACATCGAGTATTTTCTCATACTGGTACTCATATTTCCGCTCGAAAACATCCGAGATCTCTCCCATATGGATGTGATAGCGGTAGGTCTTTTTCTTTGCGGCGTAACGGCTGTGAAAACGCTCGTCCACCTGCTCAATCGCAATGACTGCAATGTCATCCGGCAGATAATGATTCAGATAGGACAGGATCTTTCCCTCCGTAAAATGCTCCTCAATATGAAAATTTGCCACCTGGCCTTTGGCATGCACGCCCGCATCCGTTCTCCCCGAACCAATAACTTCCACCGCATGTCCTGCCATCTGTCCCAGCACTGCTTCTATTTTTCCCTGAATGGTCAGACCGGTGCTGTTCTGCCCCTGCCAGCCCTTGTATCTTGTTCCGTCATACTGGATTGTGATTTTATAGTTGTTCATACTTTTTATCCCTGCTTTACTGCAATTTAAACTGTCTTTTAGTTTAACACATTTTCCACTCAAATCCTAGTCTGCGATCTGTCCTGAAACGTTTTTGTGCCGGGGAACTGAAAAATACCAATCCCCCGGCACATTTACTCTGCATTTTATACCAGTTCTGCAATCCTTGTCACCGCAACGTAGATCTCCGATATTTTATACCAGGTACGGTAATCTACCACTCCCGTCACAGGCAAGCCAAAAATAGACTGGAATTTTTCTACTGCTGCCCTCGTTGCCTCTCCGTAAATCCCATCCGGTGTGATCGTCGGGATTGCCGGATAAGCCTGCGAGATTCTCGCTAACTGTTCCTGGATCTGCCGGACCTTATCTCCGGCAGCTCCCACTTCCAGATTATACCGCGGCCAGGATGCCGGGATACCGGAAATCTCCTCCGCTGTATTGATAAACATATTATCACCATAATAATAACGGAGAATTTCTATCGTTTCGTAGTTCTGATCCCCAAGATATTTGCTTCCCCACTGGCTCAGCCAGTTGCTGCACGTCACGCGCTGTCCGTCACAATACTGCGTCAGGATTGGCTGTCTCACATTTGGTCTGGAAAGATAATTCTGGAACATTTCCTCTACCACATCCGAGATACTCTGGAAAATATTTCTTCCATATACAAATTTCTGGTCATAAGCAGTGGATGTTGTGATGGTGAAGTTATAGCCTTTGTTCCGGTACCATTCCGTGTAAACCCTGTTTAATGTAAAGGACATGATCGCAAGGATATTGGCACGCAGCGTGCTGTCCGGCCACGTGCTGTATATCTCGCTGGATGCCACATTTTTGATGTAATCCCGGTAACGGACATAGTAGTCGTTGGCAGAAGAATCACTTGGCGGTCCGTCATGGACAATGACATATTCCGGGATGACAACACGGCTTAAGACAATCTCGCCGCTTTCAGTCATCGGCTTGATTTCATCCTCTGGGATTTTCGGCGGAAAATTCCCATAGAGAGTGTTGGCGGTTATAACAATATTTCGTTCCAGTGGATTTTCCACGGTGGCAGTTTCCATCCGGACATTTTGGATGGAAGTTTTATCCGGCAGAACGGAGATACCGGAAATATTGATGGGACGGTAGCCGGACGCATTTACCTGAATGGTATATTCCGAGTAAGGCTGGAATTCAGAAGGCTCCATACTATATTCTAAGGGGGGAGCCGGCAGTTCAACTGCTGCAGTCTGACCGGAAATGTCAGTTGATAGTTCTTCAATAATTTCAGTAGGATTTCCCGTATAGGAGAGACGGATGGAGGCATCTTTAATGGGGAAAAAGCCACGCTCTGTGGTGACATGAATCTGCAGTTGTCCTCTGTCCGTGGCTTTTTGCATATAAGAAAGGTTTGACATATGGAAACCTCATGATATTTATTCCATAAAGTATATGCCGGAAAGCGGGAAAACGTGTTATACTGTTGCAGAATGAATGGAGAGAAAACATGATAAATTATAAAATGATATTGCAATACGATGGCAGCAGATACAGCGGATGGCAGGTTCAGGGAAATACAGAGCAGACCATTCAGGGAAAGCTGCAGTCGGTATTGGAGAAAATGACAGGAGAAGAAATAGAGATACATGGCTCCGGAAGAACGGATGCGGGCGTGCATGCCATGGGACAGGTGGCAAATTTTAAACTTCAGAGCGCATATGAACCGGAAGAGATAAAGCGGTACTGTAACCAGTATCTGCCGGAGGATATTGGAGGTATCCGAAGTACCGCTTCGGTTTCACAGCAGATTAAACGCAGTAAAAAAGACTTATTGCTACCGCATTTTCTTAGGGGAGAAGCCGGATGTATTCCGGAGAAAATATGTAACACCGGTGGCAGAAAACCTGAATATTAACAAAATGAAGGCAGCGGCGGAAGTGCTGCTTGGAACCCACGATTTTACTTCTTTTTGCGGCAACCGTCATTTCAAAAAATCGGCAGTACGGACGATTTATGAGATTCGGATAGAAGAGAAAAAGGATGAACTTGACATTTCTTTTACCGGAAATGGATTTTTACAGAACATGGTGCGAATCCTTACTGGAACACTGTTAGAAGTTGGAACGGGAAAGCGGGAAGTTCGTGAGATGAAAGAAATATTAGAGGGCAGAAACCGCAGTCTGGCAGGACCAATGGCAGCAGCAAAGGGACTGGTGCTCATAAATGTGGAATATGAATAGATAAGGCAGAGAAAGCTTCATGGAGAAATGGATTGAAATCAGAAAAGGCGGCAATTTCATGGAAATGGCAAAGAAATATGGAATTGACCCACTGATTGCCCGGATTATAAGAAACCGGGATATAATAGATGAAAAAGAAATTACAGAATATTTGTATGGTGGAAAAGAGGCATTACATAATCCTCATTTATTAAAGGATGTGGATAAAGCTGCAGGAATTATTGCAGAGGGCATTGCAGAGAAAAAGGCCATGCGTATCATTGGTGATTATGATATTGATGGTGTCAATGCAACCTATATTTTACTAGATGGAATCCGCCGGTGCGGCGGCAATGTGGATGCTGCAATCCCGGACCGGATGAAAGATGGTTATGGAATCAATGAACATTTAATCGAGCAGGCATTGTCCGATGGAAAAGAACTTTTGATTACCTGTGACAATGGAATTGCTGCAATCAACGAGATTAATTTTGCAAAGGAAAAAGGAATGACCGTTGTGGTAACAGACCACCATGAGATTCCTTATCATAATACAGAACAGGGAAAGGAATTTCTACGGAGCAATGCGGATGCCATTGTAAATCCCAAGCAGGCGGATTGTCCGTATCCCTGCAAAGGAATCTGCGGAGCAGTAGTGGCGTGGAAGCTGGTGCAGGTGCTTTATGAGAGAATGGATATTCCGGTGGAAGAAGCGGATATTTTTATTGAAAATGCAGGTTTTGCAACGGTGGGGGATGTCATGGACTTAACCGGAGAGAACCGTATTTTGGTAAAGCTTGGGTTAAAAGCGTTAGAGCATACGAAGAATCCCGGAATGAAAGCGTTGATTGCAAAAAACAAGCTTTCTGACAAGCCGTTGAGTGCATATCATATCGGCTTTGTATTGGGTCCATGTATCAATGCCAGCGGCAGATTGGATACGGCAAAACGTTCCCTGGAGCTGCTGCTTGAGCGGGATGAAGTAAAGGCTTCTGCACTGGCAGGCGAATTAGTGGAGCTTAACGAAAGCCGGAAATATATGACACAGCAGGAGACACAGAAGGCATTGGAACAGATTGAAAAGGAAGGCCGGGAAAAAGATAAAGTATTAGTGGTTTATCTGCCGGAATGCCATGAGAGTCTTGCGGGAATCATTGCCGGAAGAATCCGGGAAGCCTATCAGAGACCGGTATTTGTACTGACCAGAGGAGAAGAAGGAGTCAAAGGCTCCGGTCGTTCTATCGAAGCCTATTCCATGTTTGATAAAATGACGGAAGTGGCGGAGCTGTTTACAAAATACGGCGGACATCCTATGGCAGCAGGACTTTCCATGCGGGAAGAAGATATTGATAAATTGCGGGAGCAGCTTAATCAGAAGGCAGAACTTTCTGAAGAAGATATGGCAGAGGTGGTAAGGCTGGATGCGGTGCTTCCGATGTCCTATTTTACGGTAGATACCATCCGGCAGTTAAGTGTGCTGGAGCCTTGCGGAAAGTCCAATACCAAACCGGTATTTGCAGACCGTAATATCAGGATTACAAGAGCCAATATAGTGGGTGTAAACCGGAATGTATTAAAGCTTCATTTATTGGATTCAAGGGGAAATCCGGTGGCAGGAGTTTATTTTGGGGAAGTGGAAAAATTTCTTACATTTCTCAGTGAAAAGTTTGGCAGTGAAGAAGTGGATGCAGCTATGCATGGAAAAGAAAACAGCATACAGTTTGCCGCCGTTTATGAGCCGGCAGTGGACACTTACAGTGGAAGAGAAAGTGTACAGGCAATTATCCGGCGGTTTCGATAGCCGACGCATCCGTAAGAAGCTGCCAGTGGCAGGTTCTGTAGGTGAAACTTTAGGAATTTAAGAAAAATTTAATAGAGTATTATGGTTTTTGCAGGACGCTTTGGTTGTAAAAAGTGCAGAATCATTGTAAAATATAAGGGATTTATAACATACAGGGGGTATATTATATGACGAAAGAGGAAGTGTTTTCTTTCCCTTCCGCAGATGGGCGAACCACAGTTCATGCAGTACGATGGACTCCGGAAGATGGAAAGTATCGTGCAGTTTTACAGATAACACATGGTATGGTGGAATATATTGAACGCTACCGGGCTTTTGCAGAATTTTTAAATGACAATGGTTTTCTGGTGGTAGGTCATGATCATATCGGACACGGCGAATCCGTTGTATCTAAGGATGAATGGGGATATTTTGCAGAGCATCCCAGCGATACGGTGGTTGCCGATATGCATACACTCCGGGAGATGACGCAGAAAGAGCATCCGGGTGTACCGTATTTTATGTTGGGACACAGCATGGGTTCTTATATGCTTCGGAAATATCTTGCGATACATGGAGAGGGGCTTACCGGTGCTATAATTATGGGAACCGGCTGTATTCCAGACAATACCACAAAGCTTGCCATGTTTATTGCAAAGCTACAGGCAGCTTTTTTTGGCTGGCACCACAGAAGTAAATTATTGCAGAAATTATCTTATGATAAATACTATCATCAGTTTGACCTGACAGGAAAAGATGCTTCCAATAGCTGGCTGACCAAGGATGAAGAAATAGTAAAAACTTATTATGCAGACCCGAAATGCACGTTTGTATTTACGGTAAATGCTTATATGGGACTGTTTGAGGCAGTTCTTTTTGACAACCAGCAGGAAAATATTGAAGCAGTTCCAAAGAGTCTTCCGTTATTTTTTGTATCGGGAGCGATGGATCCGGTGGGCGGCTGCGGCAGCGGCGTAAAGAAGGTATATAATAAATTTGACACAGCCGGCAAAGAGGATATTACCTGGAAATTATATGACAACGACCGTCACGAAATCTTAAATGAGACAGACCGTGATGTTGTATATCATGATATTCTGGCATGGATGAATGTTCACCTTGCCTGAAAAAGGAGGAAAAAATGAAAAAACATATCAAAAAAATAATGGGAATGGGATTAGCATGTATGCTGTTTCTTGGAGTGCCATTTCAGGCATCCGCAGCAGAAGTGACCGGAACACTGTCTACAGAGACATCATCGGAAAATGGTACTGCAGCAGGTGGGGAGAACAACAGTTCTGATGCAGCAGCAAATCCGGACAGTGGAGCAGACAGCAGCACGCCGGATGCCGGAACAGCTGCAGATAATCCGGCAGCTGTAGAAGATAAGGCAGATGACAATGTTGTAATCAAGGAAAGTGACAAACCATATCTGGCATTGGGCGCAGACTTATCCGAAGACCAGAAGAACACTGTTTTAAGTCTGATGGGCATTGATCCGGCACAGCTTGGTAACTATGACGTAGTAACAGTAAACAATTCCGAAGAACACCAGTATCTGGATGCATATATTCCATCTTCCCAGATTGGAAGCAAGTCCTGGTCCTCCGTTGTGATTGTAAAGAAGGAGAAAGGAAATGGAATCAACATTTCCACAAAGAATATTTCTTATTGTACCGTTGGTATGTATAAAAATGCACTGGTAACAGCAGGGATTGAAGATGCAGATATCATTGTAGCAGGACCGAAAAATATTTCCGGAACCGCTGCGCTGGTTGGCGTATTTAAAGCATATCAGGAAATGACTGGTAAAGAGCTTCCACAGGAAAATGTAGATACTGCATTAAATGAGCTGGTATTAACCGGACAGCTTGAAAGCAGCACCGGAGCAGATGCTGAGTCGGTAGAAGGTCTGGTAGCATACTTAAAACAGCAGATTGCAGAGAATGGCCTCACCGATGATGACAGCATTCGCAAAGCCATTGATGAAGCTGCAGATAAATTTGATGTGACACTGACCGAAGACCAGAAAGCACAGTTATTAGAGCTTTTGAAGAAAATCGGTGATCTGGACCTTGATGTGGACAGTCTTGTAAATCAGGCAAAATCCATTTATGACAAGATTGAAAACCTTGGTGCAGATGGAATCTTTGATAAGATTGGAAGCTTCTTCTCAAATCTGTTTTCATCTATTGCAGATTTCTTTAAGAATCTGTTTAGTTAAGACGGAATCTGTTATTGGCAGTTCAAAACAACTACTGAGATATTCTTGGTAGTTGTTTTTTTTCGCAAGTAACAAGAAAACACATGTTTGCCAAAAAAATCTCCATGTGTTATACTAGCCGCAGGGCTTCTTTTGAAGCAGTTTTTAGAAAGAAAGGAATGGAACAATGGCGAAACAGGAAACATATGATGCAAGCAGTATTTCCGTACTGGAAGGACTGGAAGCTGTCCGGAAGAGACCGGGAATGTATATTGGAAGCGTCTCAAGAAAAGGATTGAACCATTTAATATATGAAATCGTGGATAACTCGGTAGATGAGCATCTTGCTGGTGTATGTGATACCATCCGTGTTACATTAGAGGCAGATGGCTCCTGTACCGTAGAAGATAACGGACGGGGAATTCCGGTGGGAATGCATAAGAAGGGCGTATCGGCAGCCCGTGTGGTATTTTCTACTCTGCATGCCGGCGGAAAATTTGATAATGCAGCATATAAGACCAGCGGTGGTCTTCATGGAGTAGGTTCCTCCGTTGTAAATGCACTTTCTACTTATATGGATGTAGAGATAAGCAGAGATGGTTATGTGCATCATGACCGCTATGAGCGTGGCGTGCCAACGGTAGAGCTGGTAAACGGACTGCTGCCGACAATTGGAAAGACGAAAAAGACCGGAACAAAGATTAATTTCCTGCCGGACCCGGAAATCTTTGAAAAGACAAGATTTAAAGAGGATGAAGTAAAGAGCCGTCTCCATGAGACTGCATATTTAAATCCTGCTTTAACTATTATTTATGAAGATAGACGTGGGGAAGAAGTAGAACATATTGAATATCATGAGCCGG
>OHMK01000676.1_pt1 | contig 13241 bp, 10 predicted proteins | sample 1569291 | NCBI WGS metagenome assembly OHMK01 (sample SAMEA3879517, study PRJEB24766) | human gut metagenome | biome: human-associated habitat; feature: feces | place: USA | collected 1985/1987 | reverse complement strand
TATTCGGTGGCGGGGACCAGTCCGGCGGGCGTCGTCTCCGGGGATTTGAGATTCCGGATCGCAGCCAGCCATGCGTCGAAATCGTCGTATTTATCCAGCGCCGAGGTGCCGTCCATCCGGGAGCCGATGGCCAAGAATTCTTCCCGGTAGGCCATGACCTGCTCCCGGTCGCCCTCGTCCGGTTCGCGGAGATGGATCTTCTGGGGCGCCGTGCGGCGGGTGGCGGTGCGGAAATCCGGGGCTTTCATCAGGCCGTGGCGGTTGCAGTAGAAGTAGAGTACGCCCGCACCGGTGATTTTGAAACGGCAGCTGGCGTCTCCCTCAGGGTAAAGTTTGACCAGCTGCAATTTGTCGCCGGTGAGGCAGGCAATGAAGGAAATGTAGTGGTCTTTGGTCATGGGGTGGTGGATGGTGACGAAAAGCTCATCTTCCACCCGCTCGAGCGTCAGCTGATGGTGTTCGTCGGCGTCGTCCGCCTCAGAGATGTCCAGCGGCGGCAGGGTGATGCCGCAGCAGCTCACGACAGCCTGGCCGGTGGCGTGGAGCACATTGCCGCACAGGGGGCAGACATAGAGCTTGGAGCGAAGCAGGTTGGCAGAACGGTTCCGGTTGACGACGGGTTCGCCCTGCATCAACTCGAGCACGCTGACGCCCAGAGCCGCCGCCAGCGGCTCCAGCAGGGAAATATCGGGCAGGCCGTGGGCTGTCTCCCACTTGGAGATGGCCTTTGCGCTGACGGCCAGCTTTTCGGCCAGCTCTGCCTGCGGCAGGCCGCTGTGGATGAGGGCGAGTATTTCCTGCTGGTAGTTCTTCTGCTGCATCTTGGGTTCCTCCTCCCCTTTTGGGGCATAAAAATACACCGCGTCGTCTTTTGGTCAGACTCCTGCGGTGTATCATGGGCAGATGCATTCAGGACGCGGCAGATTCAATCCATACTGCCCGCATCGCAGGAGGAGCGTTGTTTGGGGTTGTCTAAATGGTCGCCGGACATCGTGTTCGCTTCCTCCTGTAAAGTATTTGCTTTTTCAGCCCCGTCATCATACTACGGCTGGACGATTTTTTCAACCCCTTTTACAAAATTTTTACCAGATTATTGCCAGATTGCACAAAAGAGCAGCCGCTCTCCCGTGAGGAAAGCGGCTGCTCTCAGTTGTCTTGCAAAAGTTTCGCTTAGTATGCGATGCCCCAGTAGACCATGGTCTTGGCGGGCTTGCCGCAGCAGGGGCAGACATCGCTCAGGTGCTCCTGCTCGAAGGGCATGCAGCGGCTGGACAGACCGACTTCTTCCTTCATCTTCATCTCGCAGGCCAGGTCGCCGCACCACATGGTCTTGATGTAACCGGTGTTGGCCTTGGCCAGCTCCTTGACTTCCTCCATGGTGGTGGCTGCCCAGGTGCGCTTCTCGCGGTTGGCGAGGGCACGCTCGTACAGGTCCTTGCGCAGGGCCTCCAGCTGAGCCGGGATCGCGGTCTCCAGCTCGTCCAGGCTCACGAAGATCTTTTCACGGGTGTCGCGGCGAACCAGCACGCACTGGTTCTTTTCCAGATCCTTGGGGCCGATCTCCAGGCGCAGGGGCACGCCCTTCATCTCCCACTGGGAGAACTTCCAGCCGGGGGCGTTGTCGCTGTCGTCCAGCTTGACGCGGGCATACTTGCTGATCTTCTCGGCCAGCTCGGCAGCCTTCTCGGAAACGCCGGGCTTGTGGGCGGCGATGGGCACGACCACGACCTGGATGGGGGCCACTGCCGGGGGCAGGATCAGGCCGTCGTCATCGCCGTGGGTCATAATGATGGCACCCACCAGACGGGTGGAAACGCCCCAGCTGGTCTGGAACGGATGATGCAGCTGGTTGTCGCGGCCGGTAAAGGTCACGTCGTAAGCCTTGCTGAACTTATCGCCGAAGTAATGGCTGGTGCCGCTCTGCAGGGCCTTGCCGTCCTTCATCATGGCTTCGATGGTATAGGTAGCCTCAGCACCGGCAAACTTCTCCTTATCGGTCTTGCGGCCCTTGACAACAGGGATGGCGAGATCCTGCTCGCAGACGTCTGCGTAGCAGTTCAGCTGCTGCTGGGTCTCAGCCTCAGCCTCGGCGGCAGTCTCGTCGTGGCCATCAACAGCGACGCCTCCGTCAAGATGCTCGGCAAGGGCGACGACCGTCCGATCAACACCGAGGCCGACCGCGCCGCCGTACTCGCCTCGCTCGAGTCCGTCTCCCTCGTGGTCGTCTTCCAGGACAAGGTGCCGCTCAAGGCCGTCGAGCTTGCCCACCCCGACATCTACGTCAAGGGCGGCGACTACCGCATCGAGGACCTCCCCGAGGCGAAGCTCGTCGCCACCTGGGGCGCCAGGACCGTCACGGTTCAGTTCGAGCACGAACGCTCCACCACGGCCCTTCTGAAGAAGGTCCGCGGCGCCTGACGGCCTCCCGAAGCCCTCTGAAACAACAAAACCCGCACGGCTGTCGGCCTGTGCGGGTTTTGTCATTCTTGCGGAAGGCGGGATCAGTTGATCTTGAAGCCGCGCTTGCGTGCGAAGTGAATGGTCGCGTCAAGGAAGCCCTGCTTGCTGCCGCAGTCAAAGCGCGTGCCCTCGAAGCGGTGGGCGTAGGTCGGCACCGTGTCGAGCGACGAGGCGATGCCGTCGGTGAGCTGGATTTCACCGCCGACGCCGACCGTGACCTTCTCGAGGTAGTCGAAGACTTCGGGTTCGAAGACGTAGCGGCCGATCACGGCCATACGGGACGGCGCGACCTTGGGGTCGGGCTTCTCGACGATGCCGCGCATCTGGGAGGTCTGCAGGCTCGTGTCATCCACGCTCACGATGCCGTACTTGTTCGTGGCTTCGGGAGCAACGTCCTGGACGGCGATCACGGAACCGCCGCCGCGGGCTTCGCGCACGGCCGTCAGCTGGCCGATGCAGGAGCTCGGAGCGTCGACGAGGTCGTCGGCGAGCATGACGCCGAAGGGCTCGTCACCCACGACGGGCTTGGCGCACAGCACGGCGTGGCCGAGGCCGAGGGCTTTGGGCTGGCGGATGTAGATGCACTTGACGCCGGCGGGAACGATGCCGCGCACGAGCTCGAGAAGCTCGTCCTTGCCCTTTTCCTCAAGCTCGCGCTCGAGTTCGGGATAGGAGTCGAAGTGGTCCTCGATGGCGCGCTTGTTGCGGCCGGTCACGAAGATCATTTCGGTGATGCCCGCCGCAGCGGCTTCCGCCACTGCGTACTGGATCAGGGGCATGTCGACCACGGGGAGCATTTCCTTGGGCATCGCCTTCGTGGCGGGAAGAAAGCGGGTGCCGAGACCGTTGACGGGGAACACGACTTTGCGAACAGGCTTCATTGTCTTGTGACCAATAAAAAGTACAATTGAGAAAATCAGGGTTGTCCCTCAGTCGGGGCAATCAACGCTGAAATTGTCGTAAAGACTAGCACGAATTAGAGATTCTTATGGTCACGAACCCGTACTTCGCCATCGGCGACCTGCAGGGCTGTCTGGAAAGCCTGGACGGTCTGCTCGAACAGCTCCCGGAGGACGCCCCGCTCATCTTCCTCGGCGATCTCGTCAACAGGGGGCCCGAATCGCTAGCGACCCTTCGGCGCGTCGCTGGCCTCGGCAGCAGGGCGCGATGCCTGCTCGGCAACCACGACCTGCACCTTCTGGCCGTGGCGGCGGGTGCGAGCAAGGTGCACAAGAAGGACACGATCGGAGAAATCTTCGAGGCGCCCGACGCGGACGAACTCATCGAGTGGCTCAGGCACCAGTCCATCATGATCGAAACCGAGGACGCCGTCTTCGTGCATGCGGGCGTTCATCCGCTCTGGACGCTGGAAAAGGCCAGGGGACTCGCACGCGAGGCCGAGGCCGTGCTGTCGGGGCCCGACTGGAAGGCCATGCTCCAGCAGATGTACGGCAACAGCGACTGGGACGACGGGCTCAAGGGCGGCGAGCGCATGCAGGCCATTCTCAACTGCTTCACGCGCATGCGTTTCGTGGACAAAAAGACGGCCGAGCTCGACTTCAAGCAGAAGGAGGACATCGGCTCCGCACCCAAGCACCTGATCCCGTGGTTCGAATACTCGAAGCGCCCCATGGCGGGCACGCCCATCTGCTTCGGCCACTGGTCCATGCTGGGCCTCATCCGCCGCGACGACATCGTGGCCATCGACACGGGATGCCTGTGGGGCGGGAAGCTCACCGCCGTGCGCTTCCCCGACAGGCGGATCTATCAGGAGGACTGCCCCTGCTGGGCAGACCCCTTCAAATACAAATAAGTCCGTCTCAGACGGTCTTTTCGGCTTCGGCCTTCGTTTCGGACATGGCCTGCAGGCGGCGCCTGCGGGCCTCTTCGCGTTCAGCGGTGACGTCGGAGACGCCGAGCGCCCCCGACATGAGCGCGGATGCCTCAAGGCAGAGCGCCTGGCGGGTCTTTCCGTCGACGGAGACGGGATCGAGCACCGTCACCTCGACGCCGAGTCCCGGCGTGAAGAGGATTCGCTTGAGGACCGTGAAGAGCGCGACGTCCCCCGCATAGGAAACGAGCCCGCTCGGCTTGCCGTCGAGCGTGTATCGGAGCGTCACGGGCAGAATCTGCGCGCCCGAGCGGACGGCGGCCTCGAAGAGATTCGGATGAAAAGGCAGAAGCTCAAGGCCGTTGCCCGTCGTGCCCTCGGGAAAGAAGAGCACGTTGGTGCCCGCGTTGATGGCGCCCGCCATGGCGTCGGCGATCTCAAGCACGGCGCGCTTGCGGCTGCGGTCGATGAAGAGCGTGCCTGTTCCCCTGGCGATGAAGCCGAAGACGGGCCAGGAGGCGATCTCCTTCTTGGCGACGAAGCGGCACGGAAGGACCGCATCGAGGATGAAGATGTCGATGAAGGAAACGTGGTTTGCACAGACCATGTAGCCCGGTCCCTCTCCGTTCACGCCGCATTCGGCGCTCTGCGCGACGGGCACCGCGCCCCTGACGGTCATGCGCACGCCGAGCACGCGCATGAGCACGCGGCAGACGCGCCTGACGCAGCAGCCGCGGCCCTGGCGGCCGACCAGCGGGAAAAGCACGAGAAGGATGAAGAGGATCACAAGGATCATGATCCCCACGGCGGCCATGCGGCCGCATCCGATGACATAGCGCATGAAAGGCTTCCTCAGGCGACGGCGTCCTGCTCGTCGAAGTACTGTTGCAGGATGACGGCGGCGGCCTCGTCGTCGATCTTGTCCGCGCCGTGTTCGACCATCACGGACGAGAAGCGCTCGTCGACGGTGCGCACGGGCAGGCGGAAGCGGCCGCCGAGCTGGCGGGCGAAGCGCTCGCAGCGGGGCGTGAGGTCGCAGTCCGTGCCGTCCCCGTGACGGGGTACGCCGACCACCAGAAGCACGGGCTCCCATTCCTTCACGAGGGCCTCGACGGCCTTCCAGCGCTCGTCGTTCGTTCTGGCATGAATGATCGTGACGGGCTGCGCGCTACGCGTGAGCGTATTGCCCGAGGCGACGCCGGTTCTGGCCAGTCCGAAGTCAAAGCAGAGTACGGTTCCTTCCTGCATGCTCGATCCTGCAAAAAAACTGTGATTATACGGCCGGGCCGCACGCCGATTCGAGAAGACTGTTGTTGCAATCACGCCGCAGCATTACAATGCCACCACCCCAGGGGACGGCGCTCCCGCGCCTCCCGTCTTCACCTCGCAGGACCCAGACATGAACATTCTGCTCACCGGCGGCATGGGCTTCATCGGCTCCCATACGGCCGTCGTGCTCATCGAGGCCGGCCATGACGTCGTGCTCTTCGACAATCTCTCCAACGCCGACCGCTCCGTTCTCGACCGAATCGAGACGATCACGGGCCGTCGCCCCGTCTTCATCGAAGGCGACATCCGCGACGCCGCCGCCATGGAGAAGGCGCTCGACGGCGTCGACGCCGTCATTCACTTCGCAGGCCTCAAGGCCGTGGGCGAATCCGTCAGCAAGCCCGTCGAGTACTACGACAACAACGTCAACGGCACGCTCGTGCTGCTCGCGGCCATGCGCAGGAAGGGCGTCAACCGCATCATCTTCAGCTCCTCGTCGACGGTCTACGGCACGCCCGAGACGCTTCCCCTCACCGAGGATTGCCCGACCGGCGAACCGACGAACCCGTACGGCCGCTCGAAGCTGCACATCGAGCAGATTCTCGCGGACGTCTGCCGCGCCTATCCCGAATTCAGCGCCGTCTGCCTGCGCTACTTCAACCCGATCGGCGCCCATCCCTCGGGCCTCATCGGCGAGGATCCCAACGGCATTCCGAACAACCTGCTGCCCTACGTCGCCCGCGTGGCTCACGGCACGCTGCCCCGCCTGCGCGTCTTCGGACACGACTACCCGACGCCCGACGGCACGGGCGTGCGCGACTTCATCCACGTGATGGACCTCGCCGACGGCCACGCCAAGGCCGTGCCCTACATCATGAACCACACGGGTTGGATCGCCATCAACCTCGGCTGCGGCCGCGGCTACAGCGTCCTCGAAGTCGTCAAGGCCTTTGAAAAGGCCAGCGACCGTTCCGTTCCCTACGAACTCGTCGACCGCCGCGAGGGCGACATCGCCGCCAACTGGTGCGACCCCGCCCGCGCCGAAAGGCTCCTCGGATGGAAGGCCTCCCGCACGATCGACGACATGTGCAGGGACGCCTGGAACTTCGAGTCCAACAAGCGCTGACGCACCGCTCCCCTACAGGAGAGCCAAAGTTATCCACGGCCGCCCCCTTGGCGGCCGTTTTCATTTCACCTTATTGAAATTCAAGGAGATTCAGACTCTCATTTTTGAGTTATCCACAGGGATTTTTTGGCCTCAACAACGATATCCACAGACTTATCCACACCCTCCATCCACCGTTCCGTCCGCGGAAACTCGTCCTTTTTGAGACTCGAGAGCCGGCAGTTGAGCGGCCTGAAGCCGTCGTCGGCATCCGTTCTCCGCATGCCCTCCCTGGCCTTTCGGAAGCGAATGGCCAGCTTGAATTCACCGAGCCTGATGGCCCGGTCCTCGGCCGCCTCCAGTGCATGAACGGCCATATCGGCCCTGCTGATCCAGCCGCCTTCCTCCACGTAGTGGACCGTCGTCAGTCGATCGACAGGCGTCAGTTCGGGCAGGGCGTCCCAGGTCCATCGGGCGAGCGCCTCCGTCGAAGTAGGCGTACCGATCTGAGAGGCGGTCACGCAGAGAGCCCTGCCCTCGGCCGCCGCCGACAGAATGGCGTTCACGAAGTCGCGCTCGCCGCTGTGAAGCCAGCCCGCGCGCACGATCGCTCCCGAAACGCCGCTTTCCTCAAGGAGCCTCTCCCCCTCGTGCTTCGTGACGCCGTAGACGCCCGCCTGTCTGGGATGGGCCTCGGAAGCTTCGTTCCAGGGTGAGGAACCCTCTCCCGAAAAGACATAGTCCGTCGAGAAGTGCACGATCCTGACGCCCGTGCGGGCGAAAAGACGCCCCATGGCGCCGGGCGCCACGGCATTGACAGCCCGCGCAGCGGCCGCGTTCGTCTGGGCGCCCGCCACGTCCGTCCAAGCCGCGGCATTGATCACGACGTCGGGCCTAGCGAGCGCAATGACGGCCTCGACCGCCCGAATGTCCGTTACATCAAGCTCCGCATGCGTCAGCGCCGTCACTTCGAGCGTCTGCGGACGGCTCTCCCAAAGCGCCCTGCCGAGACGGCCCGACGCACCCAAAATCATCACGGACACAGATGTATTTCCTTATATCGACTTATAAAACACGCTTCAGATAAGGCGACGAGACGCTGTCGGACTCCGCCACTTCCTCAGGCGTGCCCTCGGCCATGATGACGCCTCCGTTCTCACCGCCGTCGGGGCCCATGTCGACCACGTAATCGGCGCACTTGACGACGTCGAGGTTGTGCTCGATGAGGAGGACGGTGTTGCCCTGATCCGTCAGGCGGCGCAGGACGCCGAGAAGCTGCTCGATGTCCTTGAAGTGAAGGCCCGTCGTGGGTTCGTCGAGGATGTAGAGCGTGCGGCCCGTTTCGGGTCGCGACAGCTCGGCGGCGAGCATGATGCGCTGGGCCTCGCCGCCCGAGAAGGTCGTCGCGCTCTGGCCGAGCTTGATGTAGCCGAGGCCGACGTCGGCGAGCGCCTGCAGGACGCGCTTGATCTTCGGATAGGCGTCGAAGAACGGGAGCGCCTCGTCGACGGTCATCTCGAGCACGTCGGCGATGTTCCTGCCCTGATAGGTCACCTCAAGCGTCTCCCTGTTGTAGCGGCGTCCATGGCAGACGTCGCAGGGCACGTAGACGTCGGGCAGGAACTGCATCTGCATGCAGACGATGCCGTCGCCCTGACAGGCCTCGCATCGGCCTCCCTTGACGTTGAAGCTGAAGCGGCTTGCCGCGTAGCCGCGTTCGCGCGCAGTCTGCGTCTGTTCGAACACCTCGCGGATGGCGGAGAAGATGCCCGTATAGGTCGCAGGGTTCGAACGGGGCGTGCGTCCGATGGGCGACTGGTCGACCATGATGACCTTGTCGAAGGCCTCGATGTTCTCGATGCGTCCGTACGGAAGCGGCCGCATCGTCGTCGCACGGTTGATCGTGCGGGACATCGCCGCATAGAGCGTGTCGATGACGAGCGAGGACTTGCCCGAGCCCGAAACGCCTGTCACGACGCTCAGAAGTCCGACGGGAACTCTGAGGGTGACGTTGCGCAGGTTGTGGCCGCAGGCGCCCGAAAGCGTAAGCCAGCCGCGCTCGGGCTTGAGGCGCTCCTTCGGCACGGGAATCTTCAGCTCGCCCCTGAGGTATTTGCCCGTCAGGGAGCGCTCGCTTGCCATGACCTCCTCGGGCGTGCCGGCAGCGAGAACCTCGCCGCCCTTCTCGCCCGCACCGGGCCCCATGTCGACGAGATAGTCGGCCGAACGCATGGCGTCCTCGTCATGCTCGACGACGATGACGGTGTTGCCGAGGTCCCTCAGGTCGGCGAGGCTCTTCAAAAGCCTTTCGTTGTCACGCTGATGCAGGCCGATGCTCGGCTCGTCCAGAACGTAAAGCACGCCCGAGAGCCCCGAGCCGATCTGGCTCGCAAGCCTGATGCGCTGCATCTCGCCGCCCGACAGCGTGTCGGCGCGGCGGTTCAGGGAGAGATAGCCCAGACCCACGTTCTCAAGGAAGGCGAGGCGGCTCGAGATGGCCGCCGTCAGACGCTCGGCCACCGCAGCCCTGCGCTCCGAGAACTCAAGTCCCGCGAACGCCGCTCGAAGCTGCGAGAGGCTCATCGAGTTCATCTCGCCGTAGGAGTAGCGCTTGTCGCCGTCCCCCACGTAGACGGACAGAAGCTCGGGGCGAAGTCGTTCGCCCTTGCAGACGGGACAGGTGACGTCGGAGCGGTACGTCTCGAGACCCTGCCTCATGTAGCTGAGGGTCCTCGGATCGTCCCACTGCCTCTGCAGGTCGTTCATCACGCCGATGAAGGGCACCCGTAGCTTGCGCGTCTGCTCGTTGCCATAGAGGAAGACCTGCTTCACCTCTTCCGGATACTCGCACCAGGGCGTGCGGACGGACACGCCGAGCACCTCCGCCGCAGCGGAGATGAGCTTGAACTTGACGCCGTTCCTCGCATCCCATCCCGGGATGGCGCCCGCCTCAATCGATCCCGTCTCGGCCGTTACGACCTTCCCTGCGTCGAAGGCCCGCACGGTGCCCGTGCCTTCGCAGGCCGTGCAGCATCCGGCGGGATTGAAGGGGGAGAAGTGAATGGGTTCGAGCGCAGGAACGCTGAAGCTGCAGAGCGGACAGGCAAACTGCGTGCTGAACTCGTAGTGCATCCCCGTGCCGAACTCCTCGATGTAGACGCGGCCGTTGCTCAGGTCGGATGCGCTCTGGCAGCTTTCAGCCAGACGAGTGCGGGCCTCGGGCGAGACCTTGAGACGGTCGACCACGACGTCCACGTCGTGCGGCCGGCCGTCGTTGAGGGACGGTGCAACCTCGAGAACCTGAACGACGCCGTCGATCCTGAACCTCACGTAGCCATCGGCGAGGGACTTCTCGAAATACGCCTTGAAGTTGCCCGTCTTGCCGCGAGAAACAGGTGCGAGCACCATGATCTTCGCGCCGTCCGAGAGCGTGAGCGTGCGGTCGACGATCGAGGCGATCGAGCTCATCTCCAGATGCTTGCCGTGCTCGGGGCAGTAGGGCACGCCCGCGCGGGCGAAGAGAAGCCTCATGTAGTCCGAGATTTCGGTGACGGTGCCCACGACCGAGCGCGACGAGCCCGAACTCCTGCGCTGTCCGATGGCGATGGAGGGCGAAAGTCCATCGATGCCGTCGACGTCGGGCCTCGGACGCAGCTCAAGGAACTGCCGCGCATAAGCCGAAATGCTCTCCACGTAGCGGCGCTGCCCCTCCGCGTAAAGCGTGTCGAAGGCGAGCGAACTCTTGCCGCTGCCCGAAAGTCCCGTGATGACCGTGAGCTTGTCTCGCGGGATATCCAGACTGACGTTCTTGAGGTTGTGGGTGCGCGCGCCACGCACGGAAATGGCTTTCATCATGTGAAGACGGCTCTTAAGGGCAAAATCAAACTAACAAATATAGACTGTCCTACCGTTCGGGGAAAGGATGTCCTCCCGACTTTTCATTCTTACGGCTACTCATGCGCGCCAAACACGATCCCTCAAACGCCTCCGGAGCCATGACGGCTCAGGAGAAGCGTTCCAGCATCTCCCTCGCAGGCATTTTCGCCCTGCGCATGCTCGGACTCTTCCTCATTCTTCCCGTCTTCGCAGTCTATGCCAGGCACCTGCCCGGCGGAGACAGCGACTTTCTCGTCGGCCTCACGCTCGGCATCTACGGCCTCACCCAGAGCGTCCTGCAGATTCCGTTCGGCGCTGCGAGCGACCGTCTCGGCCGCAAGCCCGTCATCGTCGCCGGCCTCCTGCTCTTCATTGCAGGCAGCGTCGTCGCCGCCATGGGCACCACGATCTGGGCCGTCATGATCGGCCGCGCGCTTCAGGGTGCGGGCGCCATCTCCGCCGCCGTCACCGCGCTCATTGCGGACAGCGTGCGCGACCACGTCATCACGAAGGCCATGGCGCTCGTCGGCGCCTCGATCGGCCTCACCTTCGCGTTCAGCCTCGTCGCCGCCCCGCCGCTCACCGAACTCTGGGGCGTGCCCGGACTCTTCTGGCTCACGGCCGTCCTTTCCGCAGGCGCCGTCTGGATCGTCCTCAAGGTCGTGCCCGACGTGCCCGCCGTCGCCACCGAGGAGGCGGACGACCACCAGCCCTGGCCCAAGGTCGCCTTCGACCCTCAGCTCATGCGCCTCAACGCGGGCATCTTCTGCCTGCACTGCGTGCAGATGGCCCTCTTCGTCGTCATTCCGACGCAGCTCGTCGAGATGGGACTTCCCGTCCTGCACCACTGGTACATCTATCTTCCCGCCGTGCTCATCGGCTTCGCCGTCATGATGAAGCCCATCATCTGGGCCGAGCGCAACCGCAAGGTCGCCTCGCTCCTGCGCATGAACGTGCTCCTTCTCGCGGTCGTCTTCGTGCTCTTCTCCTTCCTGATGCACTCCGTCTGGGAGGTGGCCTTCCTCGTGACGCTCTTCTTCATCAGCTTCAACATCCTCGAGGCCACGCTGCCCGGCCTCATCTCGCGCACGGCCCCCAAGGCCGACAAGGGGCTTGCACTCGGCATCTACAACACGACGCAGAGCTTCGGGCTCTTCGTCGGCGGCGCCGCGGGCGGCTGGATCGCCCAACATTTTTCATCGCAGGCCGTGTTCTATGCATCGAGTTTTGCTATGCTTTGTTGGTTCCTGCTTGCACTTGGCCTCAAGGAGCCCAAGCCCCGCAGACAGCATGAACAAGGTGAAGCAATTCAAGTTCGATAGATATAATTTTGCAAGTTAGTTAATCATGGCTTCCATCAACAAGGTAATCCTGATCGGCAATCTCGGCCGAGATCCCGAAACCCGCTACACGACGGACGGCGGCACCGCCATCACGACGCTCAACATCGCCACGACGCGCCGCTACCGCAACGCCGAAGGCCAGACCGTCAGCGAAACCGAATGGCACCGCGTGGTCCTCTTCTCCCGCCTTGCCGAAATCGCCAAGGAATACCTCCACAAGGGCAGCCAGTGCTACATCGAAGGCCGCCTGCGCACCCGCAAGTACCAGGCCAAGGACGGCACTGACCGCTACGCCACCGAAATCATCGGCGAAACGATGCAGCTCCTCGACCGCCGCCAGTCCGACAACCAGGGCATGGACGACGGCTTCGAAAGCGCTCCGCGCGCCTCGCGTCCCGCTCCCCAGCCAGCTCCCCAGCCAGCCCGCCAGAGCGCCCCGGTGACGTCCAACACCCCCTTCGACCAGCTTGAAGGCGACGACGTTCCGTTCTAAGCCGTGCGCTTTCGCCTTCATGCGAATCAGGCAAGCGCACCAGCAAACAAAATGAAAGGTCCGAAGCTCACGCTTCGGACCTTTCTGCTTTTCCACTGCGCTCCCGCGTCACTCGTGACGCACCGCCTCGATCGGGTCGAGCTTGGCCGCACGTCTGGCGGGGAAGAAGCCGAACACCACGCCCGTGAGGGCCGACACGGTGAAGGCGAGCAGATTGATGCCCGGGCTGAAGATGAAGGGCACGCCCATGTAGACCGCAAGGGCCTTCGAGACGCCCAGAGCCGCCAGCACGCCGAGCGCGCCACCCATGCAGCCGAGCATCAGCGCCTCGATCAGGAACTGGAGCAGCACCTCGCGCTCGAGGGCGCCGATGGCGAGTCGGATGCCGATTTCACGGGTTCGCTCTGTCACGGACACCAGCATGATGTTCATGATGCCGATGCCGCCCACGAGCAGGCTCACGGCCGCCACTGCGGCGAGCAGCGTAGTCATGATCTGCGTGGTGGATGCCACCTTGGCGGCGATCTCCGCCGTGTCCAGAATCTGGAAGTTGTCGTCATCGCCGTCGGAGAGGCTGCGCCTCTCGCGCATGAGCTCCGTGACGGCATCGCGCAGGCGGTCTCGGTCCGACTGCGGATTCACCGAAACCAGAAGGGCGCCGACTCGGTTCTTGCCGAGGATGCGGCGTTGGAGCGTCTTGATCGGCATGACGAGCAGGTCGTCCTGATCGCCGCCCATGGCGGCCGTACCCTTGGTCTTGAGAAGGCCCACGCCCCTGCACGAGAAGCTTCCCGTGCGGATGGTGCGTCCGATGACCTCCGCTCCTTCGCCGAAGAGCTCCTTCTGAATGGTGCCGCCGATCAC
>OHMK01000662.1_pt1 | contig 13366 bp, 16 predicted proteins | sample 1569291 | NCBI WGS metagenome assembly OHMK01 (sample SAMEA3879517, study PRJEB24766) | human gut metagenome | biome: human-associated habitat; feature: feces | place: USA | collected 1985/1987 | reverse complement strand
TTCACCAAAAAATCCATTTTCAGATTTATTACATTCGAGATAATGTAATTTCCATTCGTATGGGCAATTATAATATGAGTTTAATCTTGAAAATGACCATTGCATTGTTCCAAGCAAAAAATCCAGTTCTTCATCCATCATAATAATCAGTCTCCTTATTGGTCTGGAAATGTATTATCTACAGACCTATCTATATATGGTAATTTATCTGTATATATGTCACTATCCCAAGCAAATTGAGCATCATATTCTTCATAGTCCGTATAAAACCTTCGAGAAGTTAATAATCTATCTTTAATTACCGTAAGCACTACATCAAAGTTATGCCATTTTGATTTTGCGTCAGCTTTTTCTTTTTTGGAAACTCGTCTTAGACCTATGGATCTCATAGCAAGATTAATAATATTAGAAGTCCCAGATATGTCATACATTTCAATGTCAGAATTGGTATCTTGTGTTTTTCTTGGGTGAGCAATCAAAACTACTGCTACATTAAATTTTGCAGCAAACTTAATCAAAGAATTAATTAAATTTGTTTGAGCCGTATTTTTATCACTCTCTGCACAATTCAGGTCAATCATCATAAGGTTATCAAGCACAATCAATTTACATCCAAACTTTCTTACACATTCTTCTGCTGATTTCAAAACTGAATCAACATCATTAGGTTCATCATCTCTATAGATAAACAATTTTTTGTTGTAATACGTTTGCATCTTTTTTTGAATAGATTGAGGTACTATGTAATATTTTCGATTGTCTCTACTTGTTTTTTCAACCATATTTCTTCTACCTGCTATAATTGTATTGAACCAATTAGCAGACATTCTTTCAGGCATTTCTTTTGAAAACAAAAATACAGGGTTGCCATCATCTATTGTTCTTGCAATTGTCTGATCTATAATTGAAGTTTTCCCACTACCAGGTCTTCCAGATAGAACAGTTAATGTTCCATAGAAGATTTTCAATAATTCTTCATCCAATGGTTTGATTCCTGTCTTAACCCCATCCATTTGGGAAATATCAAGTTCCTCAATTTCAGAATAATCAACAACACTTTTTACTGGAACATCTTTTGCATCTGAAATGAGATTCATCACAAAATTTTTACCACCTATTTGTAAGCAATCATTAATATCTTTTATTGGAACTTTTTTACCGTTCTCTTTTTCAAAATATTCTGGTGCTGTTATATATTTTGTTCTCCATGTTCCTAAACGGTAAATGCACTCTTTCCTCATTTTAATACCTGCTTCATCATTATCAGACCAGATAATAATTGAATCAAAATTGTTTAACCAATCCCAGTTTTCTTCAATCCAATGAAGATTTCCTGCACCAAGAGGAACACTTACAGTGTTAATATATCCTGCCTCAATAGCACTTGCACAATCCGTTTCCCCTTCTGTAATCAACAATGGTTTTGATGTATTAACTCTATTCATGTTGAATAATAAAGCCGATGTATCAGAGTCTTTTTGACACCATGTTTTCGGTTGTCCTGAATGTTTTTCTATTGTTCTTGCAGGTCTATATTTGACCATTGTTAGAACATCATTTGTGTCATAGAAATTAAATACTCCATTTCCATGTAAGTCTTCTCTGATGTCAAGATAATCAATTACATTCTTTGAAATTCCTCGTTTGCCCCAATATTCAAGGACATTTGTTTTACCGTTTAACGGTTCTTCGTGTGGATATCTATAGTTTCTTCTAGTTTTTACATCTTTTTCTCCAAAGCTATATTCAACATTTGCTTTATCAAATAAATATTTTGCCGCTTCTAAAAATGTATTTCCTTTTTCCATTAAAACATCAATGATATCAACTGTTTTATTACACCCGAAACAATGAAAAGTATAATTCTTTTTATTGTAAATAAAGCTTGCAGTATCTTCATTATGATATGGACAACATGCCTTTAAATTTTTTTCATCAAAATTATCCAGTTCAAGCAAATCTGCTATTAAAAAAGCGTTTTTGTCACCTAGCTTTTCTTTCGCTTTTTCAATGTCTTTTTTATCAATTAGCATCTACTCACCACCTATACTTTAAATTCTTGCTCATAAAATAACTTTCTGATGCCATACAAAACTTGCACTGGTTTTTGAGAATAATACAATTTTGACGACTCAATATTTTTCCTAATGTATTCTATAGGGACTCTATTTTTAAAAACCATTGTGTTTATTGCTCTATAAGCAATAGGATATTTTGTCTTATCTTCTATATAGCTCATGTATGTATTGACACAATCAGTAATCTCTTGTTTCATACCTGCACAATCCCAATGATAATGTTTCCTATTAATAACCACGGATTCAGAGTCTTTAACTCTGTCCCCGTGGTGTAAACAATATTTATATGCGCAGATATATTCTTTTTCTTTTTTACCTGCCATATCTACCTCTTTTAGTTAAATGGAAGTTCTTCCTCAATACCATCTGGAATACTCATGAATTTATCACTTCCAGGAGCAGGTGTTTTATTGATATTACTTGTAGAGTTTTCAGAAGAATTTTTGCTTTCTGCAAATTCTACCTGTTCTACAATGACATCAGTTGTATAAACTTTAATTCCATCTTTGTTTGTATAACTTCCAGTTTGAATACGTCCTTCTACAACAAACTTCGTACCCTGATGTCCATATTTTTCAATAAATTCTGCGGTTTTTCCAAAAGCCACACAGCTAATGAAATCGGCAGTCTGTTCATCACCCTGTCTTTTGAATCTTCGATCTACAGCCAGAGTAAATCTCGCAACTGCGGATGAATTTTCTCCCTGTGTGTATCTTACTTCTGCATCTCTTGTCATTCTTCCCATTAAAATTACCTTATTCATTATATTTTCCTCCTATAATTACGCCTGTACTGGTTTGATTTCTTTTACTTTTGATAAACATTCTTTTGCTGCTTCTAAATCTTTAATTGCATTTGGGTTGCCACTTGGAACATATTCTTTCAGAACATTCATTAATTCTGTATTTTTTGTACCACCAAGTTTTGTGCAAAAAGAGATAATTTCTTTTTTGATGGAAATAATATCATCTTCTACGTTTTGAGCCGTAGATGCTGTAAATTTAGGTCTTGTCGGTTCAATATCCGATGTATTAGCCCACTTGATAATTTTCTGTCCGTGAGATTCTGTAAGTAATGTTGCATTATCATTCTCAAAAATATGAGTATTATCTTTCTGAGGTTCAGCCATATGAGTTTTCTGATCTACTGTAAATGTACAAGTAAATTCGTATTCAAACCCATCTCTCTGTTTTGCTCCTACTCCAAGTTTTTTAACACTTGTTTTACCTCTATCATCTTTTTCAATTTCATACTGATCTTTTCCTCTCATAGTTGCGATTAAATGGATTGGGCTTGTAGCAAGCTTATTGATAAATGCATCATGTCTTGGGGTTACTTTCGCCCATGCCTGATATGTCCCACCAGCTTTTTGCTGCAATTCAAGACAACCACCTTTACCATCCCATTCAGGTGATGTACTGTCCATAATTAAGATGTCATATTTTTCTTCGACTGCAAAATCAATTACATCAGAAAACTGTTCTGGGTTAAAAGGTTCTACAAGATCAACAATGTCATAATCAAATTCATTTGCATAGTATCTACCTCTTGCACCCTCTGTATTAGCAAGTAAAATTCTGCAAGGTTTTCCAGTGATTTTTTCGAGTTCTTCACGCATTCCAGTGGCTAATCTTAATGCAGAATATGTTTTTCCACCGCCTGACGGTGCCATGAGTGCTACCTTTGTATAAATTTTTTCTCTTACTGCTTTTTGTACTTTAAAAGCCATAGTTTTAAATCCTCCTGTGATTTTTATTTTTTGTTTTTGACATATAATAACATTTATGTGAACACACTCATATTTGAGCGTAGGAACATGGAATTAAATCTATAAGATAAATTCTATGTCAACAGTGATTTATGGGTGCAAAATCCCAAGGGTATGCTGCTAACCACCCATTTTTTATTTCTCTATTCAGTTTCAATTTATTTGGAAAATTCGATTCGATTGAATCTATAAGATTTATTTCTCTTTATTTTTAACTGGTAAAATTGAAATAATGTATCGTCCTGGAAGTATTAATAACTCACCATCTTCTGTTTGAAAATGGAACTGTTCAAACAATCCCATAATATTTATTAATTTTACATTTCTATATCTTTTATAAAACATTATGTCTCTTGTTGAATTAATAAAATTATGATTAAACTTAACATCATCTCGACATCCAGTGCATTCTACATTATAATTCCTGTCAATCATTTGACAAATCGTTTCATTCCATTTTTTATAATTGTCATTCATATTTTATATTCTCCGATGAAATTTGGATTTTAATTTTCTTCCTGTCTACCTGACCAATCACATTGAGTACATAACTCATCAAGTTCATCCATATGCTTTTCAAGATATTCCATAATATCTTTAACAATATTAATGTCGCAAATACCAATTACTCCCTTTTGCTTTTCATTATCAATATATATTCCGTCTGAGCAATCATATTTTATTGGAATATCACAAACATCATCAAAGCTTCCTTCACTAAGCGATACTGTAACTCCATTTGGGTTAACTACGACTTCCACATTATGAGATTTGTCATATTTCATAATTTTAGCAATGTCTTCTGCTACGTTAATCATTTATTCTCCTTTTCATCATCCTTATTCACAATTTTGTCAATCTGATCTGTAATGTAATCAACTACATCTTTTCCAGTTTTGCCAATTGCTTGGATATTATCTGTCGTTACATTATCTAATACAATCATTGTGTACATTGTGTTTTTCGATGGAATTACTGTAAAAAGTAAATTACTAACGCAAAGCCAGATAACTGATTTCTTTAAATACTTTTTACATGCAACAATAAGTCTTTCATTATAATCCAGAGAACTAAAAAGCCAAATAATTAATAATGCCACCGCTGTACATCCAAGTAAAAATAATGCAACACCAAGTACCTCCTTTAAATTATTAAATAAATCAATTAAATAAATCCACCAAGGACTAATAATTGGTTTCATAATTTTTCATCTCCTATCTATATATTCTCCATTTGAAACGAAAGTTTTATTTATAAATTCTCTAACTTTTTTAACTCTTTCTGAGCATTTTCAATAGTTTCTTTAAGATCTCTAATCTTATATTCTCTTTCTGCTAGAAGTTTCTTTTCATTTTCTTCTTTTTTCTCCTGTCCATTGTTTTCCTTATCTTCCTCCAGTTCCCGGAGCAGCTCTTCGCCATATTTATCTATCATCCGCACAAGAAAATCAATGCACCGTTCAAATTCTATATTCTGTTTCACAAGCCTCTCCTTCCCTGTTTTTTATTCTGTGGTCATTCTACAGGAAAGTTTCTGGCTTCTCATTGAACAGAAATTGAGCGTGAATTGACTGTTTCTCATCTATTTTGGTTCATATAATTGAAATACCATTGTCCAGAACATATGTTTGTGTTATGATATAGGAAGTTTAGTACCAGACACAAACAGAATTGATACGAAAAGGGGGGATTGCGTTTGGATCGATGCGATTTTAGCTCTATAATGACATGTTTGAAAAATCATATCAGCGAAAGTAACCAGATGAACCAGCCTGAATTTTTATATGAAGTATTTGAGGATTTTATGGACAGCCCGGAAAGCAAAGATTTTTCTTTTGACAATGGGCTGGTCTGCCGGTGGATGACCGGACAGGCGAAGATCAGTCCCAAAATCTGCACTTACTATGCAAGACCAAGCAAGCAGGAAAAGCTGGCTGAAACACTGCAGCATAATCTTATACCATTAATGACCGACTGTAACAAAGCACTGCAGGATGTTTATCTCCTGTTTATGCAGGATGCCACAATCTCCGAAGCAAAAAAGAAAAAGCTGGCAGCCCTTTACAAGCCGATTGATTCACGGCTTCTCTTTCTGGCAAAACTGATCTCCTTTGGTATGGAACGCCAATTTATCAAACGGGACACCAGAAACCAAAAGCTGCTTGCAGGCGGCTCTCTTTCCCCGGTTATTCTGGATTACATCATGGACAGTGAAGTTCCCAGACCATGCCGCCATTTTCTTGGAAGAGAAGAAGAACTGGACGAATTACATACAATGCTGGAAGAAAACAGCAAAGTATTTCTCTATGGAATTGCCGGGATTGGAAAGAGTGAACTGGCGAAAGCATATGCAAAGCAATACAAAAAATATTATACGAACATCCTGTATGTGGAATATGCCGGTGATTTACATCAGGCTGTCACAGACATGGATTTTACCGATGATCTGTCGGAAGACGGAGAAGAAGAACGTTTCCGGAAGCACAACCGGTTTCTCCGCTCTTTAAAAGATGATACGCTGCTCATCATAGACAATTTCAACGTCACTGCCACGCAGGACAGTTTTCTGCCGGTGGTTCTGAAATACCGGTGCAGGATTCTATTCACGACCAGAAGTAAATTTGACGGACACTGTATCCTGCAGTTAAAAGAGATCAGGAATCCAGCCAGCCTGTTTCAACTGGCAGCTGCATTTTATTCTGAAGCAGAAGAACACCAGACACTGGTGGAAGAGATCATAGAAACCGTCCACCGCCATACCTTTGCAGTAGAGCTGGCTGCAAAACTGTTGGAAAATGGGATTTTACCTCCGGAGCGCTTGCTGGAAAAGCTACGTGAAGAAAAGGCATCCCTTGAAAATGAAGATAAAATCAGTGCCATCAAAGACGGGCAAAACAGCAAGGCTACTTACTATAACCATATCCACACTCTGTTTTCTCTTTATTCCATATCCGTGGAACAACAGGAAATCATGCGGAACCTTTGCTTTCTGCCTCCTGCCGGTATTTCCGCCCGTATTTTTGCTGACTGGCTTAGATTAACTGACTTAAATGACATCAATGACCTGATTGAAACAGGTTTTGTACAAGCAACTACACGGCATACAATTTCCCTGCATCCGTTGATTCAGGAGATTGCCCTTTCAGAAACAAAACCTTCGGTCACAGCCTGCCATACTTTGCTTGATTCTCTGCAAAAAATATGTCTGATGCATGGAACGGAAGTCAGCTATTATAAAAAACTGTTTCAGACAGTCGGGAATATCATGCGGATGATGGAAAAAGATGATCTGACCAAGTACCTGCTGTTTCTTGAGGATGTCTTCCCATATATGGAGAAATACCGTTACAGGAAAGGTACGAAAGAGATTATCCTGGAGATGAAGCAGCTTTTGAAAGGGAATGAAAACGGTAGTGCTACCGACCGTGCATTATTACTGGACTATCAGGCATGTATGGAAACAAAGCCGGAAAAAGCCATCAAACTGGAAAAAGAAGCCCTTGCACAGATCAAAGAAATCACAGAGGACAATGCCCACCTTGTCTCCAACCTTCATGCGAATCTGGGCGGTCTTTACCGCATGAATGGTCAGGCAGAGCTTGCAAAAGAACACATGGAAAAGGGTATCTTCCTGCTTGAGCAGTACCAACTGCTTTATACCAATGACAGCATTCCCCAGATCAACAATTATGCTGCCTTATTGACAGAATTGCAGGAACCGGAACGGGCAATGGCTGCTCTCCAGAAACTTGCCCAGATCATCAAAGAATACAACTCCGATACCTGTCTGGACTATGCCCAGGTACAGGAATCCATGGGAAATATCTGCCTGATCACAGCAAATATCTCACAGGCTAAAACCCATTTCAAAAAAGCCATGAAGATTTACGAGAATGTCTGGGCAGATGAGCCGGAATTGATTGAAGAGAAATATCAGGAAATTCAGGAACTGTATCCACAGGTAGGCATCGCACTGGCAAGGGGAATCCTGGCTTCCAAAAAATAATAAGCATATTTTACGGCGGACACGATTGCCCGCCGTTATTTGCTTTCCGACTTATTCCCACTTTTGGGAAAAAGTTATAGTTTTCTTTTCAATATGAAAATCATATTATTTTTTAGAAAATGCCTGTATCAATACTTTCATGACAACTGCTGTGGAATGTATTTTGGAAATTTCCGAAGACAGCATTATTTTCGAAACCCGAAACACCAAGTACTACCTGAAATATGATACAGTACCGAATGAAACTGAGGTGATGTGTGCTTGACTACTTATGAACTGGGAAGCAGCCTGGAAAAGCTACTTTATAAACTAAAGAAGAACCGTGAAAACGTACCTTTGGATATCCTGAAAACCTATTATAAAGTCCCTTACAGGGAACTAATTTCTCAAATAACTCAAACAGTCTCTGGGATTCTACTTGGGTAAACAAAAGTCACCTCTAAGAATAGCATATAACAACTTATTGTAAAGCTGCAGGTAAACAGGCGTATCATCCTGAAACTTCCAGTTGTGGAAATCCATTTCTTTTCCTCCTCGCCTTTAGATCAATTGTTTTGTGCATTATAATTAATTTTTATTACAAGCATGCTTTCTTCTATGTTTTGTTTGGAAATATGTTCTTGTAGCTCCCAATATGATCACTGCCAGATATAAAACCATTTGTATCCCCCAGATATGCCCTGTAAAATTCATATATGGATTATACCAATCCAAAATCTTTGCAGTAATACATACGAAACTGCATACAACACATACATGCAATAAAATTCCCCGTACTCTGCTCATTACAATCCCTCCGTAATAAATATTCCATCTGCAACTTCATGTTCCGGTTTATATGGATGATTTGCAACCTTATCCAGAAATGTCATGAAGGAACAATGCCCTCCATCCAGATTATAGGCAGCTTTACATCCCAATTCTTCAAAGACTTTTGCCATTTCGTCCGGGAACATTCCTCTGGAACTATCCTGTCTTCCATCCACCAAAAGCAAGCAATAATGTCCTGGCTCATAATAACCGATTGCTGTTCTTGGATGCGATTCTCTTATATAATCCCACGTAAGGAACTTATCCTTTGCTTTTCCCTTTTCATCAAGAAGACTCGGTCCAAATACCCAGCTTTGGTATGCCCCTTTTTCTATAAGTTGCTGTAGCTCCACTTGTCCCGGCTGATAGATATCCATTGTGCCATCCCAGTTCAAAACACAGGTTTCTGCATCCGTCTGCTCATTTCTGTATATGACCCCATTTCGTATAATCGTGCCGTTATTCTGATTACGATTATTGCTATAGGAATCTCCATTTACTGCAAGAACAGACTTCATCCTTGAGGACATATCGGATAGTTTTTCCGTATATCCTACACCATAGGTATCCTGAGCAAATGCTGTCTGAAGACATGTAATATCCCCCACATAAATATCCGCAAGTACATAAGATGTTTTTGTACCATACTTTTCATGTTTTCCAGCATTTGACTTGTCCAGTTTTCCTGTATCATACTGATGGTATGATAGCTGAATCGATACATTTGGACTTGTATAGGAAGTGTCTGTTGCAACGACTGTGTCTGAAAATTTATCTACATATTTTTTATGCCAATCCTGTGAATCTCTAACTATGCATGTTTTTTGTAGCGAAGCGGTTCCCTCCTTCGTATCCCCCATCTGTATTTTCTGATTAAAATCTGGCATCTCATTCTGACTTTTTTCTGCTTCTGACACTGCATTTTCAATGGATACTGCTTTCACTCCTTTTTGTGGAATCTTATAATCAGCAACCCACACGATCACAAGAACGAAAGCAGCCGCCATAATATCAACGGTTAACCATAAGATACGTTTTTTCATACTCGAACCTTTCTACCCACAGAATATATATTTCTCCTTACTCCCGCAGATGCTTTGTTACCTTCACTGTTTTCTAAACATGAACTGTCATTTCTTTTGAAAATAAAATACTTTTGAACAAACCAGCTGACAAGAAACAGAGAAACTTCTGTCATCAGTTTTGCCGGATAAACCGAAAAGTGTAGAACCTGTACAAATGTTTCCAATATAAAATTATTCATAATCAAAACGACAACTGCCAATGCAAAATAATGCGTTGCCGTACTTATTTTTCTTTTTGTATGAAATACAAACCGACAGTTCATGCTGTAGTTATAAAAAGCACTGACCATTCTTGCCAGTATATTTGCTGCCAGCACCAACACTGCCGTATGGGGCAGGAAAAGCATAAGTGCCGAAAACAAAAGGTAATCCAGAATAAAACTTGAAAAAGATGACAATGTAAATTTAAAAATATCCTTATAAATCCTTATGGAATCCCTTACAGCCCGAAAATGGGAGGTAGAATTATTCTCATCCCGGTAAATCGTATGAATCGGCACTTCTTCAATGGGAATCCCTTCCTTTGCCATGGACATCAGAACATTCATTTCATATTCATATCGCTCCCCATCTACAGAAAGTAATTTTAAAATCAGATCTGAGCTAAATGCCCGTAATCCCGTCTGCGTATCAGATACCTCTACACCGCTAGCTAATTTAAATACCGACCTTGTGATCCGATTTCCCAGTCTTGATCTTAGAGGCATGTCCATTCCCACATTTCTCACACCCAGCACCATTGTTTTTCTGTGTGACCCGGCAAATCCTAAAAGTTTCATCATATCTTCCGGTAAATGCTGTCCGTCAGAATCCATGACTCCTATCAATTCATTATTCCATAATTCTTCTTTCACATAGGTTAAGGCTGTTTTAATCGCAGCACCCTTTCCTCTGTTTTCAGGATGCCGGAGAATAATACATACATCTCTGACATGATCAAAAATCGTTTGATATTCTTCGCCACTTCCATCATCCACCACGATAATCGTACATCCATAAGCCCAAAGCTTATCTGTAATTTCTATTAATGTTTCATCTGGTTTATAAGCTGGTATGATTACAACTGACATATCGCCATCTCCTTTCTGATTTACTCTATAGGTCGTCATCTTTCTTTTCTGACATTTCTGTTATCTATGATTACTTTCAATTTCACCACCATCTGATATCCGAGATATCCAGCAAGGATTCCAACGACAATACCTCCCAAAATATCTGTTGGATAATGCACATACAAATATAACCTTGAAAACGCTATGAAACAGGAAAGTATCAATGCTGGTTTCCATAACATTTTTTCTCCAGCAAAATAAAGTGCTGCCACTGCGGCAAATGATGCTGCTGTATGACCGGATGGGAATGAAAAATCATCTGGTCTTGCAACTAAAAGCTGAATAGAAGTATTGATATCACACGGACGGATTCTTCCAATAAAAGGTTTCAATATTCCATTACATAAGACAATGTCTACTGCCAATGCTGCCACTACGATTGCCCCGGTTTTTCTTGTTTTGGGGATCAGCAATAATATAACTGCCAAAATAATCCATATAGCACCTGCATCCCCTAACTTGGTTATCATGCACATCAAACTATCTAATATAGGAGTCCGAATTTCCTGTATCATATCCAGGATTTTGAATTCCATTCCCATACTCGTCACTTCTTTCTATCAATTCTCTAACTGTTATTTCTGTTTTTCCCCAACTTCTGTGAAAACACTTGCATTCCTACCACCAATGCAACACCAGCTAAAAAAGCCAGAAAATGAAAAGTTTCCAGATTCATTGCTTTCTGCGGGGAAGCCAAAGTAGTTGGTCCCTGAAGAATTGCATAAAAAGAACCGAGCATCATTCCTAAAATCATATAAACTGCCTGAGGTCTGAATTTTTCCAGACAGATCTGTATTGCCTTCACTACAGTAACAACTCCAGTCAATACCCCAACACCAAAGAACGCCAAACCTGGGACATAGGATAAATCCATTCCAAGAACTCCTCTTACTGCTGAAATAACCGGCAGATAAGCTCCAAAAATAAGAAGCAGCGTAGAACCGGAAATTCCTGGCAGAAACATAGCGGATATGGCAACCATGCCAATCAAAAACAATTTGATTCCCATCCCTATGGAAAACTGCCCCAGATTCATAGACGCATTTCCCATTTTCCCATTGAGCCATGTAATACCTACTACAATCACAATACCTAACAGACAAAACAGTATTCCTTTTCCCATTTCTTTAAAACTATCTTTTTCCTCTCGAATAATCAAAGGGATAGAGCCTGCGATAAATCCAATAAACAATGAACTGACCACATAAATATGACTTTCAAACAGAGAAGATAAAATCAGGACTGCCAAAATCATACCTGCTAACCAGCCAATCCCCAATTTCACCAGAAACTTAAGAGCCTCTTTCTTTTTATCCATGTTTCCAAATACAAAATCATGAATGGAGCCAATAAACCGGTCATAAAATCCCATGATAAAAGCAACTGTACCTCCTGATACTCCCGGCACACTATCAGCCAGTGCCATGCAAAATCCTCCGATTCCTTCCTTTAACATCATAAAAACCTCCTGTTTGTTTTATGGGATTATCTTAACAATCCACTTTAAACAAACAGGAGGTTCATTCCTAAACAATTCCTAAACAATATTTTAATTTCATGCATGAATCTATATCAGTGCAAGTAATATGGTTCCGACAACAATACATCCCAAACCTGCAGTTGCTTTCTTTGTAAGCTTTTCATGAAAAACAATCCATGAAAATACAATTGTAACAAGAATGCTCAGTTTATCAATGGGCACTACTACACTGGCAGGACCACTTTGCAATGCCCGGTAATAACACATCCAGGATGCACCTGTGGCAAGTCCGGACAACGCAATAAATCCTACTTCTTTTTTTTCAATCTCTTTTATCTGATGATATTTTCCAGTAACAATAACCATCATCCATGCCATCAGAAGCACGACAGAAGTGCGGATAGCTGTTCCTAAATTAGAATCCACCCCTTCTATTCCAATTTTCCCAAGAATTGCTGTAAGACTTGCAAACACAGCTGACAATACCGCATAAACTAGCCACTCTTTGTTGCCTTCTTTATGATTTTCTGACATATCTTCTTTTTTCGTAATCATCAGCATGGTGCCAACTCCGATCAAAATAACGGAAACTCCTTTGCTGAAACTCAGACCTTCATGGAGAAAAATCAACGCCAATATGATCGTTAATACAGTACTTGATTTGTCAATCGGCACAACTTTATTGATGTCCCCCTTTTGCAGTGCATGAAAATAGCATAACCAGGAAGCTCCTGTAGCCAGCCCTGACAGCACCAAAAACAGTAAGGTTTTTCCACTGATCTGTGTGATTCCTGTTCCGGTTCCTGTAATCAACACCATCAGCCAGGAAAATATCAATACCACAACTGTACGCAAAGCTGTTGCCACATCTGAATCTGTCTTTCTAATTCCACATTTCGCCAGAATCGATGTGATTCCTGCAAAAAAGGAAGAACCTATCGCATAAAATATCCACATACTGTACATCTCCCTACTTATTCAGGCGGTATCCCGCTTTTTCATTTTAAATTAAGCAATGTTAAAAGTAA
>OHMK01000659.1_pt1 | contig 13396 bp, 8 predicted proteins | sample 1569291 | NCBI WGS metagenome assembly OHMK01 (sample SAMEA3879517, study PRJEB24766) | human gut metagenome | biome: human-associated habitat; feature: feces | place: USA | collected 1985/1987 | reverse complement strand
CGGGCCAAATCGACCAATTTTTACGGATACAGGCTTCCCACTCACCGGATCATTGCCTAGAATTCTTTCACCCACCTTATGCTCGCTCTTCGCATTCATGGTCTTGTCTACCAACGGATGGAAGCCGTCGTAAAAGTTCTTCATTACACTCGTCCACTCTTTCTCGCCTTCCGCCACTTCATCAAATTCTTTTTCAACACTCGCGGTGAAATTATAGTCCATAATTTCGGGGAAGAATGCCATCAAGAAGTCATTAACCACTATACCTACATCAGTAGGCAATAGTTTAGACTTCTCATTTCCGGTTGTTTCCGTCTTGACTGTTTCGGTTATCTTGTTCCCTTTGAGCTTCAATATCTCGTATGGACGTTTTACGCCTTCACTGTTTCCTTTTACCACGTAGCCACGTTGCTGAACCGTCGATATGGTAGGAGCATATGTAGACGGACGCCCGATGCCCAGTTCCTCCAGCTTACGCACCAGACTGGCTTCGGTATAACGCGGAGGACACATACTGAAACGCTGAGTGGCAGAAATTTCCTTACTCTCTAATGACTGTCCTTTACTCAAAGGAGGCAACAAGCGGCTTTCATCCTCCTGTTCGTTATCATCGTCATAAGACTCTTTATATACACGCAAATAGCCATCGAAAATCACAACTTCACCAATAGCAACAAAAGTTTCTTCACTATTGCTGATAGAGATAGTAGCAGTGGTCTTTTCAAGTTCAGCCTCTGCCATCTGTGATGCAACAGTACGTTTCCAAATCAATTCGTACAATCTCTGCTCCTGTGACGTTCCCGCAATAGTCTCGTTCGACATATCCGTCGGACGAATCGCTTCGTGAGCTTCCTGAGCACCTTTTGTCTTCGTTGCAAACTGACGTGTCTTCACATACCTTTCTCCCATCAGTGAAATGACAGTTGATTTGCAGGCTGCCAATGCCAAGTCCGAAAGATTCACAGAGTCGGTACGCATATAAGTAATCTGCCCGCTTTCATACAACCGTTGCGCCACCATCATAGTCTGCGCAACCGTAAACCCTAACTTCCGAGCAGCTTCCTGCTGCAAAGTGGAAGTGGTAAATGGAGCAGCCGGCGACTTCTTAACCGGACGAGTCGTAATATCTTCAATAGAAAACTCTGCATCCTTACACAATTCAAGGAATGCCTGAGCCTCTTCTTTTGTCTTAAAACGTCTGTCTAACTCAGCCCTCACTTCCGTTTTATTACCATCGGCATCAGGAGCTTCAAATATTGCTGTCACACGATAAGAAGGCTCACTGACAAAAGCGTGCACCTCACGCTCACGTTCCACAATTAACCGAACAGCAACAGACTGCACACGACCGGCAGAAAGAGCAGGTTTTACCTTCTTCCATAAAATAGGAGAAAGCTCAAAACCTACAATCCTGTCCAAGATACGACGCGCTTGCTGAGCATTTACAAGGTTCACATTTATGTCACGCGGGGTTTCAATGGCTTTTAATATCGCAGTTTTGGTTATCTCGTGGAATACAATGCGCTTGGTCTTCTCAGGGTCCAGCCCCAAGACTTCAAACAAGTGCCATGAAATAGCTTCTCCTTCACGGTCCTCATCGGATGCAAGCCATACCATATCAGCTTTCTTTGCCTCCGCTTTCAATTCGGCTACCAATTTCTTTTTATCTGCCGGTATCTCGTAAGTCGGCTCAAACCCATTCTCTACATCGATACTAAACTCCTTCTTTTTCAAATCCCGGATATGCCCGTAACTGGAAAGGACTTTATAATCATTGCCCAAGAATTTCTCAATGGTTTTAGCCTTGGCGGGTGACTCAACTATTACTAGATTTTTTTGCATAATACTATGTATTCCATTTTATTTTGGGGCAAAAGTAGAAAAAAAGCAGAAGCACACCTATATAATAAGGTATGTTTCTGCTTTTTTTTCTTAAAAAAATCCTTTCCGAGTGCCTATTTAACTAAAAAGCCAAAGAAAGCCCGGCTAGAACATTCAGTTTTTCAGCAGGATAGCCGTACTCATAATAATATTGTTTATTCAACAGATTATTCACACGCCCAAAAACAGACAGATCTTTCAGGAAAGTATAACTGGCTCCCACACTCAAATTGCTGATATTGCCCAAACCAAAATCCCTGCTGCTATTCCCTTCTTCTATCACATATTCTTTCCGCTGTACATATTCATAGCCCAAATTAACCTTCAATCCTTCAAACACCTTAGCCTCAGCATAGAAATTCAATTCAAACTTGGGCTTGGTCACTAAATACAGCTCTTCATTTTCATTGTCTGTCTTCCAGCTATAAAATGTACCTTTCAATGAAGCGTCAAACCAGTCCTTATAACCGTATTTCAATTCAGCACCTCCATACGCGGTTTTCGCTTTATCCTGCAAGAAATGAGTAAAATAATACCCGTCCGCATCCACCAGATTGCAAAACAACTCATCTTTACTGATCCGATATCCACCAAAGACATTAAACCACAAACCATTTACCGGAGATGCTTTAAAACCCAATGTAGCATTCAGTGGCACATAGGTAGAAGGCATCCGGGCGTTTAAAGACCAATAAGGTGAAAAAGCATTCAACCGGCGATAATCATTCAGTTCACGCCCTCCCAGCGCATGTAAATAAAGCACATAACTCTCCGAGAACAAGTATTCGGCTTTCACGTCAGGAGACACATCAATACCACTGTCCTCTCCCGACTGCCAATCCACATGAGCACCGACACGGACCCGCCAGTCATCACTTTCCAACATATAATAAGGATTCAAACCCAGTGAAGTATAGTTGCCCATTAAACTGTCCGAAGAATAAAACAGGTTATCCATCTCGAAACGGATACCTACCCGTTGCTCATTATCCAGCTTGCCCCATACATCTCCTTCAGTGTGGACAATCTTCTCCTTACCTGTAGATGCATTGCCTGAATAATCCAGCGGATATTTGATACCAAAATACTTCAATCCGGTCTGCAAAGTGAATTGCAAAGGAAGCGATTCATCTCTGGAAGAAACACCTATGTGAAAATCGCCTAAAGTATGATGCTGTTTATCAGTAGCTCTGGCAGAAGCCGTATGCATTTCGGAATCAGGCATATAGTTAAACACTTGTGATTGCAGGCCGCCACCTAAATTCAAAGTTACCTTACTGAAATCATGAGAATAGTCCAAACGGAACTCAGTAGAATAAAAACGTGATTTCCAATCCTCAGCATTCCAATGCTTCAGCTTTCCGTTCATGCCATCCAGAGATACCCCGACTTTCAGACGGTCCTTTCCGGTGATATTCCACAGATACCCAGCCTTAAAATCCACATTCCCATAATTTCCATATCCGGCACGGACATATCCACGTTTCGCGCGGTTCATAGCCCATTCACGGGTTATAGGAGACATACTTTCATACGTCCAGGCCGAAACAGGGCGCAAGGCTGTAGCATATTCTATGCCTTTCTTCATTACAGCCGGCTCCTCCACCCTAGGCAGGACATTAATCTTTGAGGCATCCATGATATTGGGATTATACTCATTCTCTACCACCACAGTGCGGTTCAACGTACTATCTTGCTGCGCATATGCAACAGACAGAGGCAAAAAAGCCAATATAATGGACAATTGACAATGGACAATTGACAATTTCTTACTTATCATATTCAGCACTTATTTTTTAATTTTTAATTCTCTGTTTTCAATTTCTCCAGTCTGCTTTCAATCATTCCGGCAATATCATCATCGGCCTGATAGTTCTGCTTCAATGAAAGCAAATATTGTTTAGCATCCAAGTTACGCCCCAACTTCATATACACATCAGCCAATAACACAAAGCTGCGTGCCAGCCAATAGGTATGCGGTGTACTTACCTCAATGTAATTCAGCACCTCCTGCTCCGCCTTATCCGTTTGTCCGCCGTCAAAGTAAATCTGGGCGACTTTATATTTGGCCTCCGCTCCATATACATTACGGGTGTCTTTCGCCAAGACCTTCAAATCTTCCATAGCTCCATCCGTCTTGCCGGCATCCAAATAAGCTTTTGCACGGTAATAATGTGCCTCGTTAGACAATTCCGGCGCCAGTTTAGTATCGGCCAGCAAATCTGTTGCGGCAAAGATAATCTCTTCCTCATTTCCCAGCATATGCACACTGCGTAACATTCCGGTTTTTGCAAGCCGGCGACGCTCCATAGAAGCGGCTTTATCTTTCAATTGCTTGTAAATATGCAAGGCTTTTTCATAATCCTTCGCCGTATAAGCCATTTCGGCCCCCATCAACATGGCATCTTCAGAATATTTGTTGTTGGGATATTCCAATACTTTATCCAAATGCCGGGCTGCACTTTCATAGGCTTTCTGATTATAGTCTATCAAACCGATATAATAGTTGGCATTCAGACTGAAAGCACCTTCGGGGAAAGTCTGTAAATAACGGGTAAAGCTGTTGCGGGCCTCGGCGACCTCACCCCGCATATATACCCTTTCGGCAGCCACATAGGTCAATGAGTCACGCTCATTCACATCAAAGTTGGCACCGCCGGGGATAGTTGAAGCAAAATTGGCATACTCATCCACCTTATTCAAATCAATATAGATCGATTTCAAGTCACGCTGCGCCAAACGCGCCTCCTCACTGCCCGGATAACCGGCTATGACCTGCTTATAAGCCTGGATGGCTTCAGGATACTTGTCATCCTGATAGTATAGCAAACCGATCTCGTTAGCCGCCCGCCGTGCGACATTGCTCTCCGGAAATTTCTTCACCAGAATATTGAAACGGGCAATGGCATTGGCATTATCCTCCATCTGCACAAAAGCACGTCCCTGCTCGTAAAGGGCATCATCCATGTATTGTGATTCCGGATAATCCGAAATCAAGCGGTTCAACGTCTGCACTTTTCCATTGTAATCACGTTGCAAACCACGCACAAACGCCTCCTGATACAAAGAGTAATCCCCCAGTGACGGATCAATCTCCACCGCACGGGCATAATCCTGACGAGCCTGTTCAAAACGGCGGTCATAGAAGTTGCAGTCACCTATGCGGTTATAGGCATCTGCCTGCATGGTGCGTTCATTGATACTTCCCCTGTCCACAAAACGGGTAAACCAAGTGCCCGCATTTCCATAATTTTTCTGTTTGAAATAAGTATATCCCAAGTTATAGAGCGCCAAACCATATTCCTGTCCGTTCTTACTGGTGGCAAATTCCAGATACAAGCGGTAATCGTTACCCGCCTGCGGAAAACGGTCCAGACGATAATTGGATTCCCCCCTCCAGAAATAAGCGTCCGCCTTTGTCGCCTGATTGTATTGCCCCACAGCAAGCGATTGGTTGAAGAACTCCAGAGCCTCCTGGAAACGGGCATTCGCAAATGCCTGTGTGCCCAGCCGGAACAAAATCTTCTGCTTGGCCTCCATAATGCGTGTGCCCGGATGCTCAATCTTTGCTATAGATTTTAAAGCAGCTTCATAACTGCGGGTATTCATATACACCTCTATCAAATAATCATTGACACGCTCCGTATAAGGTGAATTCGGGAACTCATTCAGAAAACGCTCAAACACGGTTACCGATTCGGCAAATGGAGAATAAGAGGTTTCATGAATACACAAAGCATAATTATAAAGAGCCTGTTCCTTTACTTTCGGATCAAAACTGAAATTGGCAGCCTGCTCGAATGCCATGCGTGCCCTGTTCCTCTCCTTCAAGTTCAAATAAGCCAGCCCCATGTGTAGATAAGCATTCTGTGACAAGGCATCATGTACCGAAGCCATTTCCCCCAAAGTAGCGGCAGCCTTGGAATAAACACCAGTATAATAATAACTCATACCGAGTTCATACAAAGGTTTACGCTGCGGGTGGGAAACACTTTCACGGTATCTTTCCAAAGGAGGTATCGCCGCTTGGTAATCATTCAATCCGAAACAAGCCTCTCCCCAAATCCGTTCCATCTGAGGAACATCCTTTTTAGCCGGATATTGCTCCAGATACGCTTTTGCCACAGTACGGGCCTGCTGATAATTTCCTTTCACCAAATAAATCTCTCCTATATAATAAGGAACCAATGCTGCATATACGGCATCATTCTGCAAAGACTGGAAACTTTTCAGCGCCTTGTCATAGCGTTTCTCCACATAATCAATATAAGCCAGATTATAAACAGCGTCATCCTGATACAATGGGCTTACCTCTTTCAGCAAGGTAAACCATACAGCCGCTTCACGCAGGTTGTCTTCTTTCAGATAAGAGGTGGCCAGACGCATGGCACAATCATCTCTTTCCTTATCAGGCAAAGCCTCCAGATCACACGACCGGAACAGGGCAATGGCCTCCTTGTATTTTCCCTCCATAAAATAAGCAGAGGCAATCAGTGACAGCACCCTGTTTTTATGGCGGGAATCAGGATATTTGTCCAGATAAGCCTGTAACAGCTCCATGCTGTCCCCGCCTTTCAACTCATATTCCCGGCATACCCGGTTATATTCCTTGTCACCTGCCACATCCTTGGGAGTGATCTGCTGCGCCATTCCCTGCAAGGAACAGCCTCCCATCAATGCGGCCATCAATAAGGTTTTTCTTTTCATATCTTATCATTAAAGTTTATGTTCTTTCAAAAAACGCCGGACTCCTTCACGCACAGAATCCAGCCCGAATTCTTCGGGATTCACTTCATCCAACGGAAGCCAGAAAGACTCCGCCACATCATCCATCGCCTTTATCCGGCTGGTATCTTTCACTTTACAAAGAAAGAACAGATCCAATGTATGTACCAGAAATCCTGAATAAAGATAAGTGTTGGGCAATGAGAACTGATAAACAGCCTCCTCCACCTGCAAGCCGGTTTCTTCCAACACCTCGCGTGCCACACCTTCCTCGCCGGTTTCATGCATATCAATAAACCCGCCGGACAGGTCCAATGTTCCCTTCGCCGGTTCTTTTCCCCTGCGGCACACCAACAACTCATTCTTATCATTCAAGATAAAAGCTACAGTAGCGGCACTGGAATTGAAATAATACACAAAGCCACAATCAGCGCAACGCTTTGATTTCTCATTGTTCACTTCAAAGTGCGGCGAACCACACTTCGGACAATATTTGAATAGTTCCAACGGATGCATAATTACTCCTTTCTAAGTATAGACACCGCAAAGATAGCGCAAATGACAGATAATTCATTAATTAAATCTAAAAGAAGAAAGAGAAAACACAATTCTTAGTACATTTGTTAGCAAAACAAAACGTAAATTCTTACATGGAAATTGCCATTATTATCGCACTTATCTTATTAAACGGGGTATTCGCCATGTCCGAAATCGCCCTGATCTCAGCGCGTAAAAGTAGTTTGTCCAATGATATCCGTCATGGAAGCTCTACAGCGCGTATCGCTTTAAAGCTTGCCAATGACCCGGACAAGTTTTTATCCACCATCCAAATCGGAATCACCCTGATTGGTATATTGACCGGTATTTACTCCGGTGACGTGCTGGCCACCGACTTTGGGAACATACTGACTGACGCCGGCGTACCCGCCACATATGCCTATTTATTGGCTCAAACCCTGATTGTCATCCTGGTCACTTACCTCACTATTATCTTTGGCGAGCTGGTGCCCAAACGCATTGGCATGAGTGCCTCCACCCGTGCTGCCAAGCTATTGGCACGTCCCATGTACTGGCTGTCCGTCATCGCCTCTCCTTTTGTATGGATACTTGCCAAAAGCACTTCACTTATTTTCAACCTGCTGCATATCAACACAGCGGAAGAAAAAGTGACTGAAGAGGAAATCAAATCCATGATAGACGAAGGAACCGAGAACGGTGAAGTGCAGGAAGTGGAACAGGATATTGTGGACCGCGTCTTCTCCCTGGGCGACCGCAGTATCAACACCATCATGACCTATCGCAGCGACATCGTATCCATTGACATAGACATGAACAACAAGCAGCTGTATGACATCGTATGCCAACACCTGTACCAAGTTTACCCTGTAACTCAAGGAAACACCCTGGACAACATCATCGGAGTAGTTTACCTGAAAGACCTCTTCGGGAAGCTGAACAGTTGCGAATTCAATCTGCGTGATGTGATCCGTCCGGCACAATACTTCCACGAAAACATGGATGTATATAAAGTATTGGAACAAATACGCCAGCACAACATCAAATACGGATTAATCTGTGATGAATTCGGCAGTCTGCAAGGCATCATCACCATGAAGGACATTCTGGAAGCCCTGGTAGGCACCTTGCCCAGTGACTCGGAAGACCCCGATATCGTTCCCCGCAAGGACGGAAGCTGGTTGATAGACGGCCAATGTTCTTTCTATGACTTTCTGAGTCATTTCGAAATGGAGGATTTATACCCCGATTATAATTACAACACGTTGAGCGGCCTCATCCTGCAACAACTAGGCCACATTCCCAAGACCGGTGAATCCATGGAATGGAATGACTTCACACTGGAAATAGTCGACATGGACGGAGCCCGGATAGATAAAGTATTAGTAACACTAACCCATAAAAACGAAGAGGACAATTAACATGCTGCAAAGAGATTACATTATGCGGTTGCTTCAACAATTTTTCGAAGCATTGGAAAAGTTGGTAGAAGAAAGAGATAAAAAGGACGGTCCCGAGCTGCAATTGCAACTTCAAAGCATTTATCGTGCCTACTTCAATCATCCTTCCACCTTCTATTATGATCAGGATGCGGAATATATACTGAACGAGATGGGACAGAACTATGGTGGCGAGGAATTGCTCACGCGCATCGACATGTTATCCGAACTGCTCTATCAGGATGCTTTGTTGAAAGAGTCCGAAGAACAAAAATATTTGTTAAGAAAATCGCTATTCCTGTTGAACTATTTAGATACACATAGCGATACCTTCTCATTTGAAAGAAGAGGGAAAATCGGCGAAATAGAGAAGAAAATAGGTGATTAGCTCCTCTTATTGCACTTTTTTTCAAAGAAATCCTGTTTTTTCTTGCAAAATAGTAGATAAATTAAAAAGTATTCCTATATTTGCTTACAGATTGATAACATTAAAATCGGTATATTATGGAGAAAATTGATAGTCTCGACAGACAAATTCTAGAAATTATATCCCAAAATGCCCGCATCCCGTTTAAAGATGTCGCAGCAGAATGTGGAGTTTCACGCGCAGCCATTCATCAGCGTGTGCAAAGATTAATTGATTTGGGAGTTATTATCGGTTCAGGATATCATGTGAACCCTAAGAGTTTAGGGTATAGAACCTGTACATACGTAGGAATCAAGCTGGAAAAAGGTTCCATGTACAAAAACGTAGTGGCAGAACTGAAGAAGATTCCCGAAATTGTGGAGTGCCACTTCACTACAGGTCCCTATACCATGCTGACCAAACTTTATTCACGCGATAACGAGCATTTGATGGACTTGCTGAACTCAAAGATTCAGGAAATTCCCGGCGTTACGGCTACCGAGACCCTGATCTCTCTGGAGCAGAGCATCAAAAAAGAAATACCCATTCAAAGCTAAGAAAGAATGGAATGGCTGAATGAATACCATTTAGGCGGTATTGCCATCGGCATTTGTACCTTTTTAATAATCGGTCTTTTCCACCCCATCGTGGTCAAGGCCGAATATTATTGGGGTACACGGTGCTGGTGGATATTTTTGGTACTGGGCATAGCAGGCATTATAGGGACTGTGCTTATCAGTGACATCCTGATTTCCTCTTTATTGGGTGTCTTCTCCTTCTCTTCTTTCTGGACTATCAAGGAGATATTCGAGCAACGCGAACGCGTGCTGAAAGGCTGGTTTCCGATGAATCCGAAACGGAAACACGAATACGAATAGAAACTATTCTTTCCGGCCAAACCCTTTGCAATTCAATTAAAGGGCTTTTATTTCTTCTTCAGGAAGCCCTGTAGCCTGTACTATGACATCAGATGACACTCTCAAGTTTCGCGCATTCCTCATGCGCTCTTCGTAAACGTTCCCGCGATTCTAATATCATACGCATCCCGTGCCTGCAACATATCAAACAAAAATTATTTCACAATTTTATCCCCTGCTCCGTACTCTGCAAACTCTTCTTATTCCTATATTTGAAATTCTTTCCTTGCATATAATAATTGAATCCTAATGAAAAGCAGAAACTTCGGTCCTTCATCCTGCCGGATGAGAAATTGTAATAAGTTCCTTCGTGCGTAGTGGAATCATACCCCAAAGTGCCCAACAAATACCTCATATTTCCAGTAATTCCCAAATGTTTGTTCACACGCCAAGTTACCGTCAGTTCCGATTCAGACCCATAATGTTTCCGTTTGTTATTCACACCATAGCTGAAAGGCCGATAATTCCCATAAAGATTCCATGACAATCTTTTATAATGTCCATACGTATTAAGATTAACATAAAGAGAGCCCTTTCCATGCTGATGAGTATAGAAATGAGTATCATACCCTATATTTCCACCTACACCTCCCCATTTTTGATTATTATAGTTCATATTGATACCGGCATCCAGTTGCCGGAAAGTATCCGTGTTTTTATATGTCTGCGTATATATATTGTCCTCTGTATACCCTATCGGCACAATCCGGTCTACCGACAACCTGTATTTCACAAAAGGTTCCACATAAAATCCATGCTGATTATACATATAGCAAAATCTAAAAATATGATTCCGGGCAGGCATTAAAAAAGGATTTCCCCGAGTCACTTCCAAACTGTCGGTAGAAGTGTTGTAGGGATTCAGATACATTACCTCAGGAGACAGATTGGAAAGATTATAATTCAAACGTACAGAGTGTATGCCATTAAATTTATAAGTTCCTGATACAGCAGCAGTCAATTTGCTATAATCGTGTTTCACTTCACCTGCTTTCTTGAAAATAAGATCCGTACCTAACGAAAGCATATAAAAAAAACTGCTCTTGATATTTCCATTCATCGAAACATAAGCATATTCACTCCATTCCCTATGATAGAAAGTAGGATATCCCGCACTAATCTGTTTAATACGGTCTTTCAAAAAACGAGTATAACTTCCGAAATCAAAATTCTGGCCGAGCCAATCAAAAGAATAATCCAGTTCCAATCCTCCGGACCAGCGAAAGTTGTCAAAATCATATTGATTTCTATACTCCAAGGATGGATATTCCTCTTTTCTAATCCCTTTCATATCATTCCCATTCATGTTCAGATGCAGAGTCGTTTCCAATGTTTTACTTTTATGAAAGGTATGCTTATGATACAAGTTAAAACTTCCTACATAACTGGTTGATTTATTATCCACAAAAGATTTATATGCTTCTCTCTCTTTATTTTGGGTCAGAATTCCCCCACCCTCCTCTTCACTTTTAGAAGAATAATGGTAATAGATGGCACTCATAGCCAGATAATCTTTGGGCGAACAAATCCAGTCACCGTTCAAAGCCACATAAGGATTACTTATATTAGAACGTTTTTTACTGACAGCGGTTTTCTCATACCCCGTATTCTGTTGTATCGTATTCCACTCCGAATCATCATGATGAAAATAGAAATGAGAAGCATTCAGGCTTAAAGACGCCTTGCTGTTGCCTAATTCATAATAACCTCCCGTATACCCAAACAAAACCGGAATCATGTGGCGTGTATTCATATTGTATGTCTGATAAGCGGCAGTTTTCTGTTTCATCTTAATATTGACCACACATTGTACCCCGTCTTTCAGGTAGCGTGCAGAAGGGTTATTGATCACCTCCACCGCCTCCACCTCTTTCGGATCAATGCTATTAATGCCCGAATTGACCTTATGTCCATTTATCAAGATTAAAGGAGTAGCCCCATCCACCATCTTTATAGAACGATCCGATTCATTCACCACCAATTTGGGAATTTCTCTCAATGCCTCATAAGGATTCTGTTTTTTCCTGGCTTCTGCCGACAAATAAAAGATATCACTATTTGCCGTATGAGAGATCAGATGACTTTTGTCGGCAACAATAGAAACTTCTTTCAACTGTATGTTTTTCACCGGATAAATCACATAGACTATCCTTTTATCACCTGTCAAATCAAAGGTTTCCTCTATCGGCTGATACTCGGGGCACGACAAGCTTAAAGTGTATTTCCCTTTGTGCAAATCAGTAAATTTATATCTCCCTTTCGAATCTACCAGTGTCATGCCTACCAATGAATCGGCCTGTTGCAAGGTCACAACCGTTTCAGGCATCACCAAAGATTTATCATTCTTTACTGTCCCTGACAAGGTGTATTGGGAGAAAACAACCAACGGGCAACAACAGACTGCTATCAATATGATTAGTTTGTCAAGGCGTGCTTTCATACATATTCATTTTAAGTAGTTCGTTATTAAATCGATACTCCACATATTCATCCAGACTCAATTCCATATTCCTCAATTGGCAATACCTTAGAATATTCCCTGGAGTTTCTAACAATTTTTGATTGCAAGGTCCCCAACACAAAGGTAATAATTTACATGATATACAGTACTCATTATCATACGTTGTTTGCGATAATCTTTTCTCCAACTTTAGGTTATCCCACTTGATACAGCCATTATCCTGCAAAACTCCTTCTCGCAATTCATTGGTAAAATCTCTACCACTACATTTATATACATCTCCATTATATGAGATAATAGCCTGGTCAACTTTACCAGATTTACATGAATAACTTCTTCTAGCCAAGTTCATGTATGAAACTGCAAAACCATTTACCATGAATAAATTCAAAACATCTTTTATTTTATAGGATACTTCTTTTTCCGGTGAAGTCTGCCAAACTCTTTCCATGTGTATACCTATTTTTCTTCTATCGATATCAATAATATCTTTTATAACCTCTTCAATATGATTTAATGTATCATTATCATAATTGATTCTCAAATTTATATAGGTATCATAATTATTGGCTAACTGATGAATAACTTCTATAACTTTATCATACGTACCTTCTGACGTATTAAAATATCTTTTTATCGAATTATGTTTTTCTTTATATCCGTCTATTGAGATTTGAAAACTTGCATGTAAATCTTCAAAAAGAGAAAGATGCTCTGAATGAATACAAGTTGCATTAGTTACAAAAAAGAAATGTACTCCTTTATTATGCTCTTCCGCTTTACATTTTATCTGTTTTAGCAATGGATATAATTCTTTCTTAAAATACAATAATGGCTCACCACCAAACAATTCAAGATTTAGAAATTTAATATCATCACGGCACAATATACTATCTACATAGTTTAATATCAAGTTTTGAGTTATCACATTTAAATGACTATTCTTAATATGTTTCTCAAAACAATACCAACAACGTAAATTACAATCTAAAGAAGGCAATAGTGTCAATTCATACGTTCCATTTATACCAACCGCCTTACTATGTTCATT
>OHMK01000655.1_pt1 | contig 13470 bp, 10 predicted proteins | sample 1569291 | NCBI WGS metagenome assembly OHMK01 (sample SAMEA3879517, study PRJEB24766) | human gut metagenome | biome: human-associated habitat; feature: feces | place: USA | collected 1985/1987 | reverse complement strand
GTAAAACAGGAATCCGCTATATCCATCTATGGACTTCTCCACTTTCTTTCACACTTTCTCTCCTTCCGACAAGGTGGTCACACAGCTGACTCCTTTGTACTATTTTTTCTTTTTTGTCATTTCCACTCTGATTCTGTGATATTCGCCCCCAGGGGCGGTCTAAATCTCTGTCACCTTTTATGCCGGGCAACGGTGCCGCCCCTTCACGCACAAAAATTGCGAATTTAAACGGGGTATTAACCCCCAATACAGCTAAATACCATACAAAGGGCATATATCCCATTCAAGATGATAGAAATAAAATCAAACAATTCTATGATTATTTTCCTACATCTGCCATCTGAATAACCTTGATTGCTTCATTTCTTACAAGTTTTCCGTCAAGGAACTCAAATGCAAGATATCCAATCTGATCATACAGTACAAATTTTTCCAACAATGTTCTTACCGTCACAGGCTTTCTTCCCACGATCCAGTAATAAGAAAAGTCACCAAATGCAATCGGCTTAGTACCTGCTTCAATATCCGGCATATATTCCGAAATAATAACCTGTTTGCCAAGAATTGTATCATTTGCCTGATTCCACAAATAATTGCTATCATTATCCTTCAGCTTTCTGAGTGCAAGTGCAGTCTTATCATTCATAATCCAGATACCCCTTCTTCTATATTCCTTATCAACACTAAAATATAAAGAAATCACATCATCATAAGTCAGCGTTTCTGCTGTCAGTGCTGTTTTAGCTCCATCTGTATTATGAAGAATACCAGTAGGTTCATCTGCTCCGGTTCCATTAATAAATGCGTTATCCTCAGCTTTTCCAAATGACTTTCCAAGCTTTTGTGTCAGATACTTTTCAATATCAAATCCTGCATCATTTACAAAATCCTCATCCAATGTAACGATAGATGCCAGCTTATAGCTTTCAATCGTTTTTTCATTGAAATCTCCTGCACTTTCATATACTGGAATTGCAGCTCCCTCCGCTACAAATTCCGCTTTATCCTTACAATCCTTCGCAAAGATTCTATAACCATTTTTATATGCACGAATAACTGTCGCTATCTTTCTGAAATCAGATTCCTTTTCAATTTCATTCATAACCTTTCCGGCTGCAACAGTCGGCATCCTGTAAGTTCCTGTACTAATATCCCTACCCTTTGCAAGAATATCCTCTCTCGCCTCTTTGTTTCTCATCGCATTCCAGAACTGAATATCATATTCCGGCAGCACCGTAATCTGTGTATTACTAATCATGTTCTTCTCCTCCTTAATTTCTGTCGCACACAGGGCATTTATAAAGTCCAAGTGTATTTAATGTCAGCTGTCTCCCAATCTGTTTCAGATGATTGCCACACTTCGGGCAATGAATTTCATACGCAAATGCCATTTCCTCTGTATGATCACTGCTCGCATGAAGTCTGTACGTTCTCTTTATCTTTCCTGTCTCATCCCGGCTCAGTTCATCCGTCAAATACAAGCAGCACATTCTCTGTGCATATTCTTCAGAATAATAGGAATGGGACGCATTCAACAATGTTCCTTCCTTATTCAGTTTTGTTAATGGAAATACCATAGTAAAATCCTCCTTCTTTCTATCGTCTGCACCTGTCACAGGTGTACAGACCAAGTTTATTTGCATCATGGTTTTGAGCCATCTGCCTTAATACTGCACCACACAAAGGACAGTGAATTTCTATGCTGTCAGTAGCATTCTGGCTCATCGGCTCTTTTGAATAAAGCCTGTAATAATTGGAAATAATCTCCGACAGGTACATTCTACTGTTCTGCCGTACTGTTTCCTTATCTGTTGATAAAAACATCGGTACCTTTTCCAGTCCATCTGTATCTCCATCAATCAGAGGATGGTATCTTATCATCTGCATCCACTACACCGCCTTTCCATCTAATCTTGTAAATCTGTCTCTGCAGAAATCCATTGCATCTTCATAAGTAGGGAACACCAGACACGAAAATCCATACTGCACTTTCCATATTGGAAAATCCTTATCCTGCTTCTGAGATACCACCACAGGCAATCCTGCCCTTCCCTGCAATAAATCCTTGCATTCATACCCCTCTCTTGAAAACATCTTCTTATCAGAATCTGTCAACTTGAAATCAGTTCCATAAAATATTCTGTGTGTCATGTTCTTCACTCCTCCTGCGTAATTTATTGTTTTTCCATATTTTAAGCGGAATAACTTATCGTAGCTGTCATAGCCTTGTGCAATCAGCAAATTACTATATTTCATCAGTTCTTCAACACTATCGCCAATCAGCTCTCTTGGAATATCTCTGACAGTTTTTACGATGATGCATTCGGTCATTATATCTCCATACCAGAGATATATTGTTGCCTTTTTCTTCATGCTGGACGTATGCATTCCACTGATTTCTACGTTAAATCCATTTCCAAAATCTCTGTAAATTACTCTTTCAAGATCTATAGTTGTTACTCTGTAATCAACTCCGAGGCTCTTACATAATGCTCGGATCATTGTGTCTCGTTTCGACATCTTCTTCTCTCCTTCCTTTTATCTGTGGGTAGCAGTTCTATCTTCCGAGGTAGCAGTACAGGTAGCAGCAATTCTTGTAACTGCTACCCGGCTTATCCCTTGTTTACCAAGGGGTTCCGACTATTCGGTAGCAGAAGGTAGCAGTTCTCACGGTTTTATAATCACAATTACTCTTTTTATATGCCGTTTTATTTCTGCATTAAACTTTTTATTTTTCAGTTAAGAAGTTAAAAACTCTGCTACCCATTGCTACCAATATACTCAAAGCCTTGTGTTTACTGACTTTTCATAGGTAGCAGTCTTTAAAATCACTGCTACCCGTACTGCTACCTCTGCTACCCGGCAAGGAACTCTGTTTCCTCATATCCATATTCCTTGGCATAAAGTTCCTTGGTTTCCTCTGTTATCGTGAAATTTTTGTAATAGGTATTACCCTTCTGTCTTGTTGTCACATCTGCAAATGTGCCACCAAGATATCCTGCAAGCTGTTCCCTGAACTCTTTTGCAGTCCGGGCATAACCATGATTATTCTCTCTGCACCAAGCCTGATACACCTTGTATATTCTCCCTGTGGTACAATGTCTGACAATCTTTCCATTCTCCCAAGGGCACATACATTCTTCATAAAAAGAAATCACGGTACTGTTTGCACTCTGGTAATCTCTTCTTGCCTCTGCAATGCTGTCCGGCTCTGTAAATCGATATCCATTTGCTATAACAGTCTGCAATGCTTTCACAGCTTTTTTCACAATGCCTCTGCGCTCTGCATACATTTTTTCTAAAAGCTGCTTGTCCTGTTGTTCTTTCGGTATCACATTTGGACAATCCACCACCATAATGCGGTCATATACCCATTTGCCGTCATCTCCTCCGAACTTCGGCAGTCGGTTCATACAAAACCACAGCAATCCATTAAATGTAAATTCAAATGCCTGCTGTCCTTTAAATTCTGCAAAAAGGCTGTCTCCGCCTGTCATTTTCTTGAATGTTTTCAGTTCATCCACAGACAAAAAACTCATATCCGAACTTCCTGCAAGCCTTATTCCATACACTGCCCCTGTTCCAAACCGGGATTCAATTTCTTTCAGATCAATGCCTATAAAGTTGCCCCTGCCAAGCAGACGCTCCACAAGACTTTTAAGCTGTGACTTTCCTGTATCTCCCTGCCCTACAAGAAATAATGCTTTTTTCATCCGCCAGCCTTTCACATTGGAAATACAGACACCAATAAATTCCATCAACAGCTGCTTTACCATCTCATCTCCGTTAGTAAGCGTGTCCATATAAGAATCAAATACAGGTGTATCAATATACTCATCCGACCATTCACAAGGAAGTTGTACGGTGGAAAGTATATCTGCTGAATGTGGTATCAGTTCTGTATCAGTTGCAGTAATCTTCAAAATTCCATTCTGGAAATTGATGATATCCTCATCTGCATTCAATGCATCCTGACTTACATATGTAAGGTCTGTGGTAATATGCAAAAGCACCTCATTGACCTTACTCATCTTTACAAGTTCCTCGTCATAATCAGCAATATACTTTTTTATGATTCCAAGTAGCATATTATCTGCATAAAGCCTGTAACATCCACCTTCATATACATATTTCAAAAGTCCCTGTTTACCATTGTCCCGGACTAAAATATATTGCAGATGTTCTCTTACATATTTTGCGAGAAGTGGTACACTCACATATGGTTCTCCTGTCTGTTCATTAAACTTTATGAAATCAGGATGTTCCATTTTTGACCTGTGAAACACACCATTACAGGCTGAAATTCCTGCATTGATTGTGTTTTCCCTGTAATCGTCCCTTTCCCATTTGCTTCGGTATAAAGCAGAACTGCGAAACACTTCATCAATCGCATCCGGGTCTGCTCCTGTCCTAAATGCTATCAAAGCACAAAGGGCAGCATCCGCCTCAGACTGGGAACCATATTCACTGAAATCACCTTTATCATAAAGCCGGATGAACTTGTCTCCGTTCTTCTGCTTACGAAGATCACAGACAATATCAAATACTGCCCTATCTCCATCACGCTTTGCACTATACTTCGCTTTCGGCTTTTTCCTCATTTCCTTATCCAAGGTGGTAAGAACCGCCTGTGTACAGTCAGCTATTGACAGACTGTTAATCGTATTTCCTGTAAAAGTGCCATATCGGTTTGTAATATCACCGATATAAAGTTCCAATCCAATATCAGAACGTTTCTGATAATATTCACTGTCCAGCACAAGTTTCTTCCTTCTGTCATCAAAATGTACCGGAAGTTTTGTAATATCACACTGACCAATAATATGAATCCCTTTGCCACTTGGAGATACTTCTGCATAGGAAGAAAACCGAGATAACATAAGCTGTGCAAATGGATCTGAAATATCCTTATGGTCTATATCTAATAAGAAGAAACCTTTCGGAATCTTCAAGCCAATCCCCGATGCCTGAAACTGATTTCTGGCTGATTCTGCATCATCAAAAGATACCCATGTACCCTTATGTGCATCATCTGTTCCTGTAGCTCCTCCGTTTGCTGCGAATGGAACTTTGGTAACTTTCCCATTCCTGCCGGGTTTTGCTGACCATAAAAACCACAGCTTTTTATCCTTTAATTCATCCACTGTCATATCTCCCATCCTGCTCACCTCCTCCTTTTCTGCAATCCTGTTTAATGATTAATAGATGTTCTTACAAGCCATTCTTTATAGGCTTCAATCGGAATCAGAATTCTTGCTCCGATTCGTATTGTCGGAAATCCCGGTGTCTTTACCAGTTCATATGCCTTTGGCAGGCTGATTCCCATCTGTGCGGATAATTCCTGCACACTCATAGTTGTTTTTTCCATAAACTGTTGCTCCTTTCGTGAATTTTGCTGTGTCCGTCTCTTCAATGAGTCGTTTCTCTACTACCGCTCTTGGCGGCTACCAGTCTTGGCAGTAACAAAGGCTTGTTCATTGAGAACGGGATGAAATTGTCAAGGTACAAATCCGTTACACTATTTTGTGTAACTTTTTATTGTTTTCAAGAGTATTTTAAGATATAATATAACCGAAGCCCAAAAACTGACGGTAACGCTAACGGTTACGGATTAATGATAGATTTGTGAGGTGAGAAAATGCCATTTAACTGGAACGGAGACTATATTCCGTCTAAGGCAGATAAGACAACCGACATATTGGGTTCAAAAGAAATAGGTGGTATCGGACAGCTCATATATCACCCATTCAGATTTGCAAGTTATGATATCAGCTATGACGGAAAAGATTATTGTGCTTATCCCGTATGCAAGAAGGGGCAAGAGCCAATATTCCCTAATGATGATACTCTGACAGGACGAGGAATCCTTGTAAGCCTATGTAATCTTGCAAAGGTAATAGACAGTTTTGAGAACAAGATTCCTAAGGAACAACTTATAGTCCGATGGTGTATGGAAAATATGCACCCTTACAGCATTGACTTTATCTACTCAGAACTTGTAGAAAATTTCGATATCAATACTATTGACGCAGAAATGGTCGAGCATGATGGCATCTTTGAGATTGACAGGTTTATGAATGATTTAGGAAAGCTTTATAATGCCGTTCGATTCTATGTTGCACTTGAAGGAATCCTCTTTGCCGAAGATGATGTAGCATATAATCTTTATGAAGAAGGACGATATTTTGAAAGTTACTCCTACTTTGAGAAATACAAACATGCAGTTCCCGAAGTACCAAATGATATAGTTGGTGAACCAAACACTCCTCAAGAACTGTTGGAAAGCATGATGCGTACTAATCAGTACATAGAAAATCACCCTGTAGAACAACCGCCAGAAGGTTCGTTTGATTTTAACAATAATCCCTATGATGATTATGATGAGCTTCGGAAAACGCTTGCAGACTTTATCCCAGAATTTAATATGAAATTAAAGCTCAATTCTGCTACCGGAAGATACGAATTTTCTGCTGATATTGATTCCGTATTTGATATAGCGTGGTACACTCTCGCAAAAATGATTTCAGAAGATCCTGCTCTTGAAAACAGATTCAATAATGATTCAAGACCGGAAGGCATTATGATATGCTGCCGTAACTGTGGCAAATTTATAATAAGGAAAAGTAACAGACAGGAATTTTGTGATTCTGAAGAATGTCAAAAAGTTAGAAATGCTCGAAAGCAGAAAGCCTATCGGGAGCGAAAAGCTATTAAAAAGGCTCATTCAGAGCAGAAAAAGAGACAAAAATCGAAACAATCTGACGCAAGATCAGATTAATGTACGCTATTCTCTATAAGTTATTTGTACGTGGTTATAGAGAATTATAAGAAAATAGCCTTTTATCTTGGCTGACGGAATACCCCCTATGCAATTTCGCAGAAATATGCGTTTGAGGGGGCATCGGTCTATAGTCCAAAAAGAGGTAGAGATTATTAATCCCCCCCACGGGAGGATAGAATGCAGCAAAGGAGAACTATTATGGCGAAGTTGGAAGTACAGGAAAAGAACGGAACAATATTTTGTCCGCTCAAAAATGCTTGGTTGATAGCCAAGCCAGAGGAAAAAGTGCGCCAGAGATATATTTGTACTCTTGTAAACGATTACGGATACTCTCTTGACCAGATGGCACAAGAAATCAAGGTAACAAACTCACAACGTGGACAGGGTAAAGCTCGTGCAGATATTGTTATATGGAAAAATAAGTCAGATAAGGATGCTAAAAAAGCCGCCTTTATTGTAGTTGAATGTAAAGCAGAAAATGTAAAAATACATGTAGAGGACTTCTATCAGGGATTTAACTATGCTTCATGGGCACATGCAGAGTTCTTCGTAACCACAAATGAAAAGGAAACAAAATTCTTTAATGTTGACCCAGCATATCTTCCTCAGAAGCTTGAAGAAGTCGTTGCAATTCCAACCGCTAAAGATGTCGATAATGCTAAGAAAATTGAACAGTTAAAAAATCAGACCAAAACTTTTACTCGTGAGGAATTCACAAAAACACTTCAGTCTTGTCATAACATCATCAGAAATAACGATAAACTTTCTCCTGAAGCTGCATTCGATGAAATCAGTAAGCTCCTATTTATGAAGATTAGATATGAGCGTCAACAGAAAGGCACTAAAGTATTCACTAAGGAAGAATATATTGCACAGGCTGAGAACTATGAAAAGAATATCCGTCCAGGCTTAAAATCGGCAGGTATTGACCAGCCTTATATGCAGAACCTTTTCAATACTACAAAGGTTGAATTTAAGGACGATCATCTCTTTGAGGAAAGTGACGAAATTAAAATCAGAGAAAACAGTTTTATTCAGATTTTAGAAAAACTACAGAATTTCAATCTTTCTGATACACAGGACGATGTTAAGGGTATCGCCTTCGAGCAGTTCCTCGGAACAACTTTCCGAGGTGAACTTGGTCAATTCTTTACCCCTCGTACTATCGTTGACTTTATGACAGAAATCTTAGACCCTCAAGAAGGCGAGGTTATATGCGACCCTACTTGTGGTTCTGGTGGATTCCTTATCAAGGCTTTTGAGTATGTAAGAGAAAAAATTGAGCGCGATATCAAAGAGCAAAAAGATAAACTCAGAGAGGATTTAGAAGGGGCAGATTTCAACTCTAAATCTGAACAGGAGCAGGCTGAAATCAGTGAAAAAATAGATGATATGCAATCTGCCTTAAATACTGAACTTGATACAAGCATTGAAAATAGCCGTATGTATCAACTTTCTCATAATTGTATTTATGGTACAGATGCTAACCCAAGAATGGCCAGAACATCAAAGATGAATATGATCATGCATGGCGATGGACATGGCGGCGTTCATCATCACGATGGACTGCTCAATGTAAATGGCATATTCGAGGAAAGATTTGATGTGATTCTGACTAATCCACCATTCGGTCAAAATGTCGATAAAAATCAGATTATTTCTGAAGCAGACAAATTTACCGATGAGGAAATGAAGAAGAAATATAAAGAAAAGTATGGTACAGCTTATGACGAGGCATTAAAGCAAGTTGATGACCACATTGGTAAAACATTACTTTCACTTTACGATCTTGGTAGCACTTCTACTCTGACAGAGGTTTTATTTATGGAACGATGCCTTAGACTTCTTAAAAAGGGAGGTCGTATGGGTATGGTTCTTCCAGAGGGAGTACTTAACAATAAGAATCTTCAATCAGTTCGTGAATACTTTGAGGGCAGAGCTAAAATCATTCTTATTTGTTCTATCCCTCAGGATGTGTTTATCGCTGCAGGCGCAACGGTAAAACCAAGCCTTGTATTCATGCGTAGATTTACTGTTGACGAAGAAGCTGAATATGCAAGATGTAAAACAGAGGCGCTTGCTGAGGTCACTGCATTACATCAGGCTGAATTAGATTCTTTTGAAAATGCAATAGCTATTGCTGACAGCCTCACAGATTCATTGAAAGATGATTTAAAAGATGCTCATGCAAGATTAAAACAGGCAAAGAAAGACAAGAAGAACACATCTTCTATAGAAGTTGAAATTGCTACAATTAAACAGGAGCAGGTAGATAATAAAGCAAATAAGAAAAAAGCTGAAAAAGAATTAAAAGATCTTAAGAAGAAGATTTCGGAAGAAGTAAAGCCTGTAATCAAAAAAAAGTTTGATTATGATATTCCTATTGCAAAGGTTGATGATGCCGGAATCACAACTACTGGTGCAGCATCTGAAGGTAATCAGCTCCCTCAGTTAGTAGATGAATATTTAACATACAGAACACAGAAAAATTTGTGGTCTGATAAGCATTTAGCGTACGAATATTATCAGAATAACGACTGTAAATATTGTTGCTCACTAGATGGTAAGGAGGTTAGAAATCTATGATTTTAACTCCAAAAAAGTTTTCTCAATTCAAGGATTGGAATATTGATATGATTTTGTTTTCAAAAGACTTATCAAGCACTTATTCCATGATGAAATTGGAGAAAATCATTGTGCCTCGAAAAGAAAAAATTAAACCTGCAGATATACCTAAAAAGAGGTCAATTGTGTCCAAAATTAGATTTGTGGATGGTGCTGTATTTTTCAAAGACAGAGTAATTAAGAATGATATGAATAAATCATATTTGAATGATTTACTAGTGTCAAATATAAATTTTGAAAAAGGAGCATTTGCAGTAAACGAATGGGGAGATATTTACGCTTCAACAGACTATACCTCTTATATTATTGACACAACAAAGGTTATACCTGAATACTTGTTTTTAACTTTAAGATGTCCTGCTTTTATGGAGTATGTAGCAATGGTAAAACCTAAAGGAATGAAAACTAGAGCTAGATATGAATTTATTAAAAACTTTAATATTCCGGTGCCTTCTCTACCAGTTCAGCAGAAAATACTTGATATTTATCACACAAAGCTTGGTGAGGCTGAAGATAATATAAAGAAAGGCAACAATTACAGTGATGGCTTGCTGTTAAATATTCAGTCAGGTGTTTCAGATTTTAAGAAAGAGGTTAAAAAAGAAAATGTATCATCTTCCATTTTGCAAATAATACCCTTTACTTCAACCAGACGTTGGGAAGTTGGATATATTCAAAAAGAAGGTCGATTGGAAAGTGTGTATAACAGTTTCAAATACACCGAATACAGAATAAAAGATTTGCAAGTAGAATCACTATTTGGACTTTCTGTAAAAGCTTCATTAGAGCAGAAAAAAGGAATGATTCCGGTATTAAGAATGTCAAATGTTATAAATGGGGAATTGGATTTTTCTGAATTGAAATATTTACCTGCGAGTTGTGCATCTACAGCAAAGGAGCCTAATAAATGGATTTTAAGGAAAGGCGACTTTTTAATAACTCGTACTAATGGAAGCAAAGATTTAGTAGGTAAATCTGCGGTATTCGATAGTGATGATGTTTATACATATGCATCTTATCTTATAAGATATCGCTTTGACACAAGTATTGTATTGCCGGAATATGTAAATATTTTATTTATGACACCTCTTGTTCGAGAGCAAATAGCTGTTATGAGAAGACAAGGCGGCGGACAATACAACTTAAACAGTGATGAAATCGGTGCCATTCGAATTCCTGTGCCTTCCATTCCAATTCAACAAGATATAGTAAAGAGATTCAATGACGCAAAAGATGGTGCAAAGGTTTATTATGGTAAAGCTGATGAGTGCAAAACTAATGCACTTAAAAATTTTGAAAAGGAAATATTTTTATAAAAAAATAGCCACAATCCCGGTAATCTCCCCACCAACGATTGTGGCTTTATCATTCATATTTCATCTCTAAGTAATTCATTACTACTAAGGATTTCTCCCAAAACCTTTGCCTTTATCCCGATTCTGCCCATGAGCTTTAGTAGTCTAAACCGTAGTAATTCCAATACTTTCTGCCATATTTTTCCGTACTCTGCCCCACTTTGCAAAGCCCTGCATTATAGTAAAACTGGAGTGCCGTGGCAAATAAATAGTATTTTTATCATAGTTTTGTTTCTCCTTGTTTTGCCCCGAAATGCCTGTTCTGCAAGGGTTTCCGGGGGTATTGTGATATGCTCTGAAATTACAGATTATGGCAAATCAGAGCAGAATTAGGCAAGTTATTACTACCTGTTAGTAGTAAAATTGGTAGTAAAACGGGATGAAGTTACTACTAAGGATGTTCAAATGTCACTATCTAAATATATTTTCTTCAATATATCAAAAATTGGAACAAATGGCTTAAAGTCTACTTCATCAAAAGGAGTTTTTCCTTCTAACATCAAGTTAGCGAATGTCATTTTCGATAAAGCCATATTAATATTTTCATCATCTAACAAGGTTACCCTCTCGCCTGTAGAACCTTCAATGATATTTATTTTTTCTGGTCCACAAACAGCCTTTTTTTCACATATAACACCTAAAGATGGTGCATATCCACGTCTATCAAACTCATTACCCATATACAGTCTTCGTTTTACATTCGGATTCTGTGTTTCTATTTCTGTCTTAATCACTTCATCAGAATATAAATGCTCTATGCAAATTCCCGGTGTTGCAGTTCTAAAGTCCGGAATAGGAAGTATAAAAGAGTATACATTATTACCCCATTTTTTAAATTGGTTTCCATCTTTTCCACCAAGCTTCTTGTTAGTATCATTATGGTCTCTATCTGCAATAAATACCATCTTCCTCTTCTGCATGATTTTCGCCATATTTTCACATAATGAAACTAATTGACCATTACCCATTTCAAGCTTTACTTTAGTGCTTTGTGAACTATTATTAGGCTCATATTCAAGAAATTCGAATTCAAAACCTGTAAACAATTCAGCATACTCAGGCATATGTGACAATTTATTATATGCAGCTTTCATATGTTTCCAGTCTGTAGTCCCCTCCGTAACAATTAACATCTTATCTTGTTTATTACTTACAGCATCATATATAGCCTGCTCGTATTGTTGTGTATTGGTTAAGTATGTATAGGCTTTTTGAAATTCAGAAAAACGTTCAGCATTGATTTTCAAGCCTTGCGGCATCTCATATATCTCAAATCCTTCTGTTCCAAATTGTTCTTCCATTCCAAGCAGGAAAAGTGGTGAATGTGTCGTAATAATAAACTGAACTTTTGGAAACAACGCAATCAGTTTTGGAAGCACTTCCCTTTGTAATATAGAATGTAAATGAAGTTCTATTTCATCTACGACAACAACTCCAGTTATTTCAGATAAATGAATACTATTATTAATATTTATAGTATCTGCGTAACGTACAATCGTTGCGAACATATTGAATAATGCACTTTGTCCTGTAGATAATGAATCAAGTGAAGGCACAATAAGCGAATTATCGCTTCGCCTTTTAATATTAAATCTTGAGCCATGTATACTTCTAAAATTCAAGCCAAAATAGACTTCTTCTCCTATGATGTTACTCATAATCTGTTCAATATTCTTACGAGCAACACCAAGACTCATGATATCAACTGGGCTGACATTCTCCAACCTCAATCCACCTTGTTCATCTGTACCAATATCCCCTCTTGAATCAACTATTACATCTAACAGCCACTGAAGTGTTTTCGAAGTCATTGCATTAACTAAAATTGGTAATTCCATTTTACCTGCAAACCGGGTTTTTACAGCAATATGCTCATAATCTGTTGTTTCGTAATACTGATCACCTAGCCAAGACGGCTTTTCATATCTATCTGGTCCAAAATAGCAAATAATATCACTTGATATTATTTTTTCCGCATCTTCCTTACTTGCTGTAGTCTGCTTAAAATTTTCATCGTCTGTCCAAGATATTTGTTGAGAACAATCGTCGCAATTCTGTCTAAATTCTTCATTTGATATTCTTCCGCTCTTAAATACATAATCAATTGAAGGTATTTCTCCACTCAGACTTTCATATTTTATATATGAATATAAATATTTTTCACCAGTATGAATCTCTATAGGATTTATAATTTTATAAAACTCATATCCCTCTGTTTCACCATGTTTTCGTGCATCAGGATATGCAGCTCCTGCTATTTCATAAAAAGAGTCAACAACATTTGAGATAAGTGTGGACTTACCAGTTCCATTTTCGCCTACTAGCACTACTGGCTTTGGGACGCCATTTTCCAAAGGTAATAATAATTGTATTTTCTTTATTGGTCCTAGATTTTTAGAAACTATTTTTCTGATGTACATTTTTACCCCTCCAATACCAAAAATCTAATTCATATTATATCAACAAATGCCAATTATAGCCATAGAAAAAACGCCCCAGCCTAAGCCAGAGCGTCATCCCACTTCCATATTAAACTACCTTAAACATCTTCTGTGACATCGGTTTTTCGTCCTTCTTTTCAACCTCTGCCTGCGCCTTCCTAAATTCTTCCATCCGCTTCAGTTCTTCTTCTGCATCATCGAATCCGATATGTGTGTACACATTCATTATGACCGATATATCCGAATGCCCCATGAGGTACTTTAACGT
>OHMK01000621.1_pt1 | contig 14028 bp, 13 predicted proteins | sample 1569291 | NCBI WGS metagenome assembly OHMK01 (sample SAMEA3879517, study PRJEB24766) | human gut metagenome | biome: human-associated habitat; feature: feces | place: USA | collected 1985/1987 | reverse complement strand
GTATTTATTGCTAAATTAAAATATAACAAATGATTGCTAAATGTGTGTCTTACATATTCAGACATATACATTCTAATAAGTTCTATATCATTTTTATCTGTTATTGGATACGATGGTTCTTGATCTATGCTCATACGTTTTTATTATCCAAATCATGCAATATAACACTTTTTATATATCCTTGCATTGATAATCCGTTCTCATCGCAATATTGCCTTATACGATAATAGTCATCTGTTTGATTATCTGTAAATTTTAAATGTATATATTTACTTTTTTCATCGTATCCGTAACCGTAGCCATAGGTTCTACCATAGCCGTATTTGCCATACGTGCCATATCCGTACTTTCCGGTTTTGATGTTTACATCATTGATGATGGTGCACAGGTTGGGCAACTTCTTATGGTCTCTCAGTTCGTTGATGAACAGATAGCCTGCTTTGGGTGTATAACCGGCACGGCATACGTAAATACTCATGTCTGCCACGCGCGAAATCAGTTGGGTGTCGGTCACCATGCCGATGGGGGCGGTATCCAGAATGATATAGTCAAAATGCTTTTTCAGTATGTCGATAGCCTGAGACAAAGATTCACGTGCCACCAGCTCGGTCGGGTTGGGAGGAATAGGCCCTCCGGGCAGAATGGACAAGTTGGCATTGATGCGTGAAACTTGTACCAGCGACATCAGGTCGGTATGTTCCGGATTGGCGAGGAACTGGCTGATGCCTTGTTCCCTGTGTGATAAGTTGAAAGCTTTGTTCAGACTCGGCTTGCGGATGTCAAGCCCCACGATCACGATTTTCTTTCCTAATAAAGCCAGACTGACAGCCAGATTGGAAGCGATAAAGGTTTTGCCTTCTCCTGTGGTGGTGGAGGTAACCAATATGACTTTTTCGTCGCTCCTCATCATATAAAGTACATTGGTGCGTACATTACGGAAGGTTTCGGCCATCAGGTCGTTTTGGTTTTCGTGTACTACAATGCTTTCTTCTTTTCCTTTATCTTCCGACAGGGGTACATCGCCCACAATGGGAAGGGAGGTGATTTTTTCCACATCGGCGCGGCCCTCTATCTTGTATTTTAAGAGTTCGATGATATAGATGACAACTACCGGCAGGGCGATTCCCAGAATCAGTGCTACCAGATAAATCATCTTTCCTTTGGGAGATACGGGGATGGCGTCTGCCAGTGCTTCGTCCACCATGCGGGCGTTGTTGGCGGTAGATGCCAGAGTGATGGCGTTTTCTTCACGCTTTTGCAGCAGCATCAGGTAAAGGCCGGCTTTGATTTCCTGCTGGCGCGAGATGCTGACCAGCTGGCGTTCCTGCCCCGGAGCATTGGTGATGCGTCCGGCGTATTTGCCTGCCTGGCGTTCCAGATCCGCCTGGGTGATGGCCAAACCTCTTTGTACGCTGTTGATGGTGGTCAGCACATTGCTGCGCATGGCGCGGATGCTGGCATCCAGATTGACTACCACCGGGTTGTTTTCCTGAGAGGAACGGAGCAGGCGCTTGCGTTCCAGCAGCATCTCGTTGTAGCGGTTGATCAGCTCGGCAAGACCGGTATCTGTCAGGCCCACATTGACCGGAAGTACTTCGTAGGCATGATCCGGATTGTTGGCATAGCCGGCCAGGAATTGTACCAGCCGGAGCTGGGTGCTGTTTTCGGCACGTTTCTTTTCGTATTCCGAGTTTTCACTCAATGCCAGTTGGGCGTCGCTTTTCAAATCGGTGAGCCCGGCATCGCGCTTGAAGGTTTCCAGTTCCTGTTCCGTGGTTCCCAGTTCGCCGTTGATGATTTTGATACGTTCATCAATAAATTCCGCGGTCTTGGTAGCCACTTCGTTTTTGTCATCGTTGGCATCCCGGTTGTAGACTTCCACCAGCTTGTTGATGAAATCCATGCCGCGCTGCGTATGCGTGCTCTTGACAGAGATCTGTGCGATAGTGGTGGATTTGGAAGTAGGCTCTATGCTCAATGCTCCCCGGTAGGCGTTTGCCACACTGCGGGGGGAAGAAACCGTAGCCATGATTTCCTGCGTGCTTTGGACGGTTGCGGAGTCTTTAGGGGTAAAGCTGAACGTGCCCGACGGGGTGGTCAGCAAGGCGGGCAGCTTGTCGAACTGCTTGTTGTATTCCTCTTCTCCTATCCGGAGTTTCACATTCAGCTTGTTGCCCGGCTGCAAGGTCAGGTGAAGACGCGCGGGGGCGGGCAGTTTCTGGGCTTCTTCGGGGGTAATCCATACTTTCACAGGGGAACTTTTGTAAAGTTCGATGTCATGGAAACTGCTCTTCGTGGCATAGCTGATGTAAAGATCCAGCTCTTCCACCACTTTTTTGATAAGCGTGCGTGATTGCAGGATTTCCACTTCATTGTCAAAGTTATTGATGGAGGAGTAGAAGCCCAGGTCTTCCAGGTCGGCCATGCCGCTGCTTGCTTTGCTGTTCTTGTCATTGTCCTTGATGATGACGGATGCCGAGATGTTGTACACCGGCGGGGTGTAACGTAAATAAAGCCAGGCTCCTGCTATGCACAGCAGGGTGCATGCCACGAACCAGGGCCAATGGATGGCGTATTTGAAAAGAATCGCTTTGAAATCGGTCTTTTCTTCTTTTTCTTCCAGATAAAGGTCGTCGTATAAGTCTTCTTTCATAATTCTGTTTATTTGGCAATGGTTACTATCAGGCTGGCCAGTGCGACCAGAGTTCCTACTACCGAGAACCAGATGGTGGTGCTGTTGCTGATACTTGCGTTCTTGGCTTTGGTCTTATTGGGGGTGACATACACCACATCGTTCTGCTGGAGGTAGTAGTAAGGAGATACGATGATGTCGGCATCGTTCAGGTTCAGCGGAATCACCTGGCGGTTGCCTTGCGCATCTTCACGGATCAGTTTCACTTTGTCGCGTTGTCCGTATACGGTCATGTCTCCCGCCATGGCGAGCGCTTCCATGATGTTTACTTTTTCATTGGTGATGGTGAATGTGCCGGGGTGTGCTACTTCTCCCATCACGGAGATTTTGTAGTTTGCCATGCGTACATTCACAATGGGGTTTTCCTTGATATAGGTTTTCAGTTTTTCCTTTATCATGTTTTCCGCCTGGCTTTTGGTGAGACCGCCGATGTGCAGTGTGCCCAAGACCGGGAAATCAATGTTCCCGTTATTGTCTACCAGATATTGTTGCAGGGATGGTTGGCTGGTAAGGCTTTTGCTGTTTGCCGTGATGGGGGTGGCTACCGTCAGGTTAAAAGGAATGGCGGCATCGGGATCACTGGTGTTCACCGTGATGGTCAGCAAATCTTTGGGCATGATGTGTGCATCATACAGGGGTGTTTGGACATTTGCCATGTTCAGGTACTCGGACCCTTGCAGGTAGGGTACCTTTTTGTAGGCGCTGCAACTGCATAGCAGCAGGGAAGCCAGCGCGAATAGGGTAAATTTCAATCTTCTCATTTTTTGGCTCTCTGTTATTTAAAAAATTTCAGTTTTCAGGTCTTGTTCTAATAAACTTGCTTGTCTTTGTGCAGCACGTTTGCCACGGTTTTGTACATAATATAAAGGTCGAGCAGGAAAGACCAGTGCTCCATGTACCATATATCGGCTTTCACACGTCCTTCCATGTCTTCCAGTTCGCGGGTTTCGCCACGGAAACCGGTCACCTGCGCCCATCCCGTGATACCGGGCTTGATGAAATGGCGGACCATGTATTTATTGATTATCTTGGAATATTCTTCCGTGTGTTTCAACATGTGGGGGCGTGGCCCTACAATGGACATATCTCCCAGCAATACATTGATGAATTGCGGAAGTTCGTCAATATTGGTCCGGCGCATGAAATCGCCGAATTTGGTTTTCCTGGGATCGTTGAGGGTGGCCTGTAAGGTGTCCGATTCCTTGTTTACTTTCATGGAACGGAATTTATAGCACCAGAATTCTTTGTTGTTCAATCCATTACGTTTCTGACGGAAGAATATGGGACCCGAAGAAGTGATTTTGATGGTCACTCCTACAATAAGGAATATAATGGGGAATAATGTGCATAAAAAGAGCAGCGAGAAGATTACATCGAATATGCGTTTTATCAGCCTGTTCTCTATTTTCCCCAAGGGTTCCTTGCGGATGCTGAGGATGGGTACGCTGCCTATCATTTCAAAGTGCATGCGGTGACGCAGGTAGTTGCGCACATTGGGCACGCTGTAGAAATGTATCAGGTTGTTCTCGCAATAGTTGATGACCGGCACGATCTGTTCGCTCAATGCCGAGGGCAGGCAGCAGTAAAGCTGGTTCACCTTGTGCTGTGCCAGGTAGTCAATGGCTTGCTCCGGTTTTCCCAGATAGGTACAGCTGGCGGGGAACTTGGCATTGGGGGTGGTGTCGAAGTAGCCCAGTACCCGGTAGCCGGTAGTGGCATCGGAGGTCATTTCATGGTACAGCTCGGCTATATTTTCAGTACTTCCCAAATAGAGGACCGTACGGAAATTTCCTCCATGGCTTCTGTATAGCTGTATGCAGAAACGGAAAAGCAGGCGATAGACAGTGATACAGAGGATGAGCAGAATGAAATAATAGATAAAAAAGCGTTTGGAATATATCTCAAGTTCGGATAATACCATCAGTCCGGTCGATAAAAAAGAGAAATAGAACACGTTGCGGAGTACCCGGAATACAATTTGGTCGGCACGGGCTCCCCGACGATGCTGTATGACACCTCCTGAAATAGTGCATGCAAAATAACATACGCTGAACAGAGTTAGAATTTGGGGTAAAGTGCCGCTACAGGCTCTTTCCCCAAACAACTCGTTCCATATTGAATTAAATGAGATGAAAAGTACATTCAGAATGACTAAATCTCCTAGAATGACTGCTAATTTAAGTACTTTATTAAATCTCTGGACTTGTATCATAGGTAAAACTTTTTATATGTCAGATCTATATGATGTTTTTTTCAACTATGTTTCAACTATGTCGCTTTTTTTCTTTTTTCTGCTCTTCTGTTACTTTGTAAGTAACAGAAAATTCATCAATAAACATATTATATAATTCACATCTCGCTATTTTACAACGAATAAGATATAAATATCTGAAATATAACATTTTAATGCATTGCGCTGATTGTGTGAAGCGTGATGTCTATCATCATTTTTATCTAATTTAAGAAATGTTCATTTCATTATTACTTTTTATCTATTAGACCGTCTTTTTTATTAATTTTTAAAAAAAAGAAGCGGGTTGTTTCTTGTTTGCTATCGATTTATTGTCTATTTTTGCTGCTGAATAAATTCTGTTACTTACAAAGTAACGGAATTTAAATAGCTTGATAATCAATTTTTTATCTATTCATGCCCTTTTCTTTCCATTTTTTGAAACGTATAGAATTATTGCATCATTAGCTTTCTTTATCTCTTCATATTTGAAGTTTTTCAAATATGTTTCTGTAACTTTCACTGACGAATGTCCAAAAGCCTCACAGATTAGTTGTTCAGAGAAATTACAATATTTGGCAAGGGTGGCCCAGGTATGGCGCGTGGTGTATGAACTGACCTTGGTTATCACTCCACATCGTCTTGCCAGTCTGCCCAGATTATAATTCATGATCCGTAGCGCCTGCTGATACTCTATATACAGCTCTTCTCCGGTTTTGGTGCCGCTCAGGATAGGGAAAAGATAGGGAGAGTTGCAGTCGGTATTCTGATATTGTCTGATCAGTTCCATTGCTGTTGGCGGAATATCCACTATCATTTGGCCGCCCGTTTTATGCCGGCGGTAAGAAAGCGTGTTACCTTTCAAGTCACTTTTGTGAAGAAAGGCCAGATCAACAAAAGGCATCCCGCGCAGTTGGAACATCAGGTTTGCCCAAACCCTGCATCGCACTAGGTCTTCCGGTAGTCTTTTCAGAGGAACTTCGTTCAGCAGCTTGTTTATCTCCTCCACTTCCAGCGCACGCTTGACATCGTTTTTCACTCCGGTATAGACGTGATTGAATAGGCGAGGTTTTCCAGTGGTTATTTTCTGGTCCACCGCTTTGTTGTAGGCGCCGCGCAGTGTCCGCATATAGGTGGAAACGGTGTTCCAGCTCAGCTGCTTGTCGCGCAGGTGGGTCTCAAATTCTTTCAGTGTGGCTCTGTTGAGCTGGTGGAAGTAAACAATCTTGCATCCGCAGAATTCGCAGAAAGCGTTCAAGGTACTTTGATAGACATGTGCCGTGCCATATCGTTTCTCGTCTTTCAGTTCTTCAATCGTTTTGTTCATAAACTCGTTGAATTTTTTTTTATTTCTCATAAGGTTCCGTATTATAGATTTTACATAATAAGTAATTTTCATAACGGAATCGAATATAGATTGAAATGTTCAAAACAGAAAGATTATTTATCTAATTCTGCATCATTTATACGTATTATCCAGCCGTTTACTTGCATTTGTAAACATATGTAAGGTTTCTGCGGATCCTCTGTCGGGCTCAGGAAAAATATCAGGTTATAGCGGTCTTGCCTGTCAAGATATTCTTGTGGAGGCATGTAGGTTGTTTCGACATTACGCGACAGAAGCAGATAGGGTGTCAGCGGAATATCGAAAATCTCTTTTCCACTAGGTTGATAGATTAACCGTAGGCGGGTGTCGTCATTCTCCATCAATCTCAATGTATTCATTCCGGCATGTACTACCTGTATGTCTTCCAAGTTGGCGCTTTCCTGCATGAAGGGAAGATAGCAGGTGAAAACGGAGTCTGTCGGAGTGTTCCGGTGATCCATGCATCCGTTGCGGGCTGTCAGCTCCAGACGGAAATCATCTGTATCCAGAGGGGCGGCCGACTGGCTTTGCAATATGCAGCTCAGAATATTCGTGTTTTTAGTAAGAGAGAGAGCCAAAACCTGATATTCGCCGCTGATATGCACGTTGTCCAGCCGCCCGTGGAATAGAGATGAAAGTTTTTCGGATTGTTCTCCCGCCTCATTGCGTAACAGTGTCAGTGAGGTGGGAGTGTGCCGGTAAAGTGAATCCGCCAATCCTGCCCAGACCAGAAAGGTGTAATCTCCCTGAGGCAGGGAGGGGACTTGGATTGTACATTCATTTTGATGGAATGTAAGACTGTCTACTTCCTCCCGGACTATATAGTTGCCTTCCTGATCGAGAATAAATAGCGTGACATCTTTTACCTGGGTGGTCACGGCATCTACGTTCAGCATATTATAGGTATAGGATAACTTTAGCCAACAGCCTGTGGGACAATCGGATCGGTCATCGTCTACCCAGGAACATGCACTACAGAAAAGAGTACATAGGGCGAAGAGGATAGTAGCAGTTTTACTCATTGTTTTTCTATTTTGAGACTGTTTTATTCAAGGTCGGCATCTTGGTCACGGACAATCCACGGATATACTCCGAATTCTACGTCCAGGAATGCTTTGTTTTCATCCGGATCGGGTTTGGTGTCCGGAGTGCCGGGACCCAGGTTCTTGATGCTGGTGATGTTGACAGAGTAGATGTTGTTACGTACAATACCGAACTCCATGACGCCCATGACGGTGGGGTTGTTGTTGTCAAGATGTTTGATCCAGTAATTGTAGAAAGTGGAGAAATTGCCTCCGTTCTTGGTGAAACGGGTAATCTGCTTGGCAGCCAGTTCTGCATCACTGGATTCTTCTGTCAAACCATCAATATTGGCATCGCCATATTTGCCTACAGCTGCCAGTGTGGTGTAGAACTTATAGTTGAAATAATACAGTGTGTTGAATACAAGCGGGTCTTCTACCGGATTACCGTTGTTACCGATGGTCTGTGAAGCTTCGGGGGTAAATGTACCTTTCAGCATGATACCGGTGGTGTATACTGTGTTCTGTGCCGGACGGAACATACAGTTTTCAAGACAGTACATGGAAACGTACTTTCCTGCATCGGCCAGGCCCGACCAGTTGCTGTCTGTCTGTTTTGACAGGTGGTTGGTGTAGAATGAACCGCCTGTGAAATTGGTAGTGGCTCCAGCTACGGTCTTGTCGAAGAAATAGGGGTCGATAAGGTAACCGTTGTTGTCGGCGATGTTACCGAAGTTTCCTGCTTCCACGCTGTAAGATGACGGAGCTGACGGAGTCTCAGGGGCGTTATCCAGTGTAGCGACATGACGGAAGGTGTAGAACTTGTTTGCCAGGTTGATGAATTTGTAGTTGTTCAGACGGACTGTGGCGTAAGTCACTCCGGCAGAATTCTTCAACGTGTAGATTTCCTTGCTGTCATTTCTGACCATCAGTTTGGCAACGGCACGTTCCAGATTGATTCTGACGTGTGCTTTGGTGTCGCTTTCTTCGGGAGACTCTACGGTGATGTTCATATTGGCCGAGCCGCGGTTGGACATGATGAAACCGCTTCCGGGTACGCTGGTTATCATGCCGTTTCCATAGGTGGAGGCGTCAATCTGTCCCAATAATGTGGATTCCTGACCTATTTCGAAGGTCTGTGAACCGTTGGCTACGGCAAGGATGTCATAGTTGCCCGGTTTTACTGTGATTTCCTTGTTGCAAGGATAGACAATGGTTTGTCCTTCTTTGCTGCTCTCTTCGCTGGAAGTGCCTGCGCCCAGATCGCTTTGGGCTACATTGATGGTAGTAACCAGATTCTTGCTGGAAGAGTCAAACAGATAGAGGGTTACATTGCTCACCTTGTATTCTTCGGCGGTTCCGTCTTCGTAAACTCCGGAGTCTTCGGCGGAAGCGGCACGGCTGCCGTTGGAAGAGTTGGGAACTAGAAATGAAATCTCCATGTTCCCTCCTCTGGCTCCGGTAGCCGGATTGTCTCCGTTTCCTGAGGGAACATCTGCATCATTGATACATCCTGTCATTGCAGCTGCAAGAGCGAAGGATAATAATAATTTTTTGTTCATAATGTAAAAATGTTTTAGTTAAAAATGTGATTAGTAAATCTCATGTAATATCTTCAGGTTTTCACTTGCTTGGGGCAGTCCTGCTTCTTCCGCTTTGCGCAGCAGGTTCTCCGCTTCGGTATAATTCCCGTTCAGCATTTGCATGATACCTTGTAAAAGGGTCTTTTCGGGAGTCTCACCGGCTTTGTCCAGATAGAGTGAGGCGCCTTTGGTATCTCCCTGCGAGAGCAGGATGCAGGCTGCATTGAGATTGGCAACGGGGTGTTCCGGATTTAGCAGAACCGCCGTCATGAAAATCTTATTGTATTCCGGACTGCCGGCAGGGTAGGTCCGGGCTATGCGGAACATCTCTTCAATACTCAGATTCTTGGGGTTGCTTTGGAATACCTGCTTGGCCTGCTCTACCGTAAACGGACGTACCACATAGTGGATGGTGTAGTCTGAATGGCGGAGGCCGGGGAACCAGTGTTGCAGGATGAAACGGAACTCTTCGGGATAACGTTTCCGTATTTTCCGTTCTTTCCCGTCGGGGCTGCTTTTGCTTTCTGCAATATGTAGCAGTTCCTCGCGATGGGTGATAACGGTGTCGGTCAGCAACTTGACAAATCCGTCCCAGTCTTCGGGGGTGTAATGGGTGGTGAACAATGTATCGTTGAAAGCATATTGGCTGCATACATAGTCTTTCAAGGTCCGGGTCCGTTCCCGCGCCAGACGCTCGTTGTTGGAGTAGGGGCCTTCGGGAGAGGCGTATCCGTGAATGTCAATATGCGAAATGACTACATTGGTATCGTTTTTTATCAGGTCGATACTGCGCTTTATCTTTGCCAGTTCGGCCGGATTGTTTCTGTATTCGGGATAGATGGTTGTTTCGTTGAGCGGGAAGTCCAGATAGGCACGTCCGCTTTCTTCGCGCACTTTCCTTTCTTCCATCTGCGGAGTGATGAACGCTACGTGCGGATGGATATCGGGAAGGATGTTCAGGCGGGTCAGATAGGTGGAGTCTGTATGGCGGGGGACTCCGCATCCGCATTCTTTTTCGATGAGATGCAAGGAGGCATGCTTCATCCAGTGGGTGAAGGGGATGCTGCGCAAGTAGTGTACGCTTTGCTTGCGGTCATTGCGGCGGCGTAACTCTTCATAGTCTTTTTCCTGCCGGCCGGTTTCACGTTGGAAGAAAATATGTTGTTTACGACCGTTCACATAGATGGCGGGAAGCTGGATGAAGTTGTCCAGGCTGTCGCTGAGCCGGGGAACCAGTATGACTGATTCGTTGGAGGGAATCTGTCTGGTAATGTCTACCTGCATGGACACTACCAGACTTTCTCCCATCCGGTAGAGCCGGGAGGAGGCGATGTAAATCGAACTGTCCCGTTCTGCCGGCTGCGCCGATGAGCAAAGCGCAGGAAAAATAAATGATATAAGATAGAATAAGTATTTCATGGCTCTTTAGTTAAATATGTAAACTATACTCAGGGATGCTCTGGAGGGGCCGAAATAGTGATAATGGCCTTTTTCCAGTAGCTCGGCGCACACGTCGGGGCATTTATATTTCTTATAGTCGATATATTCATACCCTACACCGACGGAAACTTCTATATTCCAGTGGCGGTTGAGCATGATGTGATATCCGTAGCTTATGCCTCCACCTGCCAGCCAGCCTGCATACCGGTGCTCTTTCAGCCAGGGGAAGAGTCCGAAAGGCATCTTTTTCCCTCCTACGTTGAACTGCGCTCCGTTGAGATAGGCTCCCCAAAAACTGCCGTTGAATTTCTGGCAAGTCCAGTAGCGGTATTCAGGTTGTATGAGCCAATATTTGTTGACATATCCTTCCGTGCGTTTCCACGGGCGTATGCTGCCGGACAAATCGAATGTGGATTTGGGACCGAAGGCATATTCCACACCGGCATTCAGCGCACCGTTGGCGGCGGAAAGCAGGTTGCTTTTGACAGCCGTTTTCTGTGCGGAAACGGAAAGGGCGCTGCCGAGCAGAAGACAAGAAAGGACATACCGGGTTTTCATGTTTTATTGTATATTGGTTTGGTTGGATTCAAAGAATATTTTCAGGTTATAGGTGGCTTCTTCCGAGCCTTCGGCTTTGGCGGCTTTCAGCAGGCGGATGCCTTCGTAGGTGTTGTTGCACAACAGCTCGTAGGCTCCACGGCAGTTCTTGTAGGCAAGCGTTTCATGGGAAGCCATTTGCAGATAGCGGCCGGCTGCCTGTGTGTTGCCCCGTTCGATGGCGGCGGCAGCGGCGTTGAGGTTGGCAACGGGGCTTGCCGGATATATCTTGACACTGATGTCTATGATTTTGTAGAACTGTTCCGGAGTGTTCTTGTAGCTGATGGCCACGGTGTAAAGCTCGCGTAACGAAAGCATCTGCGGATTGATTTCGGCTATGACACGCGCTTCGTCCAGACTGAAGTTCAGCTCTTTCTGGTTGCGTTCATCGGTGGCATCGCTTTCGGGAGATACGTAGCTTCCCTTGAAATACGGTTTGGCGGAGGGTGCGGACGGAGCAGGGGAAACAGAATGGTGTTCCGGAACAACGGGAGCAGAGGGGAGGAGGCTGCCATAGGAGCTTCCCGGTTCCTGTCCCGTTGGGGAACGAAATGATCTGTTGCTGTTGCTATATGGGGTGCTGTGTCCGGAATGGGGATATTTTCGCTTTGTACTTTCTCTCCGCTGCCGTTGATGACTTCCTTCTTGAGGTTCAGTGTGGCGAACTGTATCCAGTCGGCTGCCGGAAGGGAAGCACGGTAGTGGATAGTCTGATCGCTGTCTGTCAGGGAGATAGCGGTAAATACGGGAGTTACATCTGCCTTGCCTCTTCGTTTGTTGAGCGCCAGGGTGCGGCGGTATAGCCGGTGTGCACGTTCTCCGTTCAGCAGGATTTGAGGGAGTTCTGCCGTGCGGGTTCCGTCTGTGAGGACAGGAGTGAGGCGGATATGGCTTTTGGTGTCCATCTGGGGAACATTGAAGGTCATATTCATGGACACTGTGGCAGAGTCCTGTCCGAGAGTAACGGAAGGAGGCAGGATATCGAGTTTCAGGTTTTGTGCAGTGGCAAAGGTGCCGCATAATAAAAGACTGAATAGTATGTTTGTCTTGAGTTTCATGACTGATAGGGTATATTTGCTTTTATATTTATTGAATGAAATAAATGAATGATATGCCTAGCTGGGTAGGTCCGACATAGTTGGAGTGGGATTTCTCAATGAGTGCGTCTCCTTTGGCGGGACCGTATTTATCATAGGTGAGATGGGCGTATCCGACAGATATGCTTGCTTCAAGACTCCAGAATGTGCTGAGCAGCCATTGGTGTCCATAGGTAACGCCGCAACCTATCAGATTACCCTGATAACGGTTGTTCTTGACTGTGGTGAAAGGAGTGGTTCCACCGAAATTGTATTGGGCGAAATGGGCTTGCACCCCGAAAAAACTTCCTATGAATGTTTCATTGAGCCACCAACGGTATTCGGGCTGGATCAGAATGTGCTTCATTTTTTTGTTTTCTCCCAGATTCCAGGGATTATAGTTGACACTCAGATTGAATGAATGGGTGTCGTCACACCTTATTTCTCCTCCCAGGTTGAGAGTGCCGGTAAGGTCATAAAGAACATTGCTTTTTACAGCGATACTTTGAGCCGGGGCTATACGCGGAGTCATAACTGCCAGCATGATTGCTATTATAAATAAGTAAGAATGTCGCATTGTCAATATTTTTGTTTTGTTTTTTTTCTGTTACTTTAGAAGTAACGGAAGGGGAGGAGGGAGGCGAAAAAACATGAAAACAGCAGTAAGATAAAGATTTAGTGGCTGTTAGAGAAGGTAAAAGACCGGAAATGTGGCTTCACTCATATTGACAATCGGAGTATGGGTAGGGAGAGGTATATGCGGAATAAAAAAAATTTTAAAATAAAAACGAAAAAAAAGTGTAGAAATCTTGCACTGTATTTAAAGTTTGTATACTTTTGCTTCCAAAATCTGTTCCGTTACTTCTAAAGTAGCAGTCTTTTAATTTGTTGTTTTATAATGTAATGTGAAGTTTTAAAATTGATTATATAGAAATATTAATGTGATTAATTATTACTTTGTTTGCTCTGTCTAATTCATCGTTTTTAAAGCTTTTCAAGTAGGTTTCGGTCACCTTTGTGGAGGAGTGCCCCAGGGCATCACAAATCAATTGTTCCGAGAAATGGCAGTATTTAGCCAAAGTGGCCCAAGTGTGGCGGGCCATGTAAGTAATATTTAGAAATGCAATAAAAAACAGAATGACGATAATTAAACGTAAAACGTTTATAATTAAGCATTTTGCGAGAATTGCAGAACAGACAGACCTGCAAAAGAAAACAAAATATTGCGACGTTTCAGTTACCAGACTGTTAGCCGCCTGTTTCGGAAACAACGGCAGGTAACCGAATTTTTACCGATAGGAACAAAGCAGATTTGTATTCACTGTTTATCAATGTTTTGCATGCCAAAGGACGCTTTTCAAAGGAGTATTTTTACAACCTAAAAAAGAGCGTTATGAAAGTGGAAAAATTCAAGGTGCTGCTCTACCTGAAAAAGAGCGAGCCGGACAAGACCGGCAAGGCCCCGATCATGGGACGGATCACCCTCAACCGCACGATGGCGCAGTTCAGCTGCAAGCTCTCCTGTACCCCCGGGCTATGGAACGCGCGTGAGAGCCGATTGAATGGCAAGAGCCGGGAAGCGGTGGAGACCAATGAAAAAATAGAGAGGCTGCTGCTTGCCGTACACTCGGCCTTCAATTCCCTCATGGAAAGGAAAAAGGATTTCGATGCCGCCGCGGTCAGGGACATGTTCCAGGGTAACGCGGGCATGCAGATGACCCTGCTCAAACTTCTCGACCGGCACAATGAGGAGATGAAGGCCCGTGTCGGCGTGGACCGTGCACCGACGACAATGTCGACCTACGTGTACACCCGGCGCACCCTTGCCGAATTCATCAAAACGGAATTCAAGGTCTCGGACCTCGCCTTCGGACAGCTCAACGAGCAGTTCATCCGTGACTATCAGGATTTCTGCCTGGAAAAGAAGAAACTGGCAATGGAGACGGTGCGCCATTACCTGTCCATCCTGAAAAAGATCTGCCGCATCGCCTACAAGGAGGGCCACTCGGAGAAATACCATTT
>OHMK01000618.1_pt1 | contig 14082 bp, 21 predicted proteins | sample 1569291 | NCBI WGS metagenome assembly OHMK01 (sample SAMEA3879517, study PRJEB24766) | human gut metagenome | biome: human-associated habitat; feature: feces | place: USA | collected 1985/1987 | reverse complement strand
AAAATCTTTTTGAGCAAAGCGAGAAAAGCAAGAATTGTCCGACAAGGACACTTCTTGCTATATATACACATGCCGCATGGGAATACACACAGTGCTAACACACTGCATAGCCACACACTTTTTTCTTTTTTCCCTGCCATTCCCACAACGGAACACGGAGAGCGGTCAAGGGTTCGAGCGGAAAAAACCGCACAGCGAAGCTGCTCAGGATTTTTTCAGATCCGAACTTGCGAAGCCCTTGACGGCTTCGGAGTGTGGAGTTACCTTTGCAGACCGAAAAGAGAAAAAACACAGTTCGCTTCACTAACGCTGACTGGTCAAAGGATACCCTGTTCAGATATGATTTTTTTAAGAATAGATACACTTACGGTAGAGAAGTCTGACTTATCATAGACATCCACAAGATAAACACGACCTTCACTCTCCGATGCACAAATCGTGTATGTGATAACACGTGCTCCCCCAGACTTACCCTTCCCCTTAGAAACAATGGCAAGTCTTATTTTACGGATACCTGGGCTCAGTTCATCCCCCTGCATGGGGTTCTTTTCCAATGACTCGATAAAATCCTTCATGTCAGCCTTAAAAGACTTATACCTTTTTGCAAGGATTTTCGCTTCCCTCTCAAAATGCGGGGTGGTCTTTACTTCAAAGCTCATCAAGGAATGCGTTTGCGCTCTTGGCTGGCTGCTCACCAGCTTCGATTCGTTTCACTTCATTCAAGCCCTCTCTTATTCGAGTGGCTATTTTTTCTTCTACGGACACTGGCACCAGTTTAAAATCACCGATACGTGAAGTCAGAAAGACGGATTCTCCCTGAATAGCACGAAGAAGGGTCGCTGTCTGATTCGTCCGAAATTTGCTCAATGGAATTACTTGCATATATCTTAAACTTTTTTGATTGTGATACAAATGTAACCATTGTTACCGATATTGTAACCAAATTAACATACTTTAACACGCGAAAAAAGCTTCAATAACCGCACAATCCCCCCAACCCCCTTACGAGGGGGCTTTGTCTTTGTTTTCCCTATTGTTTTTCGTCCGTTTTTTCCGAAAGTTGGGAAGCAATCTCAACCTTATGAGCTTGTTTCTATCTTAACATCGACTATCTATGTCCTATCCTCGCGCGCGCGCATTATGCGAGAAAAAAGCCCTCCAAGTACGACATAAAGAATACTTTAATACGACATAAAGAATAAAAATTAACACTCTAAAAACGACATAAAGAATAAAATATACGACCTTTGTTTGTTAAGGTCGTACTTTGTTTGTATATTTGCTGCAAACCTATAAAACAGCACCATATGAAACCAACTACTTACATTAATTGGGGCGGTCTGAAAGATATTCCGTTCTTCTACTGCGATACAAAGGAAGATGAAGAAAACAAGGATTTCGACATCTATTACCAGGGCAAGCTTGTGCTGCATGATTACAACCATTGCGGACACTACCTCTACACTGCTGCGCTGCTGTTCAGCAGAATCAAGAACAAAACGGCAGACTGGGTGAACCTGCATAATCTTTGGATTCTGCGTGACTGTGTACGTGAGAACTACAATCACGGCATAGGGGTAGACGACATTATCTTTGGAGAGAATTTTGATGGCGAGAACCTTGATACACTAACACCACTTACAAAGAAACGATTTGATTATTTATGTAAGCGGATTAAGGAACTTGACCCATACGCAACAATCTAAAAAAAATACCCATGAGTGAGAATCTACCCAACAAAGCGGTATTTCAGTCCTATATATGGACTTGCGCAAAGTACGATTTCAGCCCCTATGAAAAGCGTATTATTTACCGCCTTATAGAGTTTGCACAGCATTGGTTAGAAGGTGTAAAAATCAAAGACCACATGCACAAAATCGAACCGACAGACTGCGGTGTAAATATTACTATGCCTGTGGCGGATATACTTCGAGATGAAACAGACAACAACTATACCAAAGCAAAGGCTGCATTTACCTCACTTTCAAAAAAGGGAGCGGAGTATGAAGATGATGAAATTTGGTTCTATACAGCCATAATAGAGCATCCCAAAATAAAGAAAGGCACAGGCGTTGCCACTTTCCATGTCTATGAACCTGTCTGGAGAGCTGCGCTTGATTTCACTAAGGGTTTTAAAAAATATGAACTTGTAACCGCTATGAAATTCAAAAGTGTTTATGCCATGCGATTTTATGAACTCATGTCAGGACAAACTACACCTTTGTTTGTGCCGTTAGAAGGTTCTGACGGGCTTCGGGAAAGATTCAATCTACAAGGGAAATATGAAAGGGTAAACGACTTTCGCAGAAAGGTTATTGATGTCGCAAAAAAAGAGCTTGACAAGTTCTCTCCTTATTCGTTTGTGGCTAAGGAGGAAAAAGAAGGGAAGAAGGTTATTGGATGGACTCTGTTCCCTGTTTTCTTTGAAGATAGAGAAGACCCTGCACTACAGGAACAAACGCGCATGGCTAAAGTTACAGCACGGCTCCAGTTAGAAAACAACGTATATGACTACCTTAAATTCTCCTTTGACTTCAAGTCTGATGAAATCAACAAGAACAAGAAAACCCTTATCGAGGGACAAAACCGCATCCCCAATTTCATGGGGTTCTTGGGAGAATTGAAGAAAGGCGCACGGCTGGCAGAAAACCCTAAAGGATATGTTATCGGGGCTATCAAAAGAAAATTGAAAGAAATTTAAATTATAAATTGCTTTTTTGCTACTAAAACTATATATTTGCAACACATAACCCTAAAACATTTTATTATGAAAACCTTAATCATTACCTGCCTAAGTGCTTTATTAATGCTTAATTTTTCTGCTTGTTCATCAAATGATGAAATAGAAAACGCGCCTATAAATGACAAAGAACTATGTGTTGGCACAGAAGAATTTGTCGCCAGTCTAAAATCAATTGTTTCATCTTCACCAACTCGAAGTGTAGAGGATGAAGAAGCTATGGTTCCAGAATTAATAGAAAACAGCATCAAATTTCTTAATGAAAATAATATCTCTTATGCTGATTTTTGCGAAGACAAAAACGACCCAAGAATCGCAGTTATCGCCATAGGCATTGCAGAATACAATTTAAACCAAAAAGCACAAACAAGAACAACTATCGGTGGATGTTTACTTCAATCTCTTGGAGTCAAAGGAGTAGGTGAACAAAGTGTTAAAGCCATAGCTAAACGAGTTGGAAAAGCTGTTTTAAAGAAAGCTGTACCATATGTTGGATGGGGACTGTTTGCAGTTGAAATGGCAATGTGTATAACTGAATAATGCCCAAGAAAAATGAAAGAATATATTTACCTTGCAATTTTCTCTATTGGGCTAATTTGGAATATTATTGCAAGAATTTCCTTTGAAAAAGAGAAAGATAAATATGACAAGCAATATATTTCCTTATACAAGGAACATAACACATTTCTAATTATTCTATTCCTTGCCTTATGTATAGATAATGCGTTAAGTATTATCGAAATACCACTGTGATTACATTTCCAATAGCTGATATCACCGAACATTTATTTAAATATTCGGTGATATTTTAATTGTTTTCTTTCTGTTTACCCATTTCTTGAAAATACTCATAATACCTCTTGTAATTATCCCTATCCTTGGCTGCATCCACCCACAAGTAGCACATCAGACAAGCAAACAATAGGGAAAAAACAGCACAAAGGATTGAGTACATTGAAACTTTCTTGTCCACATAGCTACCGTTTTTCATCTTGTTTCCCTGCCGTTCAAACTCAGCTAACACGCTTTTTAGGCGATTTTCGGCACTTTCAAGGCTTTCTCTATCCATTCCCACTTTTTTGGCTGTTGCGTCCTCTATGCGCTTTGTATAGGCTTCTACACGCTTCAATTCTTGAAACACAAGTTCTACCGCAAGCTGCGGATTTACTTTGGGCGTTGTGTCCTTTCTCTTTCGGGGGCTGTACTGACCCTGCTTATAGGTGTAATCCTCCGTCTTTGGGTTTGAGGGTGTTTCCATAATTCCTGCTGATTGAGTTATACTTCAATTTTTTCTGTGTCTTCTCGATGTGGGCAAGCGTATAGCCTTTCCCTATCTCGCTTGCCTTGTATTCCGTTCCGCTCCGGGCTTTCACATAGTAGCCGTTGAGTTTGCCTGTACTTGCCCGGGCTTCCCTTACCTTGAAGCCCAGTTTTCCGAGTTCCCGGCTGAATCCGGCAAGGTCAAACCCCTGCATCCGTGTAAGAACCTCGTCCATAGCCTGTTTTATCTCTTCCCTGTTGGCTTTTCCTATGTCCTTTGACTGTACCAAGTTCCGCTCTCTTGCTATACTGTTGGCGGCTTCCGTTGCTCTCTTCCCTATCCAGTTGTCCTTGTAGAGTTCTCCCGATAACGCCACACGGTTTGCCAGTATATGCAGGTGGGCTTGCCTGCTGTTCTTCTCCGTTCCGCTGTGCTTCACGATGATGTACTGGTGGTTCATCAAGCCCATGCGCTGCATGAAGTCGTTACCGAGCTTCGCCCAGTCCGCATCGGTCATGTCTGCACTTTCTTCCACTGAAGGGCTGACCTCAAACCGAAGGCAGTTGTTCTTTACGTTCGGAAAATCAACAAAGTAAGGTTTCATCTCCTGCACCATCTCTTCGCCTGTGCAGCCGAAAAGCTCATGGCGGTGTATCTCGGTGGCTGCTGCCTCTCCGTTTATCTCTTTGGCAAGGTCGTACTCCAGTGCTGCCGTGCCATGAGATATGCTCTTTCCTTTTGCTATCATCGTGAAAGTATCTTTTTAAGTTCATTGATTAGTGCCTGGTTCTCCTCGAACACTTCCCTGTACTGGCGCCCACCGAAGTAGTTGTTCAGACGCTGGAGTGTTCCTTTCAGTCGGGCTATCTCCCGAAACAGTTCCCTTTCTTCTTCCGTGTACCTCTCTTTGGGTCGTCCGCCCAGTGCGAGTGTACGACAGTACTCCGATGTGCTGATACCGCATCGGACTGCCTGTTCCGCAAGTGCCGCCTTTTCAAGTGCGGTGCAGCGGAATGTAATCTTTTCGCTCCGTCTTACTTCCATGCCACGAAGATAAGCAAAAAATCTTTTTGAGCAAAGCGAGAAAAGCAAGAATTGTCCGACAAGGACACTTCTTGCTATATATACACATGCCGCATGGGAATACACACAACGCTGACACGCTGCATAGGCACACATCTTTTTCTCTTTTTCCTGCCTTTTTCACAACGGAATACGGAGAACGGTCAAGGGGACGGGCTGGAAAAACCGCACGAGCCTGCGAGCGCAGGATTTTTCCGGATCCGGACTTGCGAAGCCCTTGACTGTTACGGAGTATGGAGTTACATTTGCAGACAGAAAAGAGAAAAATTACTTATTCAGTAATGCTTTTTCTTTCTCGGCTAAGTTCTCCAATTCTTCATCACTTATAGGAATAACAGTATAGGTTTTCCCCTCGTGATGAATAAGTACATTGTCGCCTTTACTCGCCAAATCAAACATTTCCTCTATTCGGTCAGCAAATTCCTCGGATGTAAGATTTATAACTGCCATATCTTCAATTTTTACATTGTTTTTTTACGTCATTTATCGTCATAGTGCCCCCAAACAGAAATAACAAAAACAACAATGGTGGTTTCGTTCACCGTATATCTAATACGGTTTTTCTTATCAAGCTGCCTTGACCATACACCCTGCAAATACTTCAACTGTTCGGGGTGTCCAGTCCCAGTGTATGGATGTTCTTTCAGCTCATCCAATAGCCTTTCTAACTTTTTGAAGAGTTGTGGAGAGGACTTTCTTAGCAACAGTACATGTTTTGCAGCTTCTTTTGAAAATTCTATCTCATACATTGCACTCATCCTCTATACGGTTCAAAAAATCATCTAATGATTCATCCTTCCGCATTTTAAAAGTTCGTCCCTGCTTAATATCCTCAATACCCCTCTGAATAGCCTCCAATTCTTCCCTTGAGGGAAAATCCTCTTCCGTAGCCGCATATACGACTATGGGGGCGGCATTACGACGAGAAACAAAGATTGTCTCTTTTTCAGCCAGTTCAAAATATTTCTTCTGATTGGCACGAAATTCACGCGTTGTAATTATCTGCATAATATTTATATATTTGATTTACAGCGCAAATATAACTATAAAAGTCCAACCTCCAAATTATTTGTGTACTTATTTGTGTACACGCCATTAAAAGCCATATTCAAGCCTACCGCCCGTTGGTTGGTGTTGCTTTGCTTTTTCCTCTCTTTTTGGGTTGATATTCAGCCTTTTTCCCTCTAAATTCCCCTTGTCTGTTATAAGCATCGTCTGTAATATGCTCTATCACTTTTACGGAAACACCTATAAACAAAGGAATTAAAGCATGTGTTTCCCTACATTTTGGGAGTTTCAATCCTACACTTTGGGAGTTTTTAAGACGCACTTTCCCTACACTTTGGGAGTTTTACCCTTCTTTTTTTGTTTATATGTAGGTATTTTATATCTTTGCAACAAATCAAATAGTTATGAAAAAGAAGCTACCTATTACCAAAAATAAAGACGTAGTTGTATCATGGGTATATACATGGTCCAAACAGCAAGACATGTCCATACACGAACAAAGAATAGTTCTTCGCATACTGGAAGCGTGCCAAGCTGAACTAAAGGGAGTAAAACTGAAAGATTATGCAGGCACGAAACGCAAGTTTGAGCATGGACTTTGGGATGTTGATGCACAAATGCATGTATCTGACGTTATTTTTTCCGGACGTGACTACAACGAAATCATAGCTGCACTCGATTCACTGGCTGGACGTTTTTTCACTTACGAAGATGATGATGAATGGTGGAAATGTGGATTTATATCTAACCCGAAATACAAAAAGCATACCGGTATTATAACATTTCGTGTATCTAATGACCTTTGGGACGTGTTTACCAAATTCGCAAAAGGATATAGGGAGTTTGAACTAAACAAGGCTCTTGCGCTGCCTACGGGCTATTCGCTTAGGTTTTATATGCTCATGAGTGGGCAGGTGTACCCTTTGGATATATCACTGGACAACTTAAAAGAACGACTTGGCATACCTGCGGACAAATACAAAGACAAAAACGGAAAAGACAGAATCGACAACTTCGAGGAAAGAGTATTAAAACCAGCAAAGGCTGCGCTTGATGAAAGCTGCCCATACACATTCAACTACGTAAAAGTGCGTGAAAACCCTAACAACAAACGTAGTAAAGTAACTGGATTTAGATTTTACCCAGTATATCAACCTCAATTCAGGGATGAAGAACTGGAAGTAAAAGAACTTCAAGCGAAAGTAACGGCACGCCACCAAATAGATAACCATGTGTACGAATATCTCCGTTATTCCTGTGGCTTCACTTCGGAAGAAATAAACCGGAACAAGGAAACGCTTATAACTGCACAAGAAAAAATAGCCGACCTTATAGGAGAACTGGCAATTCTAAACGGAAAATCACGAGAGAAGAACAACCCTAAAGGGTGGATTATAAACTCTCTCAAAGGGAAAATAAAAGACAGCTAAACAACTAAAAGTACCTCCCTAAATGTCATATTTTCAAATCATTTTCTAAATTTGCAATTGTAATCTTTAAATATTTATTCATGAAGAAGAAAAATTCACTGTTATTTATACTGCTAATGTATTCTTTGACAATGTTAGCACAGAAAGATATAACAAAATTTATGGGAATCCCCGTAGATGGATTTAAAAAAGATATGATTCAGAAACTTAAAGCTAAAGGGTTTGAATACGACAATGAAATCGATCTTTTAACGGGTGAATTTAATGGCGAAAAAGTAAATATTTTTGTCGCTACTCAAAGCAATAAAGTATGGAGGATTGTCGTAGCAGATGCGATAGAAAGGAACGAGCATGATATTAAAATTAGATTCAATAACCTTTACGACCAATTCAACGATAACCCTAAATACGTTCCTAAATTGGAAGATAACGATTATATTTCTGAAGACATTAATCTTGCATATGAAATGAAGGTTAGAAACAAAAGATTTGAAGCTGGATTCATGCAAATGACAAATCCCAAAAGTCCTCAAAACTCACCAGAAAAGATACAACAAGAATTAACTCAAAAAATAAGCGAGATATGTCCAGCCGAAGAATTTATAAGAAAATCAGAAAAAGAAAAAGAGGACATAACCAAAGAAGCAGCAATGAACATCGTACAAGAAGCTGCAATGCGCTCCGTATGGTTTATGATTAGTGAAAAATATGGCAAATTCTCACTAATTCTTTTTTACGATAACGAATATAATAATGCTCATGGGGAGGACCTCTAAAAAACAAATAGACGACGTACATTTTTGTACGTCGTCTATTTGTTGCCCTTTTGTTCTATTGCCTGCTCTTGGTAATATTCGTAATACCGTTTGTAGTTATCCCGGTCTTTGGCTGCATCCACCCAAAGATAACACATGAGGCAAGCGAACAAAAGGGAAATAACGACACAAAGAATGGAGTAGAACGAAACCCGTTTATCCACATAGCCACCGCTTTTCATCCTGTTCCCCTGCCGTTCAAAGTCCGCTAACACGTTTTTTAGGCATTTTTCAGCACTTTCAAGGCTTTCCCCGTCTATCTGTACCTTTTTGGATGTTGCGTCCTCTATGCGTTTCGTATAGACTTCCACACGCTTCAATTCTTGATATACCAGTTCTACCGCAAGCTGCGGGTTCACTTTCGGGGTGGTGTCTTTCCTGCGTGGTCGGTATTGTCCTTGCTTAGAGGTGGAAACCTCCTTTTCCGGACGTGAGTTTGTTTCCATGTGATATGTTCATTGAGTTATACTTCAGTTTGCTTTGTGTCCTCTCGATATGGGCGAAAGTGTAGCCTTTCCCTATCTCGCTTGCCTTGTACTCCGTACCGCTCCGGGCTGTGACATAGTAGCCGTTAAGTTTCCCGGTGCTTGCCCTGGCTTCTCGGACCTTGAAGCCCAGTTTACCAAGTTCTTCTTGAAATTTGGTTAAGTCAAAACCCTGCATTTTCTTCAGTACGCTGTTCATGACTTCCTTGATTTCCTCTTTGTTGGCTTTGCCGATGTCCTGCGACTGCACGAAGTTCCGCTCCTTGGCTATGGCGTTGGCGGCTTCCGTTGCCCGTTTTCCTATCCAGTTGTCCCGGTAGAGTTCCCCGGAAAGGGATATCCGGTTTGCCAGTATGTGCAGGTGGGCTTGTTCTTTCTTGCTCTCTGTCCCACTGTGTTTGATGATGATGTACTGGTGGTTCATCAGTCCCATGCGCTGCATGAAGTCGTTGCCAAGTTCTGCCCAGTCCGCATCGGTGAAGCTGGAACTTTCCTCTATCGAGGGGCTGACCTCAAAACGCAGGCAGTTGTTCTTTACGTTCGGAAAATCAGTGAAGTAAGGTTTCATCTCCTGCACCATTTCCGCACCCGTACACCCGTAAAGCTCATGCCGGGCTATCTCGGTGGCTGCTGCCTGCCCGTCTATCTCCTTGGCAAGGTCATACTCCAGTGCCGCCACGCCATGTGATATGCTTTTCCCTTTCCCTATCATCGTGAGAGTATTTTTTGGAGTTCTGTGATTAGTGCCCGGTTCTCCTCGAACACTTCCCGGTACTGGCGACCACCGAAGTAGTTGTTCAGCCGTTGGAGCGTTCCTTTCAACTGGGCTATGTCCCGGAGAAGCTGCCGTTCCTCCTCGGTGTACCTCTCCCTTGGGCGCCCCCCAAGGGACAAACTCCGGCAGTATTCCGATACGCTTAGACTGCACCGGGCTGCCTGCTCCGCAAGTGCGTCCTTTTCAAGTTCGGTACACCGGAATGTAATCTTTTCGTTCCGTCTTAGTTCCATGCCACAAAGGTAATCTTAAAATCTTTTTGAGCAAAGCGAGAAAAGCAAGAATTGTCCGACAAGGACACTTCTTGCTATATATACACATGCCGCATGGGAATACATCCACGCCAACCGCCCAGCAAAAAGCCCCGGCGTGTTAGAAAATCCCCCACAGCCTAACAAATTCTACCCCATTTCTACCCAAGGGGATTACACGCCGCAGAAGTCATCCGGGAACATGTCTTCCAGTTCGTCCAAATCAATGGTTTCTTCTTCGGACACCTCCACCCATTCAATGTTTTCTTTCCCTCTTATCGCACATGAGTACATCTCGGCGGCGGCAAGAGAAGAGAACACCTCGTGCATAGGCTCGCCGTTCTCTAACCAGTAAACACAATATTCGACCATAACAGTTTTATCATTTATCGTTGTAATGCCCCTCTACCTCCAAGATGTAGACCTCTACCACTTCCTCGTAAATGTCATAGATTATCCGGTCATGGGCGGTAATGTGTCGAGACCATGTAATATCCCCACCGCCCCTTAACGCTTCGGGATGCCCAAGCCCAGTCTTAGGGTGCTCTAACAATTCTTTGTAGATTTTCTTATACTTCTTGAACAAATTGGGGTTTGATTTCTTCCATTTGGCAATCACCTTATCCACCCCGTCGGAAACCCTAATTGTGTACATCATAGACTATCGAAATAAGCGTCAATATCCTCACTGCTTTTGAGGGTAACACACTTTCCGGATTTGATTTCTTCCCTTGCCTTGTCAATCCTTGCTTGCAGCTCCGGGGTTATCATCAAATCTTCACGACCAACTTTTACCAAAGCGTAAATCTCGTTTTTCCTGCGAATTAGTACCTGCTCGCCATTGTCAGCTTTGGTGAAAGACGCTGCGAGGTTGTTACGGTATTCTCTTACTGATAATGCTTCCATATCTGTTTGCTTTTAAATTCAGCACAAAGATAGCTATATTTCAATAAAATACAAACATTTTGTACACAAACGTGTACACGCCATAAAAACCCGTTTCCAATCCTACCGCCCGTTGGTTGGTTTTGCTTTGCTCTTTTTCCCTATCGTTTTTCTTTTTCCGACAGTAAATCAACCACTTAGCTCTATAAATTCCCCTTGTCTGTTATAAGCATCGTCTGTAATATGCTCTATCACTTCTTCGCAAACGCCCATAAATAAAGGGATTAGAACATGTGTTTCCCCACACTTTGGGAGTTTAGTCCCCACACTTTGGGAGTTTAAAAGTAAATTAGTCCCCACACTTTGGGAGTTTTACCCCTCTTTTTTTGTTTTAATGTGGGGATTGTGTATATTTGCAGCAAATCAATCGTTTATGAAAAAGAAACTACCTATTACCAAGAATAAAGATGTTGTTGTTTCATGGGTATATACATGGTCAAAACAGCAAGACATGTCCATACACGAACAAAGAATAGTTCTTCGCATACTGGAAGCGTGCCAAGCTGAACTAAAGGGAGTAAAACTGAAAGATTATGCAGGCACGAAACGCAAGTTTGAGCATGGACTTTGGGATGTTGATGCACAAATGCATGTATCTGACGTTATTTTTTCCGGACGTGATTACAATGAAATCATAGCCGCACTCGATTCTTTGGCAGGACGTTTTTTTACTTACGAAGATGACGAGGAATGGTGGAAGTGCGGATTTATATCTAACCCAAAATATAAAAAACGCACTGGCATTATAACCTTTCGTGTGTCTAACGACCTTTGGGATGTGTTTACCAAGTTCGCCAAGGGGTACAGAGAATTTGAGTTAAACAAGGCTCTTGCGCTACCTACTGGGTATTCCCTTAGGTTTTACATGTTAATGAGTGGGCAGGTGTACCCTTTGGATATATCCCTTGAAAACTTGAAAGACCGTCTTGGCATACCTGCGGACAAATACAAGGACAAGAACGGAAAAGACAGAATAGATCATTTTGAGGAAAGAGTTTTGAAACCAGCAAAGGCTGCGCTTGATGAGAGCTGCCCATACACTTTCAACTACGTGAAAGTGCGTGAAAACCCAAACAACAAACGTAGCAAGGTGACCGGGTTTAGGTTCTACCCGGTCTATCAACCACAGTTCAGAGATGAAGAACTGGAAGGGAAAGAATTGCAAGCAAAGGTTACAGCACGATATCAGATAGACAGCCATGTGTACGAGTACCTCCGTTATTCCTGCGGCTTCACATCGGAAGAGATAAACCGGAACAAAGAGACATTCATAACGGCACAAGAAAAGATAACCGACCTTATCGGAGAACTGGCTCTCCTAAACGGAAAATCACGAGAAAAGAACAATCCGAAAGGGTGGATTATAAACGCCCTTAAAGGGAAAATCAAGGATAAGTAACAAGATTACCCGGCTGAAACACTCCGGGTAATCTTGTCAAATCAGAGGAACGATTTCCATTTCTACACCAAGTTCTTTCATCTGCTGTTGTATTTCCTCGCTGCTTAGTTTCTCTCTCGCCAGTGCAAGCCCATGAAAGGCGTCCCAGCCTGCCGGCTTCGAAACGATACTACCGTTTAGGACGGCATGGGTGATTTCGCCGCCGGACTTCGCACCCTTGTTCAGTATGAAGAAGAACCGGGGTTCTTCGTGTTCCGTTGTTCCCATAATTCGTAAAGTTAGATGTTTATTTATTCCCCTTTTGTTCCCTTGCCTGCTCTTGGTAGTATTCATAATACTGCTTGTAGTTGTCCCGGTCTTTGGCTGCATCCGTCCAAAGATAGCACATGAAACAAGCGAACAATAGGGAGATAACAGCACAAAGGATTGAGTAGAACGAAATTCGTTTGTCCACATAACCGCCGTTTTTCATTCTGTACCCCTGCCGTTCAAAGTCCGCCAACACGTTTTTTAGGCGATTTTCGGCACTTTCAAGGCTTTTCCCGTCTATTTGTACCTTTCGGGCTGTTGCGTCCTCTATGCGCTTCGTATAGACTTCAACACGCTTTAGTTCTTGATACACCAGTTCTACCGCAAGCTGCGGGTTTACCCTTGGCGTTGTATCTTTTCTTTTCCGGGGGCTGTACTGTCCCTGCTTAACGTTGGAAGCTGCCGCTTCCGGGTGTGAGTTTGTTTCCATGAGATATGTTCATTGAGTTGCACTTCAGTTTGCTTTGTGTCCGCTCGATATGGGCGAGAGTGTAGCCTTTCCCTATCTCGCTTGCCTTATACTCCGTACCGCTTCGGGCTGTGACATAGTAGCCGTTAAGTTTCCCGGTGCTTGCCCTGGCTTCCCGGACTTTAAAACCTCTCTTACCAAGTTCTTCCTTGAATTTGGTAAAGTCAAAGCCCTGCATCTTCTTCAATACGCCGTCCATGGCTTCCTTGATTTCCGCTTTGTTGACTTTGCCAATGTCCTGCGACTGTACAAAGTTCCGTTCCTTGGCTATGGCATTGGCGGCTTCCGTTGCCTTTTTCCCTATCCAGTTGTCCCGGTACAGTTCCCCGGAAAGGGAAACCCGGTTTGCCAGTATGTGCAGGTGGGCTTGCTCTTTCTTGCTCTCCGTACCGCTGTGCCGGATGATGATGTACTGGTGGTTCGCCAACCCCATGCGCTGCATGAAGTCGTTACCAAGTTCCGCCCAGTCCGCATCCGTAAAGGTGGCGCTTTCCTCTATCGAGGGGCTGACCTCGAAACGTAGGCAGTTGTTTTTTACGTTCGGAAAATCAATGTGATACGGTTTCATTTCCTGCACCATTTCCGCACCAGTACACCCATAAAGTTCATGCCGGGCTATCTCGGTGGCTACTGCCTGCCCGTTTATCTCTTTGGCGAGGTCGTACTCCAATGCCGCCACACCATGTGATATGCTTTTCCCTTTCCCTATCATCGTGAGAGTATTTTTTTGAGCTCTGTAATTAGTGCCCGGTTCTCCTCGAACACTTCCCGGTACTGGCGACCACCGAAGTAGTTGTTCAGCCGTTGGAGCGTTCCTTTCAACTGGGCTATGTCCCGGAGAAGCTGCCGTTCCTCCTCGGTGTACCTCTCCCTTGGGCGCCCCCCAAGGGACAAACTCCGGCAGTATTCCGATACGCTTAGACTGCACCGGGCTGCCTGCTCCGCAAGTGCGTCCTTTTCAAGTTCGGTACACCGGAATGTAATCTTTTCGTTCCGTCTTAGTTCCATGCCACAAAGGTAATCTTAAAATCTTTTTGAGCAAAGCGAGAAAAGCAAGAATTGTCCGACAAGGACACTTCTTGCTATATATACACATGCCGCATGGGAATACA
>OHMK01000617.1_pt1 | contig 14112 bp, 10 predicted proteins | sample 1569291 | NCBI WGS metagenome assembly OHMK01 (sample SAMEA3879517, study PRJEB24766) | human gut metagenome | biome: human-associated habitat; feature: feces | place: USA | collected 1985/1987 | reverse complement strand
AACAAAACTGTGTGCATAGGCTTGTTGCTTGCAACCGAGTTTTCGGACTGACCCATAATAAGCTCAACCGCCTAAAATCAGCGGTTGAGCCTAACAAGTATGCGCTTCTCATTTCAAATCTGCGATGCCGTTTTCTACTCTTTTGAATGGTCTGAATTATTCTTTATCCACTCCTTTGCCAATTCTGTGAGTCTGTATTTTTGCTTCGGATGATTGGGCTGTTCAGGATACATTGGCTCAATTGCACCATCTTCCAACGTCGGAAGAAAATAATTTTTCCGGAATGATGTACGATGTTTGAATCCCATATTTGACATTATTTCATTCATCGCCATATAGTCTTCGTTCATTGAAAGAATCATTTCTTGAACTTGAGCGGTACTTGGGCGGTAGTTGAGCGGTACTTGGTCGATAGTTGAGCGATACTTGTCATCTTTAGTTGCTTTCTTATCCTCCTTGTCTGTCTTTATTGTACCTGATGCGAAATCAGGTCGCATGAAAGTAATAGTAACAAAGCTACTATCAGAAGACCATGTGGGGGATTCCACACCTTGTGCCTGACAAGCATCCATAATACGCTTTGCACCACTCCCCCAGTTTTCCAGATAAGTCATCCGATAAAGTGCTTCCGCCACTTTCAGATTATGCGGATATGACTCGTGAGGCTCCTTTATGTTTTCAGGTGTTATCTGAGGTGGAAATGTACCAGGACTTGCTATCTCAATGCGATCATCGTAAATAGCAAGGCTAATCGTAAGATTATACCTTTCCCAATGCCGATGGCACAAAGCATTGATTAGAGCTTCGCGCAACGCATGATAAGGGACTTCAAGATGTTCTTCTCGTTCCAAACTATGGTTGGTAATTACCCCGCTGAGAGATAGATGCTTGAAGCAGAATGCCACCCCGGCATCCAAAAGCTGGAAGAAATTACCTTCGGCTCGTTGATTATCACGAAATCTATTCTTATCCGTTCCCACAAACCTTGCCATTCTCAGCGTAAACTGCGGATACTCGTCTATATTATCAGAAAAAAGTAATACCGCACCATTGGTAGGAACACCATTCTTAAGTAACTTCCACTTAGCAAGAATATCTCCTGTCGGTTCATACAAAGCTGATTCTGGGATGCGACCGCCATCGATACCTCGACGGATGCCATTGCGAATCAGATTCTCGTTGAGGTCTGCCATTGTCACACTATCAGCAGCCAGTCTTTCCCATGCGTACAGTTGAGGTTGATGGGCGCGGATACGCTCGTCATACATATCCTGCGGCATCACCTTCGTTGTACTTTCAACCTTGTAATATGGACAACCGTGGAATGTATGTGGACGCTCGCCCCAAACCCATCCATCAAAGTGTATGGCAATGATTTTGTTGCCCGGATATTCCGGCACATCAACATACGCCACTCGCACATCTACCGCTGGTTCAAGTCCTGCCAAAGCCTGAGCAATCTCCTGCTGCGTCTTGTCCGTTACTTCCTGTCCGATTATCTTCAATGAACTTGGAGCTACGCCAAAAATCAACCAACCACCTTCAGTATTAAGGAAAGCACATGCCGAATGCATACCGTCTTTCAACTCGCCGGTAGTCTTCTTCAGTTCCAGAGTCCGCGATTCATCGGATGCTATCAGTTTCTTTATATCGTCAATTGTCATATTCATTATCCTTGTATTTGGGTATATCAGATGTGTTTCCGTTACCTTTGTCAGCCTTGTTTGGGTTATATATTTTAGCAAAATCATTTATTTGCATATTTGCATCCGAAATGCTTGCTTGGTTTAATCTATATAGTGTTGCAACAATCTTAAATAAGAAGAATAATAATATTATTGAACACCATACAATTGCGACAATTAGGCATTGTGATATAATATGATTAGTAATCAGCCACTTTATAAAAATAAGCGAAATTATCACTAATGACATAAGCGAAACGAAGAAAATGTCTTGATTAAATGACTTAATGAAATTTGCGTATCTTATCAAAGAATTCTTGTCTGCATCATCAAAGTAACGCTTTTGTTTTAATATACGGTTTTCTAATATAGATATTCGTTCCGTTAATTTCTCGGGGCCTATAAATAAAATTCCATAAGCAAGTGCTGTAAATATACTAAGAGCAGATAATAGATTTGATAATATATCGTTAATCTTATCATCTGTCAAAGTTATCGTATTAACAACGATATATATAATCATTGTATACAGGGCAAAACCGATTAAATTAATCTTTTTTGAATGACTTCCATAGAATGAAGTCCATCCTTTAAGCAATATTAAACTAAGAGTTTTAATTGTTTTCATCAGGGTAATAGTTATTGTCTGTCTGAATCTTTGAAAGAAGATTTAAACATTCATTTTGAACTTCTTTGAAGTCTATCGTATCATTCTCCATATCAAAGCATTTATCTGGAAGGATAATAGATGGAATGATATCATTAGCTTCTTCCAATTTTGCACTTGCAGATTCTCCCTTAGAGTTCACATAGTGCAATTTAACCTCATCCCCTTCTCGATAATTATCGTCTATCGAATCAACAAATGAGACTATTCGATTTTTAAGATTTTGATCTTTGCAAAACTGACCTAATGAAATAGCAAATTGACTTATAGTTGAAGTGAGCTTGGCCTGCTTCAATTCCGGTAATTCATTATCTTCTTGCTCATCGCTTCTTTTTTGTTGATGCCTTATAGTTATTCTATTAAGGATACAATCATTCAAGAATGTTTCAGTTACTTCTTTTGGTAGATACTTGGAGAAAAAAGGCCTATAACCATATTTTACAAAAAAATGATGAACAGCATCTTTTATAGACGAAGAACAATTCATGTTGGAAAATTTCTGCACCATTAAGACACCATATAACGAATCTCTAGGAATCCACAATAGGTAAAAAAGCGTTGAGGCCGTTACCTTCTTTTTGTCGATAGTATCAACTTTTTGTGATGCATCCGAGGTATCATATAAAGCCATTGTTCGCCCTGTAATGCCACCTTCAAAACCACCGCCAAAACAAAATGATCCAGACTTGATAAATTTATATGCCCCTTTTGGAATACTAATAGCCTTGGAGTTGTCTTTATTGGTTAGAAACTCTTTGTCAAAATTAGAAATAAACAACTTCATCAAATCACTTGTAGGAAAGTTGTCGACATCTGATATCGTATTATAAAAATCCTGAAGTGAAACAAAGCCATCTTCGGTAATTATTCTAGTAGAACGTCTGCTACGTCGTTTTTCTTTTATTTTCTTTATCGAAAAATAGAAAACATCAAGATACATTTTAGGAGAATAAACCATATGTTATAATTTTAATATTTAACTATTGACAAACGTAATTTTATGTGATAATGTAAGGTCGCTCATACTATGGTTCTGCAACCATAGATGAATAATAGTCGGAATTAACACTATATAAACGTGGAGTTGATTGATGTTCCTTATAGTTTTCCACTTGATCACGGATCTGATCAAAAACATCTTCGCTCCATTCTGGTGGATAACCATTTTCATCAAGCAAAAACCATAGTTCCTGATTAAGTGCAGCACGAACATTTGTATTTGACAACCAATCGGCAAAGCACGATTTAGTGTCAATCAATTCCTTTACTTTTTGGGCGAGCACCTTGCACTTGTCGTTGATTATCAACGAATCCACTTGGCGGTCTGTACCATATTCAAAATTATGGGCATCGCGCATGTGCATCAGGATGTCATAAAAGGCTTTCTCCTCAAATGTAAGCCCAAGTTTACGGAAACTTTCTTTGTCCTCGCCAAGTTTGCCAAGAATGTCGAGTGCCTGTTGGGTGGCATTACGGATAATCTCGTCCACCGTGTCTCTCTGCGTCTGAGTAGCCTCGGCTGAAGAAAGTGCTGCACGGCGGTTGTGATATTCCTCCAGTGTCTTTTTCAGCAAATCTTCAAACTTTTCTGCAGCGAACTTGTTTGTATTCTTATATTGTGCAATGCTTCGACGCAACATTTTAATGAGCACTTCAAGGCGAGTGGCTGGCAATTTAACCTCATTGAGTTGTTCTATAAAGCCGGGACTGAAAATGCTTTCCTCTACGTCGGTGTCAAGTATGCTTACCACGCTGTTGCACTGCAATGCTTCGGCAACCAGGCGTTGCACAACACGGTTCATGCTTTCTGTATCGTGCTTTTCGCCCGATGCTTTGCGGATATATGTGGCAACACACATATAGCACTGTGACAACGACAACTGTTCGTGGTTCAGTACGTTTGAAGGTTGGCAGATGTCATAGGCTGTTTTCAGACGCTTGATATGTGCTAAAAAGAATGTCTTGGCATCTACTTTTTTAGGTTTCTTACCTTCTTTCGCGACATTATACATCTTACTTAAAGTCAAGACATGCTCTGATGCTTTACCAAGACACTCCAACCGGTCAAGTGGCTTTGAGTTCTTGTCTATGAATGGCTTTAGATTGAATCCTACAAAGAGTTGGTTGATAAGCTCAAGTTCTACCAGCAGTGCGCCCAACGCCTGCTGCACATCATCCTCACTCGGTCCGAAAGTCTCACCGCCATACTTCTTCATAGCCTCCATCATATTATTGCGAATGCCAATATAATCAATGAAATAACCGAAATCCTTATCTGGATATTTACGGTTCACACGGCTGACGGTCTGCACCAATGTATGCTTTTGCAGCGGCTTATCGTTGTATAGATAGGTGAGGCACGGCACATCGAAGCCTGTAATCCACATATCCACGACAATGACAATGCGGAAGTTTGAGTATTCCTGTTTGAAGGCATTTTCGAGTGCCTTCGTGCGCTTCTTGTCTCCAAGGTTGTCAAACATGTCCTTGACATCATTTTTTCCGCGGGTGGCAACCATGGCTATGGTCGGCATCGGCACCAACTCCTTCATCTCCTTTTCCGGTACTACATAGTCCTCCGGGGCTTTGCGTTCCTCGAACCAGTCTGGTTGGAGTTTGCGGAATTTCTGCAACAGTGCATATCCTATTTCTCGCTTGCTACATACCACCATCGCCTTTTGAACCACACCGGGCTTGTTTTCACAAGAAGCGGTATAGTGCACTATAATGTCAGCTGCAAGGCGTTCAAGCCGTTCTTCATCGCCCAATATCTGCTCCATCGCGCTCATCGCCTTTTTGCTTGCAGCGATATCTGTTTCGGTTGCGCCTTCCTCTGCACATTTGGTATAATAGTCCTCTATTTCCTTGACTTTTTGTGAGTCGAGTGTAACCTTGGCAATGCGTGGAATATACTTAATATCTTTGGTAATGTCATCATCCACAGCCTGTTGCATTGTGTAGCGGTCTACAATATCACCGAACACTTGTATGGTTTCAGCAATAGGTGTGCCAGTAAAGCCGACGAATGTGGCATTGGGGAATGCTGTGCGGAGTTGTTCGGCGTAGGGCTTGGTGACGAAAGCACCGATTTTACTCTCGTCAATCATCCTTACGGCGAACTCACCACCTGAAGTCTGTTCCACCTTGGCTTCGATATCCTTTAGTCCTACAACTTTTATTTTGTTGCTCAACCGGATTTGGGTACGATGAGCCTCGTCAGAGAAGCAAATGATATTGCGACGAGTATTCAATTCTCCAATTGCCTCGCAGAATTTCTGGATGGTGCAGATGAAGAAGCCTCCACTGTCACGAAGCGAAAGTTCGGTTTTCAGTTCTTCACGATCGGCAATAACCTTTACTGTTCCAAGTTGCAGGAAGTCTTGTGAGCGCAGAAAGAGTTTTCCCGCCTGTGTCTGTAAGTCGTCGCGGTCAACAATCATAATGACAGTGGGCGAGCCGAGTTCCTTGCAACGCAGCGCGAGTTGCCGAGCAATGAACATCATTGTATATGTTTTGCCACAGCCAGTGGCTCCGAAATATGTGCCACCTTTTGATGTCTGTTCTTTAAAGGCACGGCGTATGCTATCACACATCATCCTAGTAGCAAAGAACTGAGGATAGCGGCACACTATTTCTTCCTCTCTGCCACTCTTTTCATCGGGGAAATAGACGTAGTCGCGCAGGATTTCCAAAAATCTCGATGGCTCATACACGCCTTTGACAATGGTTCGTACTTGGTCTATACCCTTTTGCGCTGACGGGTCTTCGTTGTTTACCTTCTTCCATGCATAGTAGTGTTCGTATGGGGTATAGGTAGTGCCAAGCCGTGTGTTGTTGGCGGTGGCATCACTGATACACGACAGCGGGCAATAACGCAACAGATGGGGGATGTCGCGCATATAGCGGATGTGTATCTGTTCGTAAGCCTGTGCTATGTCGGCATCGAGTTTTGTAGGATTTTTCAACTCAAAGATGCAGAGCGGTATGCCATTGACGAAGAGCAACACATCGGGGATACGCACATCATCTTTCATGCCATAGGCAACCTCAAACTGATTAACCGCTCGGAAGATATTATATTTTTTATAGTCGGGACTCTCAAAATCGATAAAACGAATATCAAAGTTCACTCCATCACCATGGCGGATATAGCGATAGCCGTCACGGACAAGCTGAAATGTGTTGCGCAGACGTTCAAAGTGGGTCTGTCCGGGAACGTGGCGCAGATAGTTGACCACCTCATTGACATCGCTGCTGGTGAGGTCGGGATAACGATGCTGCAAGTACACGTGCAAATCATTGACATTTGGATCTTCGATAAGCAACGGTTCACGCAGTTGGCGGTGGATGTTTCCGCCATTGGTATATTGCCAGCCCTCGTCTTGCAGCAGGTCAATCAGGGCTTCTTCATATTCACTTTCGTGAAATTTTCCTCTCATGACATTGGCGTATTAGGAGTGAGCAGCCCGTTGCACTAAGGCTGGGCAAAGTGTTTTTAGTTTCTCGCGTGCAGTTATGGCTATCTGTTTGGCACGTTCCATACAACGATAAACATCTACAATGGCTTGCTGCACATCTGTGGGTGGCAGTGGGATTTGAACACGGCACATTTCATTCCAATCGAACGTTTCTCTTGCGCTACCCCAAGAATTAAAACGAGTATAGCGGTCAAATTCCGGGCGGTTAAACAACAGGAACAGATACTCAGGGAGTAAGATACTCTTATCGATACTGCGGAATACCGTGTATATTGAAGACACAAGAATATCTTTGTCTGATGAATTTAGTGCAAGTGCCATCTTATCGCCTCGGCGAGAAGTATCAGCGACATATACAAATTCTGACGGTGCAACTATCTTATATGATAGAACAGATACACCGTCCATATTAGCCTTTGTGGGTATAAAGCATTTGTCTGTGCTAATACCTTGCACATCAGCTATGGTTAAAGCACCATACGAATTTCTTTTGTCTAATTGTTCAATATACTTGCCAAGGGAAACAGATGGATATTTAGCCCGGCAATCCACGATATATGCTTGACAGGCGGCAGAAAGACGAGGTATCAGAGTCTCGTTCTGCTCAGCAAGGGACTTCAAGCCGTTGTAGGTATCAACCAATTCACGTTGCACCTCGATGGATGGAAGAGGCACCATAATATCGCTTAGTTCAAAGAAATTGAATTCTGGACGCTGGCTACCGAAATTCAAATAATCAATCATTCTGAAAAACTCCTCCCGATATATATACATATAAAGGAACTCAGGATGAAAGTGCTTTTTCCCATACTCAGTGAGCCTAAACACGACATAAAGGTGAGAGACAATGCAGAATCCTTGTTTTCGATAGGCAATAGAGCCAATATTAAATCGAGATGGATTGTAAACAAAGTCTCCATTATTTACCAATTTGTAGGGCTTTAGGTTGATATCTATTGTCTGTGCTTTAGTAGGTGCAAATTCGCCTTTACTTGTGACCCCTTCTATATGTTCAGAACCATATTTGAGATCAAAGTTATTAGCCATACTCCGCTCAATATAATCGCCAAGCCGCACCCATTTAGTTTTACTCGCACTCATACCCCAACTGTTTTAATGCGTTACGTAGCGTTGCATCATTCTCACGTTGCAACGACAGAAGTTCAGAAACGGCAGAGGCGGTTTCTGAAAGTACCTTGTCGTAGTCGATGTTTGTGTCGCGGTCAACGAACTCAATGTAGCGGCTGGGAACAAGAGAAAAGTTATTTTTCTTCAGTTCATCTATGCCGACAGAGCGGTAAAATTCGGGCTCTGCAAAAGAAGCCCCATTAGTACCGACCGCTTGCCAACGAAAGAAAATGTCAATGGCTCGCTTCACTTGGTCGGCTTTTAGTTCCACTTTCTTTTTCTGCTCACCTTTGACGGGATTCTCTGTCCAAGAACGCAAATCCATAAAAAGAATTTCGCCATGACGGTCGCGCAACATCCGCCCGTGGTGCATACCTCCGCGCTTGTTCTGGTTAAGAATCCAAAGCGTAACCGATATGTCGGTGGTATAAAACAATTCACGAGGCAGAACGACAATCGCCTCCACCTTGTCGTTCTCAATGAGCTTCTGGCGAATGGCAACGGTATCGTCGTCGCCGAGCGCACCATTGGCAAGCAGGAAGCCGGCAATACCCTTGTCAGCCTTGAGTTTGGAGAGTATATGGAGAATCCATGCATAATTGGCATTGCTCTCGGGTGGAGTTCCATAATCCGCCCAGTTCACACCCTGTTGAGTAACGTCTTTGGTAAACCAATGCTTGAGGTTGAAAGGAGGATTTGCCATAATATAGTCAAAGGCAAGTCCGACATGCCAGTCCTTGTCAAAAGTTGAAATAGGACCATCGCCCAAATGGTGGGATATGCCACGCATCGCCAAATTCATTTTGGCAAGGCGGAAAGTGGCGTCATCTTTCTCCTGACCGAAAACATTTACGGCCGTAATGTCACCTTGCTTTGCTTCTACATATTTTGCACATTGAATAAACATACCACCGGAACCACAGCATGGGTCATACAGTGTACCATCGAAAGGTTCGATAAATGCGGCAATAAGTTCCACAATATCGTGTGGAGTGTAAAACTCGCCATCCTCTTTGGTGGCATTTACGGCAAAAGACTTCAGAAAGTACTCATAAACACGACCTATCAAGTCTTTTTCCTTACCAAATACCTTGTGGGAAATCTTGTTCACTTCGTCAACGACCTTTTTAAGTTCGTTGGGCTGAATCTTTACAGCGGTGAATAATCCGAGTTTTACACAGCCTTTAAGTGCGTCTCCACCGTCTTCTATTGCCTGTAAAGCATCGTCAAGCGCAGCGACAAGGTCAGAAGTCGGCACATTGATTAGCATAGACCAGCGTGCCGCCTCCGGTACATACACAATATTCTTATAACGGGATGGAGAATCAAGGAACTTCGCAATTTTTTCCTCGTCAGTAATTCCACGGTCGATACACTGCTGGCGCATCTCGGCTTGTGCATCATCGAACTTCTCGCCGATAAACCGTAGGAACACAAGCGTAAGTATCACGTCGCGTTTCTCATTGAGTGATGCGCTGCCGCGCAGATAGTCGCGGCAGTTAAATAATATAGATTCAAGATTGAGAGAGTTCTCCTCTTTTTTCTTTGTTGCTTTCTTTGCCATAATCAATCGTTATTACCGCCATTGATGAGTTGGCGAGGGTCCACATTCAAAAGTCCTGCAATCTTCACAAGCATATCAAGGGATGGTTGCATCTTGTTGGAACACCATCGGGAAACAGTTGCTTCATTTTTCCCTACTTGTTCGGCTAACCATTTACCTGTTTTACCATTCTCAACTAACACAACCTTTAGCCTGTTTATCTTTTGCGGTTCCATACGTTTTAATTTGCTTGCGAATTACAATACTTTGATTTGTAATGCAAATATAGTGATAATACTCGAAAATACCGCATTGTGCCTCAAAAAGTAACCTGAACGCCCACAAAACAAGTATATTAGCTATACTTGCAATCACAGAGAGAAGAAATAGGCCAATGAACGAAGAAAACAAAATATACTCTATCAGGACGATGATGAGATAACTCGTGTGTCGGTGCGCTTTGCTGACGAAGATTTGTGGTTGACACAAAGTCAGCTGGCGGAGATATATGGTACTACAAAACAGAACATAAGCCAGCATATTGACAACATCTTAAATGATGGTGAGTTAGACGCAAATCGAACTGTAAAGGATTTCTTGACAGTTCGGCAAGAGGGTAAACGTCAAGTGCAGCGCAGTGTTCTGCACTACAATCTTGACATGGTTATTGCTTTGGGCTATCGTGTGCAGTCCCAAGTGGCTACCCGTTTCCGTCGTTGGGCTACTCAACGGCTTCATGAGTATATCCAAAAGGGATTCGCGATGGATGATGAGCGGTTGAAGCAAGGGGGTAACCGCTATTTCCGTGAGTTGCTCCAGCGCATCAGGGATATTCGCAGCAGCGAGCGGAACTTCTACCAGCAGGTTACGGACATATATGCCACGGCTACTGACTATGACCCACGCGATGAGATGACAAAGATGTTCTTTGCCACTGTGCAGAACAAGTTGCATTATGCCGTTCACGAGAATACGGCAGCGGAAGTTATCTACAATCGTGTGGACAACGAAAAGCCGTTTGTGGGTATGACGAACTTCAAGGGTAACTATGTGACCAAGGATGATGTGAAGATTGCCAAGAACTATCTGTCTGAGATTGAACTCCAGCGTTTGAACTTGCTTGTCTCCGGTTTCTTGGACTTTGCAGAGTTCCAAGCATTGGAAATGAATCCCATGACAATGAAAGACTGGATAGAAGCACTGGATAACCAGATTATTGCACACAAACGGAAAGTGCTGATTGGCAAGGGGAACATTTCGCGTAAGCAAGCCGTTGAGAAGGCAGAAAAGGAGTTTGAAATCTACCGCAAACGTGAAATGGAACTGCTTGAAAGCGATTTTGATAGGGAAATCAAGAAATTAAAAGACAGAAATGATGGTAGTTTCAAGTAATTCACTACCTTTGCAATAGGAAACCACCATGCAACGATGTGCAGAACAGCGCAAATTCAAGGTGGAGAAATAGGAGAAGATTACCATTTTTTTTATTCCTGAAAAGAAACGATATTCAACCACTTGGTAAATCGTAGCGATTCCTGGTGGCACCACAATATGAAAAACAGTTAGGAGCACGCTCTTAACTGTTTTTTTGTATGCCCACCCGAGAGATATACCGAATAAAAGAGTGTCTGATATACAAGAAAATTTTAAACGTATAATAATATGTCGCAAGAGAGAGTAAATTTTGGAAGTAAGTTAGGAATGGTGCTCGCCACGGCGGGCTCGGCAGTGGGCCTCGGCAATGTGTGGCGATTCCCTTATATGGCCGGACAGAACGGTGGTGCCTCCTTCATTTTGATTTATATAGGCTGTGTACTGCTGCTGGGCATACCGTGCATGATGAATGAGTTTATCATCGGACGTCATGGTGCTTCCAACACTGGGCGTGCGTATGGCAAGATGGGCAAGGCGGGCTCGTGGCGCTTCATCGGATGTATGAGCGTGTTGACGGGTTTTATCATCACGAGTTATTATGCTGTGGTGTCTGGCTGGTGTCTGCAATACATTTTCGCTTCGGCCGGCGGCGAGCTCAACGGCGACCCGCAATACATCAGCAAGTATTTTCAAGACTTCTCGTCATCGCCCTTCCGTCCCATGTTGTGGACTATTGCCATTCTGCTCATGACCCATTACGTGATTATCCACGGCGTGCGTAGCGGCATTGAGCGGGCCTCGAAACTGATGATGCCGACGCTCTTCCTTCTGCTTATAGTGGTGGTTATCGGTTCATGTATGCTGCCTGGGGCAGGCAAGGGTGTGGAGTTCCTTTTCCGTCCTGATTTCTCACACATGGATTCCTCCGTGTTCCTCGCCGCGATGGGCCAGTCGTTTTATTCGCTCAGCATCGGCATGGGCTGCATCTGCACCTTTGCCAGCTATTTCTCCCGCCAGGCCAATCTTCTCAAGTCGGCGGGCAACATTGTCGCCATCGACTCTCTCATCGCCATCCTTGCCGGACTGATGATTTTCCCCGCCGCCTTCTCTGTCGGTGTCGACCCCGACTCCGGCCCCTCCCTCATCTTCATCACCCTTCCCAACGTCTTCAAGGAAGCCTTTGCTACGATGCCGTTAGTTGGAACCGTCATAGCCGTATTCTTCTACGTCTTGTTGTCGCTCGCCGCCCTGACATCACTGATATCCCTGCATGAAGTGTCGACAGCCTTCTTCCATGAAGAGTTTAACATCTCGCGTAAGAAAGCCGCCACATGCGTCACGGCATCGCTCTGTGTTTTGGGTGCATTTTGTTCCTTATCGGTTGGCAATCGCGATTGGCTCATAATCGGTGGCCGTTCGTTGTTTGATCTCTTTGATTTCGTCACAGGTCAGATCATGTTGCCCGTGGCCGGATTCCTCACCTGTATTTTCCTCGGTTGGGTTGTCCCAACCAAAGTGGTGAAAGACGAATTTACCAACGAAGGCACGCTGCGCTCCACCTTGTTTGGCGTTTATCTGTTGCTCATCCGTTACGTATGTCCGGTGTGCATCGTGGCGATTTTCCTCAATCAGTTGGGGTTGATATAATGGTATAAAAAATAGGTAGTCAGAATTAATTTTGACTACCTATTTTTTATTATTGTTGTCCGCTAAAACACATGATAAAATACCCCAAAAACTACAAATGAAACACCTCAAAAATTACAAATGAAGTGCCACAAAAGTTAGTTCTAAATTACCACAAAAGTTAGTAATGAAATAGCGCAATTCATAGTATTAAATACCCACAAATATCAGTTTTTACTTGCATATATAACTGAATATCACTAACTTTGCTTGATAACATCGAAGCTTGGTGTCCTGCCGTCCGAAGCAAGACCGCAATTCGAAGTGGTATAAAACGGGCTTTCGTAGACCCGTCCATTACAATTGCATCATTAGGACTTTCCCCAGAAGCATTGATGACGCAGCTCAAAACCTTTGGTTTTATATTTGAGCAAATGTGTGCACGAGACCTTCGGGCCTATACTCCAGGTCTTGGCAATCATCTGTCATATTACCGCGACCGCTACGGACTGGAAGCCGACTTGGTGCTTCATCTTGACGACGGACGCTATGCTCTGATAGAGTGCAAGCTTGGTAGCCGTGAGATAGAAGAAGGAGCCAAACATCTTTTGGAAATTAAACGACTCATTCAAGTGCATAATGAGACAGAAAAGCAGGTGCCGCTGCGCGAACCCGATTTGATGATTGTCATGACAGGTGGCAGCATGGCTTACACACGCCCAGACGGAGTCAAAGTCATACCGCTTGCTTGTTTGAAAGATTAAAAACATGTCATGAATAGCCCGACCTATTTTTTTATTATGGTCTTCACTCGTTGAAAGATTTATTTCTTGGATTGAGCGGCATTTCTTCTTGGTCGATTTCATGTCCCCCCTTGTCTGTTTTTAATGCGTTGGATGCAAAAATAAGTTGCTTGAATGTAATCGTAACAAAGTCACCATCGGAGGAACATGTAGGAGATTTCACGCCTTGCGTCTGGCAAGCATCCGTAATGCGCTTTACATTGCTCCTCCCAGTTCCTTAAAAATCATCCGAAAAAGGCTTTCGACACTTTTATGTTGTACGGATAAAACTCGTGAGGCTCCTTTTGGACTTAGGTGTTATATGAGGTGATTTGTAGCGCTCGGCACTGCAAATCACCTCAAATAATGGGAAAGCGGTAGTCCATGTAAATATTTTTAATGATTTCCCCTTTCGTCTAAATAAGATTCCTTATTTTTGTAATCAATTGTTGGCAATCCTGTTAACAAAAAATCGGTTGGTTTAATCTAACCTCTGAATAATAATATTGGAAGATAATACCAAACAGCCTTCAACGGCAAACGCTTCATTGTATAATGGGCGGCCTATCGACACAGGTTCATCGTGTCCAAGTGCAAGACTTACCTCTTGTACGCCCTCCATCTCAAAAAACAAAGGTGGGGTGTCGGTAGAGAACATGCCTAACGCAAATAAACAATGGTTCGTTCTTCGAGTTACGTATGGGCGTATCATCAAGGCAAAAGCATTCGTAGAAGCTAAGGGCTTATGATAGTCTGTATTACATACCGACAGAGTGACTTAATACAGATTTACTTTACACGGTTTTAACATTTAAAAGAAAGTGCAAGT
>OHMK01000615.1_pt1 | contig 14166 bp, 19 predicted proteins | sample 1569291 | NCBI WGS metagenome assembly OHMK01 (sample SAMEA3879517, study PRJEB24766) | human gut metagenome | biome: human-associated habitat; feature: feces | place: USA | collected 1985/1987 | reverse complement strand
GATCATAACCATTTTCTTCAATGATTTTTTTGGTTTTATATGCGAGAGCCGGGCCGAGATGTTCCTGGGGAGTACGGTTTAAAAATTCAACCATATCTTCATCTCCTGCTGCAGCTGCTAAATCTCGTTGAGCTGCTAGAGTTTTGCAGGATACCACTTTGTCTATACCATGATTTTTATACTCAGTGTTAATCATATCCTCCCAACTCTGTCGGATTAATTTCAAATTTTCTTTGCTTTCTACGAATCCTGAAAACCTTCTATCTTTTTGATATCCATCATTTTGAGGATTTTTTGGGTTAAATCTTTTGAAAAATTTAGATGGAGATTTGGCTTTTGTCATCCCGTCCTCTACAACTCGCTCACAAAACATTATATGAGCGTGGATTTGTTCTTCATCGTAGTCGAATGTAGCCGGTTTGCTATGTATAGCATATGCCCATACTTTGTTATTCCCAATATGTTTATTGACAAAATCATTTACTATTTTTTTGTTCTCCTCATGCGTTAGCTCGTTTGGTAACGCTATTTCGAACTCTGCATACGCTCTGCCATTAGTACGCTCGTACTTGTCAGCGCATGCAAAAAATACAGATGCAGACATAGCCCAATGCGGGAGATTGGCATCTTTATAGACCAATTCTTCCGCACGTTTCCCCCCACTGTAGCGTCCCTCACGCAGTATGTAATCTGCGTGTTGCTCTGCAGTACCCACTTTTCCATTTTTAAGGCTTAAATGATAGGTTGCCATGGCTGCTTTCTTCTTTCTAAAATAAAAAATCCTTAAGCAATTCAGCAAGCCAAGCTTGCAATTGACGAGGGATTGTTAGTCCTCGTCCTCCTTGCTTAAGGATTGTGTTATATTTTATTATTTTTAGCATCCTCGCACTGCGTTTCCACCAAGGCATAGCCTTGGTATTGGAAACGCGTAAGTGCGCCTAACGCTTGCGCTAGGAAGAGACCGTAAATTTCGTTACTCTCTTATCTTATTTTAACACAATCGTTTGCTCATTACAAGGGATTTTAGAACATCGTTGCATGAAAAAAAGCCCTAGCTTTATATTAGCCAGGACTCAACTTTAACGCTATTATTAACTTATACAAACCATCCTTCGAAAAAAATCCCTAAAGTAATCTGGCCCGGTTTCCCATAATCCTGTCTCAAAATCATATAGGGCTATATAAGCATTAGAATTTATAATTTTGTTTCTAGCTTCTTGCAATGTGATCCCTTCTTCATCAGCCATATCCATAATAGCATCCGTCAAAATCAAATCGGCACAAAACCTTTTTTGTTCGGTAATTTTATCATTAATAGTTTCTGGTTTATTACAAAATTCACCTTCAAGCTTAATACCTTTCACTTTTAACATCTCCCAAATATCGTTAACAGCACACTCGTCACCATTTAACCTTAACATATCATATGTATCTTCAATATACTTCCATACACCATACGTCTCAAACAATTTATTAGTATCAGCAGACGAAACTTGCAATTTTTCGCAGAACATTCTAAAGATACGTAACTCAAAAAAGATAAGTTCATTTAACATGATTGCGTTCCTCCTTAATACTAATATTGTAGCTCACACATTAAAAAACAACAACACATTCAGCTATGCTATATTGATTTTATTAATACTGCTTTTGGTTAATTCATCTATTTTATCGTACCGGTACTTTATAGGTAACAATATTTTCCAACGATAGCGCTCGCGTCGTAAGATAATATTTCCCTACGCCATTAGTCCATTGCATTTCTATTGTTGTGGTAATCCACTGTTCATCTAGCAAAACTTCAAAACTACTACCACAATGCAATTCTCGTTCATCTCCTTCCCCTTTAATTATATACCTATCAATTTGACGATTATACACTAATTGTTTCATATGATATTGCTCCTTTCAGGCCAAGTATTTACACTATAACAAATCTAATTTTGCGAACGTATCAGCAGCATGTTTTTGTAGATTTGGCACCAGATTATAGTAGATATTAAGCGTTGTAGAGACCGAACTGTGCCCAAGACGTTCGCTCACAGCTTTAATATTTTCGCCTGCTAACAACAGCAGTGTTGCATGGGTATGCCTCAGGCCATGAAAATTAAACCCTTCTGGTAAACTAGCTGCTTTAACTAATTTTCGCCAATAGCGGCGGTAAAAATTAGTGTGATTGTACATTTTACCCCAACTATTTGTAAAAACCAAATTAATGTCATTATCAAAAATCGAATGGTACTGCTTTGCATAACGGGTTTGATATTCTCGCCATTCTTTCAGCAAATTTATTGTTTTTTCATCAATCTTGATAAGTCGTTGCGACCTTATTGTCTTTAATGTTCCCAATTCTCTGCCGTTAGATCTATGCTGTAAATTTCTTCTAACCATAATATTGAATTTATCAAAATCAACATCATCCCAAGTTAAACCAAATAGCTCCCCTATTCTCAGTCCAGTAGCTATATCCAAAGCAATAGCATAGTAATAACACTTTCGTAAGTACTTTTTCCCATCATCTTCTATAAAATCCTGTTTGACATCAGTATAAATATAATCTGCTTTAGATGCAGTACTTAACAACGCTATTACCTGTTCTTTTGATAAAGCAACTATTTTTTTATCTGCTTTTTTTAACGGCTTCGTAATTGCAGCCGGATTCATTCTTATTACTCCATTTTTCACAGCATATTCCAGGCATGTTTTTAACGTTCTTCGCATACCGTTAATTGTGGTTGCTGATAATGGCCTGCCTTTTTTACCAATTACACCAACCATTTGATTAAAAAATTCTTGTAGGATTATAGGTGTTAACTCCTGCACTTTTTTCTCTCCTAAATTAGGATTAATGTAATTTCGAAGAAACATATCATAATAATCGTAAGTGCTGATTTTAATAGTGGGTTTTATCACCGTAAGCCAATTACTGCTCCAATCAGCTAATTTTACATCTGATATATTAAGCTCTTTCTTACTTTGATACTCCTTAATTTTTTCTTGCAACCCTTTTTTTGTCTTAGCTGTTAAATATTTCTCATGCTTTAACCCATCCTCTCCTAAAAACTTCAATCGCCAAATATAACGATCATGCTTATTGTCATATCTTATAGATCCTTCACCTTTTGCTCGTCTCACCATTTATACTGACCGCCTCTCCAAGTCTGCGCTTTGCTTCTTTAAATTTGAAATCCTAATAGTAACTTGATTATCATGTCTCTTATCTATTATTATTGCAAAATTGTGATAATTATAACTATACCCAACCATGTTTATTTCCTTAATGGCAAGCCTTAGGTAACGATTAAATGCCTTGTTTTCTTCACCATCGTTTCTTCCGACACGCCTCCCTAACTCATCATAACTAACACGTATTACACCATTTACCTCAATAGCACGTCTGAGTACATATAAATATAATTTATATGAGTATTTTCTTTTCAATTTTATTGATATAAATATATTTTGAGATAAATTTCTAGCAATCCAATTAAAATACAGCATTAAAAATGGATTGATTTCATACATTACGCAAACTTTTCTTTTATCAAGTTTATCGCTGAAAATAGCCAAATTAGTTACTATACTTGATCGTATATTAGCTTTATTGTTGACAACCCTACGTGATATATCAAGTATAACAAAACTTAATCGTTGAAAAAAATCATAAAATCTATTATAATCTTTTGATCCTGGACGTTTAATTCCCTTTACATAAAAATAATCACATGCTGATACATAATGCATCTTTTGCGAAACAGTATTGTTATTCAACGCCCACCAAACAATAAAATCGACAAACTGATGTAACTCTACACTTAACTCATGATCATATTCCTTTAAATTATATTTTATATCTATCAAATCATACATTGGCCTAATAATTGGATTATAGCGATCAATCTCCTTCATAGTTAGCTCCCTTTGCCAAAGCTATTTGCTGCTTAACCCACCAACACGGAATAAAAATCCTACGCATCACACGTATAGATGGTATTTGACCTGCATGTACCATATTTTGGAGCGTTGCTAACGATATTTCTTGACCATATATTTCCTCTCTAATTTCCCTCAATGTGTAAAATAATTTTTCTTTTTCCATTTTTTCCTCCTTTTTGTGCCTTTTTGTGATATGTGATATAATTAATGTTAGTTAGACTTTATTGTCCGCTAGATTATTTTTAGCGTTCACGATAGTTATATTTTAGCATCGTTGTATTATCAACGCAACCTTTAGATTGTAAAAAAAATGTGAATTCAATGAAGGGATATTATTATGTTATCTTTTAGTGAGAGTATCAAATTACTGCGAACAGCATATAAATTATCTACAAGAGATTTGGCAATGATTCTAGATATCAAAGCCCCCTCTATTACTGCGTGGGAAAGCGGAAAAAGCCAGCCGACACTCGAAATGTTTAAGAGTATCTGTAATTTATTTGCTGTTTCTAGCGATTTCATGCTTGGTTTTTCTTCAAAAATATACAACGAAGATTTTCTCCTTGAGTTAGAGAAAGAATTAACTGCTTTTTGCTTTAGCGAGCACTACTCTGGATCTCATAAAGACCTTATACATGATTTTCCACTCCCTCAAAAATATATTGATGAAAAGATAAGAGTAAGCAGCTATACCCAAGTTATGAGGGCAAATATTATTTTTTTGACACGCATGTATATTGCATATCGCATTGCCCGCTATACAGTAGCTGCACCCTCTGAACAACGTTATTGTAAAGCTCTGATAGACAACAAAGACCTCCTAAAGAAATACGAGGATCAGGAGTACATGTACATATGCCGTCTAAACGATGCTCTTTTCAAAAGCGCTATTGAGCCCATTTACGATATCGAGCAACTTCTTCATCAACGAGGCTTGAGCTAACTCCAGATTTAAACATAAAAACCAGTGAAGTTTTACCATTAGGTAAATTTCCACTGGTTTTTTAGTACAAAAATCTTAGTAATACTTAAATTTTAGCTATCCATTAGTTTGAGATGCTATATTTGTCTTAGCCGCCCAACATAAATTAACGGTTTTTGGCACACTTTCAAAAATTCGATAACGGTTTTTGGCACACTTTTTACGGTTTTTGGCACACCCCGACCAAGCGCCAAACCAGCAATAATGGGCTTTTGCGCCACTCTTATAATATATAACTAGAGCTCGCGAGGTCCTCGCTCTAGTCTCTTCTCCCTATACTTTTACGCCAATACTTTACAATGTTTGCAGAAAGGGAGACAAAAAGGTAGACAAATCCCCTATTTTTACGCACCAAAAAGCACCCCTACGGCTTAAAACCCGCATGAGTGCTTAATTTTTTAATGGAGCTACTGACGGGATTTGAACCTGCGACCTACTGATTACGAATTCAATATTCTTTCCCCGTTATTATTATATACATTATATGGTATGTGTAAGCCATCATTTCTCCATATATAGTGCAGTTGCAATCAAATTTTAAATTTGCTAACAGCATTAACACCTATAATAGAGCGACAATAGGTAGACAACGCGCCACACCCCCAATAATTGGGGTGCCCACTGGTGTGGGTGGGGCCACAATTTGCCCAACAGTAAGAGAGATTGTGTCAACCTATTCCTTGTTAGATAAGCCCCCTCTGGGGGTTTGGGGGTTTGCTAACACTAATATTTTTAGGTTTCGATCATTATTGTTTTTTATATTGCTGTTCGCGCTAGCGTAATTTTTTGCAGGGTGGCTTTAGCTATCCAAAAAAAATTCTTTACATTTTTCTTTTCGATTTTTTCAAGTCCTACCTCTCTAAAATTTTATATTCACAATAGCTTAATCAACCTTTATAAGTGGCCCAGAAAATGATCTTCTCTACCAAGTGCTTTATGCGCTTGGCGCGCTTTTTGGTATTCTATTGTCGGTACGGTTGGTTGGTTTAAATTAAACATTTTTAGACATCTCCTTTTGTTTTAAGATGCCTGAATCATAAGCGTGGCTGACGCAGTTAGTCATAGAGCAGAGTTCAGCGAAGCTGAAAAGCTCTTGACTTACTGCGCCAGCTGCGCTACTTAATTGCTATATTACTCATTATAATGCTATAATTATCTTGCGAAGCTATAATCACAGCAAGGAGACTGTGCCATGAATAACATAGACATGCTCATTTCTGATCTTATACCACAATTACTTCAAACCTTTACTGCTCCAAATGTCAAAGAAATATTATTATATGGCTCTGTCGCACGAGGGACAGCAACATCAGAATCAGATATAGATATAGCGGTAATTCTTGACGATTATACGGATAAAATGCACGACGAGATGATTGACTTTGTTGTAGATTTAGAATTAAGATATAATAGAGTTATATCTGTGCTCCTAATATACAACAAACAATTTAATGAATGGGGTAATATTACACCGTTTTTCAAAAACATCAAAAAAGACGGTAAGGTATTATGGAAATCTGCATTTTGATAATCCTATAGAGAATTTTTGATTTAAATATTTTAACGGAGGTGTTTATCTACTATGAATTTACCATCTTTGCAATCTGCATATGCGATTATTTTAGATTTCGACAAAACAAATTTATCACTACCATACGATGAAGCTTTAAGTAATATACGTAATGTAATGGTTCAATTCCAATTTAAGCCTTTAACAAATAATGTTTATGTATGCACATCGTCAAAAAATCAATTGGCCTTGCTTTACATGCTCGTCCAGGAGTTATCTAAGATTACCTGGCTCAAACCTTCTTTAGTAACTCTCAAAGCATTTAAAATGGATAATATCTCTGATTTTACTGACATAATTAAAGGCAAGTAGGATACTTCGGGGGTATCCAAACACTCTTGCTATTAATATCTTCTGATGATATAATTTACTTAGTTGCACGGGTAGCTTCGCGTTAGCGTTGAGGTCGTGCCTGGCTGTGTGAGCCAGTGGCATCTGTCGAGCTTGACAGGTGCTTTTTTATTTATTACGAAAGAGGTGATTAGTGTGCCGATATTATATTCCTATACTCCTGAAGAAGTTGAAAAATTTAAGGCTAAATTAAAACAAGCTGAAGAAAGAGCTGCGTTTTTCGAACAAGCCTACAAACAAGAGCAAGCGAAAAACGCTAAACTGCAGCAACAGCAAAAAGCAGATTAACTTGCTCATTATTTAGGCTGTAAATCTCTCACATCGCCTTGTATATTGCTTAGTACAAGGAGCTTTAAATTTATATCTGTTTAAGCTCGTAATTGCTCGCTAACTCATAATAGCCTGCTTTTACGAGCTTTTCTTTTGGCATTGGCCTATTTAGAGTGCCGTGTTTCCCACTTCCGAGCGCGTGGTGGATTTGCAATACTTATTTATAGCCGATGCTGAGTGAAGATAGAAAAGGCTGGGGCAAGCCCCAGCCTTTGAACACTATGTTAGATTTCTGCTTTTTTATCATATATTCTTGTATCGCCGTAAGGCATGATGTGTACTTTGTATCACTAATCAGCTTCTTTAGTAATATCGAATACCACAACAGCATTCTCTTTCCCCTGAAGCAATCGTATTAATGATTGTTCGTTTATGTACGTTTGCTGTAAATCAGTAAAGTAACATCCCCGCTTATATTTATAGATATCGTTAATTTCTGTTCCGCGCACTAAGTTGAAAATGCAGGATTCATACATTAATTTTTGTTCATTGACATAAGCGATTTGTTTTTCCGTGAGATTACGCTCTAATCTTTCCGTACGTAAACTAGATGGCAATAAGTCATAAAGTTCGTTAAGCATCACGCAATGAAATAAAAAACAAATATTGGCACGTACAGGTAATGAATACGTCTTTTTGCGTGTTTGATAATCAAGATATGCATTAGGCAGCCAGATTTCAATGTCTTCTGCATCGTGTATTTCCATATAACCCAATGGATCATAACGTGTATAAATATCTAATAATGCTTCTTCTATATCCATTATTTGCGGTTCACAGTATGGATTTGTTGTATAGCCAAATAACCAATCCAGAGAAACTGCAAAGACTTTACTTAATTGCATCATACTGTCTATAGCCAGCATTTTTCTATGATTGCCATTTTCTAACTCTGATAAGGTTGAGCGACTGCGTAGGCAAAGAATATCTGCCATATCAGCTAAGGTAAGATGATGTGCTTGGCGAATAGTCTTGAAATTGTACCGAAAATTATTGTAAGCACATTCTTCAAAACTATCTCTATGGATGTGAAATTCGTTTGCTTCGTTAAAATGCATAAAAGGACCTCCAAAAAACTTGACAAAAACAAGTATACGAGTATAATAATAGCCAAGAGGTTCTTTTAAAACGAACATGATATAATGAACAAAATCAAAAGAACCGATAGGAAAAGACTTTTTCTAATTATATCAAAATACAAAAGCAGATACAATAAGAAAAAATATCCAAAAAAACCAAAGCGATTTATAAAATTAAAGGGATGATGTCTTGTATGAACGAAAAGGAACAGAGCGGTGGAAGGAAAACCAAACCACGATTTTTAACAGTAAAGCAATTTTGTGAGTATCTTGGTGATAATGTTGTTACGCCTTATACCATATATGATTTGATTAAGAAAAAAGAGATACCGGCAATTACTATAGGAAATAAGATTTTAATTCCGATGGTTTGGGTTGAAGAGTATTTTAACGTAGAAAATCTTCTGCGTAAATAAAAGAAAGGTTGTGTTTTTTATGAAGTGTTATGTTCATCATGAAGAAGAAGCTGTAGCTACTTGTGCAAAATGTGGTGTAGCCATGTGTCATGCCTGTGAGGAAAAGGCGTTGTTTAGAACGGCCAATGGTACCGGGCAGGCTATGTGTCCACGATGCAGCTTGAATGAAGCGCAGAGCATAGTTGATTATGAGTCTAAATGGCTGAAAAAGCGTGCTATTAAGCTTGGTTTTTGTGCACTGTTTATTGTATGGGGTTTAATTGAATATTTTACTAAAGCCGATGGTATTTATGATATGTTTGCATATTTTCTGATTGCAGCTATTATTATAAATCTTGGCGGTAATAAAAAACCACAGTCCATTGGTTCTCAAGTTTACAATGCAACAGCTATGGCTAAAAGTCCTGTAGCATATTTTGTTGGTTGGGTTATTGGTTATACGATTTTTGCACCTATTGCGCTTATCATGAATATCATTGGGTATGTTAGAACAAGAATGCAATATAAAAAGGACCTGGAGATTTTAAGGCAGGTGCAGGAGGCAGTTGCTGAGATGTATTGATATTTTTGGCTTGTTAGGGGCAATAGCATACAACGGGTTAGTTTGCCATTAGAATTAATCACTATAAAACGAAGAAAGCTTATTATAGAAAGAGCAGGGATTTGAGAAAATACTCCAAGTCCTGCTCTTTTTTAGTTTGTGAGGATGCGTTTGTTTCAGCCTCACACCAAACCGCAGGAGCTAAGCGTGTGCAGAAATGTCGTAGCAGCAGGCTTCCTGTAAAGATTTGGTGCAAGGAGCACGGAATCAAGCTGTCTACATTCTATACATGGCAGAAAAAGGTGTTCTGCTCCGTTTCTACAGAAGTACAAGCAAGTACATCTGTTGCTGCTCCTGTATTTGCTGAGATTTCTCAAGCCTTACCTGTAAAAACTACTCATGCTAATGTTGCTGCAACTTGTTCTTGCAATTTACGAGAGGGAAATAATTTGAATGTAAAAAAGACCGCCAACGGCGGTCTTTTTTCATATGGGGACGTTTTAACGGGTGGCTGTTTGGCGCTTACGAACAATCTTATCATAGGAAAGTTTTCCTGTTGCAAAATCGAGCTTTGTTATAATCTTTGTAGGTTGATCATCAATATATCTTTTAAGAAGGTCGTTATTCATGCTATTCCCCTCCGAATATTATCTAAATGCTTAATATTTGAGCAAAGTCTTTATGGAATCCATAATTTGCTCGTAAGTAATATCCTTTGCATAGGAAAACTGCTTACGGTATTTATCCCACATCGTTTTGAGTTCCGGACTTTCTTCAATGTTATGAAGAATACTTGGAACATCTGCGATCTGATCTGTAGTACCGCGGTGATTTGCCGTTGCTTTCAATGCATCCTCAAAGACCGCAATATCAAATTTCTGCGTTGTAGTCAGTATGTAGGCATCGTAAAAATCTCTTGGACGGGTGTTGAATATGCCGCGTCGCAAAATAGTTTCCACCTTTTCCGCCATAACTGTTTCAATGTTGTATGCCCACAGCTCGTATGATTTCTCGTCATCGAAAATCTCGGAGAAGTTGTACTGCACCGCATGAGGCGTAATTACGTCTCCGGTGGATACATCAATGCTAAGCGGTGTTAGCATAATATCGAACCTGGCATTTAGCATGACACGATATCCGCCGTAAATGTCATCTTTACGGATGGGAGAGATTGTGCCAATTTCATACACAACGCCGTCATCGAATGCAATGCTGCAGATGTCTTCCAACGCACTGCGAATTGCTTCCGGTGTTAGGGGAAGGTTTTTGAGCGTGGTATCCATATCCATCGTTGCGCGATTGTCGAGACCAACAATCGCTGCTACCAACATTCCACCCTTTAATACAAACTTCTCTTTGTATTCAGAAGCAGACAAACGGACAAGCAAACGCTCAAACATATAGTTCTGCAAAATGACCTGTGCAGGAATATTTTTCTGCTTGGCAATATTGCGAATTTTTGCTTTCAGACTCATTGCTTTACTCACAGAAGCACCTCCAAATACTGACGCAGGATATTAGACACTCGCATCTTTTTTGCGTAAGAGTTTAGTTTATTCAAATCTTTCTTTGGGTTAGCTGCATACAGTTTTAATGCCGCAAGGAAAGTTTCTGTTCCCAACTTGTTGCGACTGCGGATTATATCGCAGACCGTGCGTTCAAGATCGTATGCGGTAACATCATTTCCTGCAGATGTCTTCATCGTTGTTTTGCCAAGCTCAAATAATTCGGGTTTGATGTAATATACCTTGCATTCAGATTTGATTGCCGCAGACGGAATACAACCAGACGGTGCAGTAACCGTATGCTCGAATGGGGTTCTGTCGGAAATCCCATGAAGGTAAAGGGCTGTTTCATGAGAAAATATTACTCTTTCAGAACGATTACTGATTGCTAACAACTCATCCTGCATATCATCGGGAAGAATGTACTGACCTTTTACAATGCGATGTATTTTATTTTCTTTACACAACTTATAAAGCATCGCTTTGGAGATGCCATGTTGTGTTGCTATTTTCGTTTTGATAATTCCGCCATGCGATTTTGCAATAGCGGTAAGTTCAGTCATGTAATCCATACACTCACCTCAATTGTAACAACTCAATAATATTATATTTATAATTACGATGTAAGTCAACAGAGTGGAACAATCATTTGAAAAATATTTAATAAGGACACAACGTTAGGCAAAAAAAGAATCGGCATTTTCACACTAACTCTACTAATTTGATTTCGACAATATCACTTATATAAATGAATGTAAAGATTATCTTTATCATTAATAATATCTATAATGTTTACTATAATCATGTCTGGTTTTTTTATTGTTCTGGCTTATTACTATAATCTAAAGGTTCTTTTCTTCATGTACTTCACCAAAGCCGCTCTTGATTTGCTCCATACTTTTATCAAGCTTAGCAAGGTATTCTACATTGCGGGCACTTTTTATAAGCTGATTATAATTATCAAGGCTCATAATAACGATACTCTTTGCTTTTTTACGAGTAACAATAATAGTTTGATTATTATCACTTGCTTCATCACAATAATCTTTTAAATTGTTTCTGAAAGTAGAGTAGTTTATAGCTAACATAATTATAGGCCCCCTTTACTTTGTGTGAGTCAAAATCAGTGAATTTATTTATATATCAGCATCACTATATTTAGCAGACTTACCAATGCCCACAATATCTATACTTTACATAGTGTAGCTCTTCCAATAGTAGCTTGTTTAACAACGGAGTGCATGCAAGTATCGTAAGGCCTTCATTGTACCATGGCAAGGTTTTTCTATAATCAGCAAAAATCTCTTCAGCCTCTGAATAGGTAAACCGTCTCTCAATATCCTCTTTTTCAATTCTTATCAACAAATGCAAGAGGACATTATGGACTAAAGTTTTATTGAATACAACATTCATACGAGCAAGTAAAAATATCACAGCAAAATCTAAAACCAATAGCTTATGCAACAAATTAATATCAGTATAAATCTGCATTTTTACTGGGAGTATTAATAAAGCTAAGCTTATCAAAAATAAAACGATATCGTATATTTTTTCTAGCTTTCTTTTTCTCCAAAAAATGCCATAGCCCGATTTGTTAATACAAATGTACGATGAAAATGTCATTTTTAGCTCAAAATAGCGAATTGCCAATAAACATCCTATCAATCCTTCAGCAAATAAAAGCGTCATTAATACCGGTTCAACCATCTCATCCCCTCCTTGCCTTTATTATAGCAGAGCATGATACATCAGTCTATTGTATATATATTACAGAGCAATATAAACACCATAACTTTAATTATAAACATGATAACAATCAGCATTATAACATTAATTATCGACATAACTATAGTTAGCATTATAATTTGAATTATTAATATACCTGTAGCTAAATTTGTAACTTCAATTATTGATGTAACTATAGTTAGAATACTAACATAGATAACTTTAATAACTACACACTTGCTAAAGCTAAAATTCCCATCCATTATTTTTCTTGTTTTTATTACTTAAATCCACAGTCATTTTATTTTGTTTTATATTCTCCCTGCCGGCATTAATGATATTGCGTAACAGATTATTTATATCATTCCTTGCGTCAAATATAGCTGACGCTCCGTTGCCAAGTTCTGGAGCACGATATTTAGATTTCATTCTGTAATGCAAGTGCGGGTTTATTTTCCTGCCAACTTCGATAATCTCTTTTCGCAATTCTCTGTACTCATTATTTAATTTGAGTAGATTCAATTTTTGATTCTCCATGTCTTTACTTTGTTCGAGCATTTCTTTTATCAATTTTTTATACCATTTATCACCTGCTTCAGAGCTGATAAAGCTGCGTATTTCTGCATCTTGTTTTTCGTAATCAGCTTTCAGGATTCTGTAAGCTCGTCCTTTTTCGTTATACTCTGCTCGTATATTGTTAGGCATAGATTCTTTTGGACCATATAGGCTTAAGATTTCTTTAAGTCTAGTTTTAAGGCTAATTATTGCTTCGCCTTCTTTTTGCAATTTTTCAAATCTGCCGCTGGTCATAATATTAAGCACCTTGCTTGGCATTTGATCAATTGGAGTTATTGTTTTTTCAATTCTTATAATTGCAGATTCGTTATATTTTATTTGGTTATTAACTGAACCAAGTAATTTCACAAAATCTTTTCTGATAATTTCGCCGGACATAGTAAGTTCGGCTAATCGTTTTTCACTATATTCCTTTTCTTTACGTTCTAACTCAATTTGTTTTTTGTATTTTAATTCAGCAGCTTTATGTGCTTTTTGAATTTTATCTATAATTACGCCAAAAGCCTTGGTACTCATTTGATAAATTTTGTCCAAGGTATTGTCGATATTTTCTTGATCATAACCATTTTCTTCAATGATTTTTTTGGTTTTATATGCGAGAGCCGGGCCAAGATGTTCCTGGGGAGTACGGTTTAAAAATTCAACCATATCTTCATCTCCTGCTTCAGCTGCTATATCACGTTGCGCTTTTAAAGTTTTGCAGGATACAACTTTATCTATTCCATGAGTTTTGTATTCGCCATTAATCATGTCTTCCCAGGATTGACGAATCAATTTTAAATTATCTTTGCTTTCTGTATATCCAGAAAATCTTCTATCTTTTTGATAGCCACCATTTTTAGGATTTTTAGCATTGTATCTTTTAAAAAATTTAGAGGGCGATTTGGCTTTTGCCATCTCATCGTCTACAATACGTTCGCAAATCATTATATGTGCATGTATTTGCTCTTGTGACTCGTCGAATGTAGCAGGCTTGCTGTGGATAGCATATGCCCACACTTTATTATTCCCGATATGGGTAGTAATAAAATCATTTACTAACTTTTCGTTTTCTTTATGTGTTAGTTCATTTGGTAAAGCTATTTCGAACTCTGTATAAGCTCTGCCATTAGCACGTTCGTATTTATCAGCACACGCAAAGAAGGCAGATGCAGA
>OHMK01000605.1_pt1 | contig 14361 bp, 13 predicted proteins | sample 1569291 | NCBI WGS metagenome assembly OHMK01 (sample SAMEA3879517, study PRJEB24766) | human gut metagenome | biome: human-associated habitat; feature: feces | place: USA | collected 1985/1987 | reverse complement strand
GGCCGACGCCGAAGCGGGCTTCGAGGTGCTCGGCGTGCATGAGCAGTCCCGTGAAGTCGTACCGGTAGGTATTCAGACCGAACAGTACGCCGATGCCCACGTCGTCGATACCACCTTCCATCGCGCGGTCCATCGCTTCGGTGTGGTAGGCGTAGTCGCTCTTCGGGCCGGTGGGGTGGAGTGCTTCGTAAGCGGTTTTGTTGTAGGTTTCCTGGAAGAGAATGTAGGTGCCGATGCCTGCATCGCGCAGTTTGCGGTAGTTCTCGACCGTCGTAGCCGCGATATTTACGTTCACGCGGCGGATCGCCCCGTTCTTGTGATGTACGGAGTAGATCGTCTTGATCGATTCGAGAATGTACTCGATCGGATTGTTGCGCGGGTCCTCTCCGGCTTCGAGTGCCAGACGCTTGTGACCCATATCCTGCAGGGCAATCACCTCGCGGCGGATTTCGTCCTGGGTGAGTTTGCGGCGCGGAATGGTTTTGTTTTTCTGGTGATACGGGCAATATACGCAGCCGTTGATGCAGTAGTTCGACAGATAGAGCGGCGCGAACATTACGATACGGTTGCCGTAGATTTTCTCCTTGATCTGTTTGGCCAGCGTGAACATGCGTTGGTTCAGGTCTTCGAGTTCGCACTCGAGCAGCACGGCCGCTTCGCGGTGCGTGACCCCTTTGCCTTCGGCCGCTTTTTGCAGGATCGCCTCGATCAGGGGGCGGTTCGCACGATTTTCGCGGGCGTAAGCCAGCGTTTCGACGATTTCTCCGTCATGGATGAACTCCTCCGCCTTGGAGGATGCGACTTGGTACATATCTTTGTGTTTTTATAAGCTATTCTTGATAATCTCCCCGGCTCCACGAGATGTGGCGGCCGATTTCGTTGAGCTCCCGTTCCAGAGCGGCCAATCCTTCGGCAGCTTCGGCACCGAAGGCGGCCTTGCCGTCGTAGAGGTTGTATTTCGACCGTTCGTCCGGCGGCGAAAGGTTGGGCATCACCACGTTGGCACCGGCCAAAATACCCCGCATCCGGCCGTTGCCCGAGAGGGTGGCGAGCGCGGTGGTCGAAGGAATCAGTGCTGCGGGACACATCAGCCGCAGAATCGACAGCAGGGTGAGCGTTCGTTCGACGCTTCCGGCCGGTTCGTGGCCGAAAGGGGTGTCGCGGTGCGGGATGAAAGGTCCGATACCGATCATCTGGGGTTCGAACTCCCGGATGAAAAGCAGATCCCGGACCAGATCGTCCACCGTTTGTCCCGGGCTGCCGACCATGATGCCCGTACCGGTCTGGTAGCCGATCTTTTTGAGGGTGTGCAGGCATTCGATGCGGTGATCGAGGGACATCCGGGCGGGATGGAGCCGACGATAGTGATCGGGAGTGATCGTTTCATGCCGCAGCAGGTAACGGTTCGCGCCCGCTTCGAACAGCGCCCGGTAGGAGGTTTCCGTACGTTCCCCCAGCGAGAGGGTGATGGCGCAGTCGGGCCAGCGGCGACGCATCTCCCGGATCAATCCGGTCAGCAGTTCGTCGTTCAGAGCCGGGTCTTCTCCGCTCTGAAGTACGAATGTCCGGAATCCCAGCCGGTAGCCCTCTTCGCAGCAGGCCAGTACGGTTTCCGGGGTCAGACGGTAGCGTTCTGCCAGACGATTGCTGCGTCGAATGCCGCAGTAGCGGCAGTCGTTGCGGCAGTAATTGCTGATTTCGATCAGCCCCCGAACGAAAACTCCGTTTCCGAAATGCACACGGGCGACCTCGCGGGCCGCCCTGTGCAGGTATTCTCTCTCTTCGGGGGACGCATCGGTCAGCAGAAGGCGCAACTCTTCCGGGGAAAGGGTGCGGTTGCGTTTCAACTGATCGACGAGCTCTTTCATAGCCCCGTCGGATTTAGCGTTTAGCCAGTTCCTTCGCGAATTGCCGTTTACCGGCATCGTGCAGGTTGTGGGTGCTGGGACCCGTGATACATCCGCCTTCGCAGGCCATGACCTCGATGAACTTGGCCGGGGCTTTGCCCGATTTGGCATAGGCGCGGAGCAGGGATACGTTTTTCTTGTTCAGGTTGGAGACCTGGATGCCTTCGACCTGCGGCCGGTTGTTGTCCGCCAGGAAGAGCTGTACGGCGCCCATCACGCCTCCGGCCTGTGCGAAGCCGTGGGCGGCCCGGGTCGAAACGAACGGAATGGGGAACGGATCGGTGGTTGCGACTTCGATACCCAGGCCGTCGAAAATGGAGTTGATCTCCTCGAAGGTCATCACGAAATCGACGCATTCGTCGCGGCGTGCCTCCTTGCGTTTGGCTACGCACGGGCCGATGAAGACCACTTGCGCGTCGGGGTGTTTCTCCTTGGCGATCCGCGCGGCGTAATACATCGGCGATCCGGTGCTCGAAATGAAGGGCTTCATCTCGGGGATATGCTTGTTGGCCAGTTCGACCCACGAAGGACAGCAGGAGGTGGTCATGAACGCCTGTCCCTCCTCAATTTTCTCTTCGAGTTCCGCACCTTCATTGCGGATGGTTTCCATGGCGCCCTGCGCTACTTCGATCACGTCCTCGAAACCGATGGCCTTAATCGCGCCATATACTTTTTCCGTGGGGGCGTTGTATTGTCCGAGAATGGCCGGAGCGACGACGGCGACCATCTTTTCTCCTTCGCGCAGACGCTGCAGCACGTCGAACACCTGCGAAATTTCGAAGATCGCTCCGAACGGACAACTGTTGATGCACTTGCCGCAGTAGATGCATTTGCTCTCATCGATATGCTCCACGCCGCGTTCGTCCTTGGTAATCGCCTTTACGGGGCAGGCCTCTTCGCACGGTACGGGCATATAGACGATGGCATGGTAGGGGCAGTTGCTGTGGCAGATGCCGCAACTGATGCAGAGATCGTGGTTGATGACCGCTTTGCCGGCACGATTGAATTCGATGGCGTTTTTCGGGCAGTTGGTGGCACAGGCCCGGGCCACGCAACCTTTGCAGAGGTTGGTGATCTCGTAGTTGGTCTGCACGCACGACGAGCAGGCTTCGTCGATTACGCAGAGAATATTGTCTTTCTGCTGCTGCCCTTTGCGCTCCAGGGCTTTGCGGGCATATTCGGACAGCGGGGTGAGTTCGTCGGTTTCGTCGGACATGTCGAAACCCATCAGCGGGAAAGATTTGTATTTCCACACGGCGCGCTCCTTGTGTACGCAGCAGCGACCCAAAACCCGTGAGGTACGGGGACTCAATTCGATCGGCAAGCGGTCGATTCGCTCGACGAGCTGGTTGTCTTTCCACAATTTGATGAGATTGGTCAGCAACTTGTGTCTGACAATCATTACGTTATTGGTAAGAGGCATGTCGGAATAATAGAATGTTAAACGAAATTTCCGTCGCAAAGATAGGTTATTACCCGTATGTTCACAAACAAATAAGTATAAAAAAGAGAGTAAATATTATTTTCGGATAATTTTGATTTTCAAATTTTATATAATATATTGCAATACACATGAACGGCATTTATGTTTTGACCATCTAATCCTAAATATTATGCTTATGAAAAAATTATTACTATTTTTAATTGGTGGTATCTTGTTAATCGGCACTTATGGTTGTGCTAATTATGAAGAAGATTTGTTGGACGAAATTTCGCCGAAACAAATGTTAGCTACTGTTACGACCGAAATTGAGTTGGCGGATGCGGTGTATCATAGAGACACAGTCTTGGATCCGGCCGCAGAATGATCCGTACAGGCTTGAGAACTTTCAGCAGGCGTACGACAATATAGTATCGGGTGAATCGAAAATTGTCAGGGCATCTGATGAGTTTGCAGCAAGCGCGCGGAGTGTGCGAAAAGAATTCTCAGCAACTGCCAAAACGCAGTTGAAACTGAAAGCTACCCACTATGCCTTGAAAATTTTTCCAAAAACGGAAGAGGAACAACGAAGCCTTGAACTGGACGAGCAGATCAAGATCGCGTATACGCCTTTCAATTATACGTCATTACCTGATGAGGCGACCCAGAGTCTTGTGTTTTCGAAATCCCGGACACAGTTTTGCGAGGAAGATGAGGAGAGGCGTTATTCTGTGACTTACGAGGGCGGTATGATTAAGGATGGACCAGTGGAGCCTGTGACAATTATATTGCCTGTATTATATGCCGTTTGGCCTGTCGAAAAAACGTTCCCTGTTGAAATGGATTTTGAAATCCTTTATGAAGTTTTCCTCCCTAAATATATTACTCTTGGTGAGAATGGATTGAGTGCGGAGGCAATACAAATTTTGGAGCAAGAAGCCATTGCTTTGGCTTTAGATGAAGAGAGACATTTACCAGGTGGATTCCCGCGCGGAAAAGTACTATGTTACGATACTCATTTAAAGCGTTATGTACCGCTAGAGAATCTAAAAATCCGTTTTACACTGGGTTCGAATATTGAGGAGGTTTATACAGACAAAACTGGATATTATGCTATCAACAATAAATTGATCGACAACCAGGCAACGGTAAGTTTTGTTTTTCAGCACGAAAAATGGACGATTGTCAAGGGTTCTGAGGAAGGAGGACGGATAGAGGAAATAAAGGGAATTTATGGAGAATTAAGAAGTGGTAAAGATTTGAACTTTAATATTAACTCTTCTTCGGCTCCGGATCCCCGCTACGAAATTCATCGTGCAGTCAATTTTTATCATTATGGCGAACACGATTTTATAATTTCTACTTTTGTTAATAACAGAATATCAATAGTTGCATTAGCCGTTGATCCTGGTGGGTGGCAAGGCCGATTTAATTATTGGCCGACTTCTGTGGGGAGAATGCCTTTTATACAAGTTGGCAATTGTAACAGGAATAATCATCCGAGACTAATAGGAACCACTTTGCATGAATTGGGACATTATTGTCAATTTCATTTGCGTGGCGGCACATTCAGTGCGTACGATGGTACTTGGAATATATTGCTCGAAAGTTATGCTTCTTATGCCGGATGGCATATGGGAGAAGCATATTATTTAAATCAGGGTTGGAAAAAAACATCTCTAAACTCGGATATAACAGGTCAAGCAAGGCAAGAATGGGATTATCAAAATACAACCAATAATTATTATACTCCTTTGTTTGTCGATTTGGTGGATGATTACAACCAGGGTGTTGGCTATCCTTCTCGCTGCTACGATCAAATTAAGATGCCTCAATTCGTGGTGAATTTGTTTGGAGCCTATAGAACCTGGAATGATTTTGAAAGTGCACTTCGTAAGTATACAGGGTCATATTTTACAGAAAATCAAATAAATGAATTTCTTTTTTACGAGCGTAGCTGGCTTCAACGTAACGGTTATATATAAAAATGGGTTTATGAGGAAATTCTTATTTTTTGCGTTGTCGGCGATATTTACCGCAGGGACTCCGGCAGGTTGCAATACCGATTACAATGCAATCAGTTATTTTGTGTGGGTCAACGACAGCGATCATAAGATCACTCTTTTCGTAGAATCCGATTTAGGGTGTGAGTTCAAAAATGAAGTGATACTGCCTGGAGAAAGTTTTACTGCGATGGATAATGGTATGGGTGTTTGCCCCGTTCCTTCAAGTTACATTTGGAAAATGACGATTATTTTCGACGATGGGAGGCTTGGATTCACTTATGGTGTCCGTTATTACCAGGACGACGGTCGGTCGTACCCTCCGAATTACGACGCACATTACGACCCTTCGATCGATGATAATTATGTATTCGAGGATTTGAGGGGTAACGGTCGTCAACCTAAAGAGCGTTGGACTTATGTCTTCACCAATGCCGATTACGATGCGGCGGAGGCGATGGTCCCGTTCGAGTAAATAGTTTGTGGCTCTGAAAAACGAACGCCTCCCGAATCTGAAATTCGGGAGGCGTTCGTTCGATGGCGGCCTGTCTTTTGGCTCTAACGATCCAGCTCTTGGAAGAAGCTCTGGAAATCGGCCATGAAAACGTCCTTGCCCCGCAGTACTTCCCGCTTGGCGAGCAGCTCCGAAAGGCGGATGTAGCCGATCACGTAATTGCCGTCCTCGCCCCGATATTGCTCGGTGATGCGGTCGAAGTGGAGGATTTTCAGTACGTCGGTTTCCGTGTATCGCACATAAACTTTCAGCTCCACGTCGGTCGTGTACTCCGGACGGTCGAGGTAGTGCTGTTTCTTGTATTCGTACCGGTAGTCGTGCTGACGGGCCATGATGTCGCTCAGGATCGACGAGGCGGTAGGCAGGCTGCCGGCGCCCTTGCCGAACATGAACTGGCGGTCGTAGCATTCGCCCCGGATCACCACGCCGTTGTATTCGTCATCGACGCTGTAGATGTATTTGCCGGGGGTGACGAATTCGGGCATGACGAACATCGTGAACTTCCGGTCGCTGACCTTGACCACTTGGGCGACCAGTTTGATCTTGACCCCTTTTTCGCGGGCGTACCGGATGTCCGAGTCGTGGATAGTCGAGATGCCGTAGGTGAAGATCCGGTCGGGATGGACATACACTCCGAGCGCGTGAACGGTAATGATGACTAATTTGAAGAGCGAGTCGTAGCCTTCGATGTCGAACGAAGGATCGCTCTCGGCGAATCCCAATGCCTGGGCCTGGGCCAGCGCCGCGTCGTAGGACTCCTGGTGGTCGAACACCCGCGAAAGGATGTAGTTGGACGAACCGTTCAGGATGCCTTTGACTTCGAGCAGCAGGTCGTTGTCGTAGTACTCCTCGAGGTTGCGGATCACGGGGATCGAGCCGCACGACGAGGCGTCGTACAGCAGTGCCACATTGTGTTTCTTTTGCAGGTCGATCAGCTCCGGCAGGTGGCGGGCGAGCATGGCCTTGTTGCCCGAAACGACGGGGATGCCTTTCTGGAGGGCCGCCTTGACGATTTTGTAGGAGGCCGCCGCATCGTCGATCACCTCCACGATCAGGTCGATCTCCGGATTGGAGAGGATCACTTCCGGATCGGTCGTGAAATAGGACGCGTCGATGCTGCGGGGTTTGTTCGACCGCACGCAGATCTTGACGATTTCCGCATGGGCGTTGCGGGATTTGCTGAGTACCTGGAAGATGCCTTGTCCGACTACGCCGAAGCCGAAAAGGCCGATTTTGATCTTATTCATGGGTTGGATGGATGAAAGGGTTGAGGATTCGGTTCAGTTGTTCGTGCTCGACCAGAAACCCGTCGTGTCCGAACGGGGAGTCGATCTGATGGTAGGTGCTGCGCGGCAGCATCCGGTGCAGCGCCTGCATTTCGGGCACGGTGAAGATGATATCGGTCGAAATGCCGACGACCAGACATTCGGCCGTGATTCGTTGCAGCGCCGCTGCCACGCCTCCGCGCTGGTAGCCGACGTCGTGCGTGTCGAAAGCGTTGAGGATCTTGTAATAGGAGTAGGCATTATAACGCCGGCAGAGCTTTTCTCCTTGGTACTGCTGGTAGGTGCAGGCCCGGCGAGAGGAGAAGTCGTCGTTCTCGTCCCGCTGCGAGAGGTCGTAGCCTTCGGGTCCCCGGTAGGTGAGCAGCCCGATAGCCCGGGCCGCTGCGAGTCCCTTCATGCCGGCAGTGGCGTAAGGTTCCCCGAAGGTCGAATCGGCTTCGATGGCCATGCGCTGCGTTTCGTCGATGGCGATGCTCCAGGGCGACGCTTTGGCAGCCGTGGCGATCAGGACCAGCTTGCCGATCCGCTCGGGTTCCTGGACGGCCCATTCGACCGCCTGAAAGCCGCCGACGGAGCTGCCGACCAAGGTGTGGATGCGGTGAATGCCCAGAATGTCGGCCAACAGCCGGTGGGCCCGTACCATGTCGCGGATCGTCAGTTCGGGGAAATCCTTGTAATAGGGGCGTCCGGTCGCCGGATTGACGTGCAGCGGCCCGGTCGTGCCGTAGTGCGAGCCGAGGATGTTGGCGCAGATGATGAAATGCTCGGCGGGGTCGAGGAATTTGCCCGCCTCGACCGTGTGCGGCCACCACGAGGCCACGTCCGAATCGGCGGTCAGGGCGTGGCAGACCCAGATGACATTGTCGTGGGCCGCATTCAGTTTCCCGTAGGTGCTGAATGCGATCGTCAGTTCGGGCAGAATGCCTCCCCGCTCCAATTCGAAAGGTTGGTTATGACGGTATATATTCATTGTGTTTACAGTCGTTTTAATGCGTTGCCGATCTCTTCTTTCAGGTCGTCGATGTGTTCGATGCCCAGCGAGAAGCGCAGCATGTTGGGATAAACGCCCGAAGCGACCAGTTCGCGTTCGTTGAGCTGGGAGTGCGTCGTCGAAGCGGGGTGTACCAAGAGGCTCCGGGTGTCGCCCACGTTGGCCAGGTGGCTGATGATCTCCAGGTGGTTGAGCAGCGAGGAGGCTTGTTCGGCCGATCCTTTGACGCGGAAGGTCAGTACGCCGCCGAAACCGTTGGTCAGATACTTCTTGGCCAAATCGTGGAAAGGACTGCTCTTCAAACCGGGATAGTTTACGCTCTCGATCTTGGGGTGCTTCTCGAGCCATTGGGCCATTTCGAGCGCATTGTCCACCGATCGCTGTACGCGCAACGAGAGGGTTTCGAGTCCTTGCAGCAGCAGGAAGGAGTTGAACGGACTCTGGCAGGCACCCGTGTCGCGGAGCACTTCGCACCGTGCCCGTACGGCGAAAGCCTGGTCGCCGCAGTTTTCCCAGAAGTTGAATCCGTGATACCCTTCCGAGGGTTCGCTGATCAAGGGGTAGCGGCCGTTGCCCCAATCGAAGTTGCCGCCGTCGATAGCCACGCCACCCATGCTGTTGCCGTGACCTCCGATCCATTTGGTCGCTGCGTGCAGCACGACATTGGCGCCCCATTTGATCGGCTGGCAAAGGTAGCCGCCGGCTCCGAACGTATTGTCGGCGATTACCGCGATGCCGTGTTTGCGGCCGATTTCGGCGATCGCCTCGAAATCGGGGATATTGAAGGCCGGGTTGCCGATCGTTTCGATGTAGATGGCCCGCGTACGGTCGTCGATGAGTGCCGAGATGCTCTTTGGGTCGTCCCCTTGTGCGAAACGGACCTCGATGCCGAGTCGGCGGAGCGTGTATTTGAACTGGTTGGTCGTTCCGCCGTAGAGGTAGGAGGTGCTTACGATATTATCGCCTGCCTGGGCGATGTTCGTGATGGCGAGCATTTGGGCGGCCATGCCCGATGCCGTCGCAACGGCTCCGGTACCTCCTTCGAGGGCGGCGATGCGCTCTTCGAAAACGGCGGTCGTGGGGTTGTTCAGGCGGGTGTAGATGTACCCCGGTTCCGTGAGGGCGAAAACGGCGGCGCTCTTTTCCGCACTTTCGAAGGTGTAGGCCACCGTCTGGTGGATGGGGACGGCGCACGATCCGGTCGCTGGATCGGCCTGTTGGCCTGCATGTACTTGCAGGGTTTCGAAACGGAGATTCTGTTTTTTCATGGTTTTGAAAGTTGATTTATGTTTTCGGGATTGTTACAAACAAAAAAATCCGGCTGAACCAGCCGGATTTAAGAGATACACGTACGACGAATCTTACACCCGGCATTTACACCTGCGCATCGACATCATCATACCCATCATCGAAACCGAAAGTCCGACGATCAGCGAGTAAGAATTATTGGATGTAATGCCGTTTTTCATGCGGGTAAAATACGGGTTTGTTATCGTATTGATGTCGCAAATATAGTTATTTTTCGTGAAATGGTGCTGTCGAGAGAAAAATATTTTACAATGCCATTATTCAGTCTGAAAATGCAATATTTGTAAATATAAGATTTTTTCTCGAGAATCCCTGTTTGTATAAAATGTTGAAAATTAGATCTATTTGTGGCCCGTTCCGTATTTGAAATTCTTAAATTAAGAATAGTTTAATTAAAAAATGTAGTTGAAAGTTTGATATTTGTGATATGTTAGATTTACTTGTTTGATATGTGATACTTAGGCAAATTATTTGCCGATGCAGAAAATATTAAAATAGCTTATATTATTGATGTCCAGATAATTGTGCGTGATATGAAGTGTGTCGGGGACATTCTGGGGACGGAATTTTGCTGGCCAAAAGAAAAAAAGATCAAATACAAAATCGCTTTTTACCCCATATCGGAGGTTATGTTTCCCAAAGATATGAAAGATAAATGTAATCCGCGCAAAAGGTCAATCATAGGAGTTTAGTCTGGTTTGTTGTATATCTATTCAAGTTCTAAACTAAACTTTCTTCACAACGTCGAAATGGCGGACATCGGTAGCAAGAATGCTCATCTCTTTTTCTTTTGGCCAGCAGCTTTTGTCATTTTGTTTTTAGTAAGTAGTTATTGATGCTAGACAGATTGATTTAGAAAAAAGGTTGTATCATTACAACCTTTTAGGTGTTTTTTGTATCTTTGTACTGTTTGTTGATAAATATGAATATGAAGTATCTTAATATAAAGAAAGCGTTGACTGCATGGCAGAATTTGCAGCCGCTGTCGGAGAAGGATAGGGAAAGGCTCAGTCGCCGTTTTACTGTGGATTTCAATTACAACAGTAATCATATTGAGGGTAATACGTTGACTTATGGCCAGACGGAAATATTGCTACTTTTCGGCAAGGTGATTGGGGAGGCAGACGTGCGTGACGTACAAGAAATGACTGCGAGCAACGTCGGCCTACGAATGATGACGGAAGAGGCTACGGTGAAGGGAATGCCATTGACGCAGAATTTTATCCGGACATTGCATAAAACCATATTACGAGAAGATTATACTGTTTATCGAGATTTGCCTGGTGGTATGCAGACGAGTTATGTGATTCATGCCGGCCAGTATAAGACTCGGCCTAACAGTGTTATCACCCGATATGGAGACAGATTCGAATATGCCTCACCCGAGGAGACTCCTGGATTGATGGGCGATCTGGTGGACTGGTATAATGCAGCAGAACAAGAAGGGAAACTATCTCCAGTAGAGTTGGCCGCACTGTTTCACTACCGTTATATCCGCATTCACCCTTTCGAGGACGGTAACGGTCGCATTGCCCGGCTGATGGTGAACTACATTCTGACTCGTCATGATTATCCGATGATTGTAGTCCGGAGCCGCAGAAAAAGTGAATATTTGGAAGCTTTGCATCAGACGGATCTCGAAGTAGGTCCTGTCCCCAGTGATGGAGCCCATGCAGGGATTAAGGATATCCGTCCTTTTTTGAAATATTTCAATGACTTGGTGGCTACGGAAGTGTATAATGATGTGCTGTTCGTGAGCGAGAGGAATGAGAATGTGTGGTGGTATGATGGAGAGCGGATTGCATTCCGAACACCCAATTATACAAAAATTCTGAACGCTATGCGAACTCAGCCCACGCTGACGCTTGCAGACATGAAAGATGAAACGGGTATCAGTATGACGGCTATTCAGAAGCTGCTGGATCAACTGATTTCCAAGAAATATGTGGAACGTGGAGAGAGGGATGGTAGCTGGAGAGTGTTTGTGTCGCAATAATTCCAAATTAAATAGACTTGAATTTATAACTTTTTGAGGCGGATTTCTCTTGCCCAAGTTTCAAAAGGCTATCGGTTACGTTACTTGCATGATTCGGCTGTAGACTTTGATGCTGATGTCTACTTATCTGTAGAATAAACAAAAAATAGATTACAATGTATCTTTCCATTCTTAGACTCTGGAATTTCAGGAAATATGCTGGTGCAGATAACAAACCGGGACTAGAAATTCATTTTCAGAAAGGCGTAAATGTGTTGATTGGTGAAAATGATTCCGGGAAAACAGCCATAGTAGATGCTATACGTTATGTACTGAGAACTCAAAGTGGAGAATTTATTCAATTTGAAGACAAAGATTTCTATCAAGATTCTGATGGAAACAGAAAAGATGAATTTAAAATAAATATAATTAATAAAAGATATTAAAAGTAGTCGTATTAGTGTGTGTGAATAAGTGAATAACCCTGCAACCCTTGAAAACATAAGGGCTTGTCCGAAAAATCCGACTGTATAACTATGTGAAAAGCATGAGGATTAACCTTGGATAAAATGTGAATTAAAATTTTAAGCCTCCTCAGAAAAAATTTGAAATTCATCTTGAAAAGTAGGTTATCCAAAACTTTAAACATAAATTAAACACAATTTGAACATGTTATCCACAAAATTTTGTTAATAACTCGAAAAAAAGTTGATAACTTTAGTTTGGATTGATTTTTTTCTTGATAGTTTCAATTAAATTGCGTGTCTGTTCGTTGGAATCGTACTCATCCGCAATTTTTTTGATGCCGTGGATAATGGTCGAGTGATCTCTTCCGCCCAGTAAGGAACCGATGGAATCCAATGGAATATCCGTCATGGTTTTACAGAGGTACATGGCAATCTGCCTTGGTCTTGCAATCTCATTACTTCTGTTTTTTGAGATCATCTGATCCAGTGAAATCTGGAAATGTTCCGAAACAACTTCAATGATAAGCTGAGGAGTGATTTCTCTTGGCTTGTCCGGTGTGATAATATTCTGAAGTTCTTTCTTGGCAATCTCCATGGTGATCTCTGTTTTTTCCAGATTCGAGTAAGCGAGGAGTTTGTTCAAAGCTCCCTCTAATTCACGGATGTTGGATTTAATATTATTTGCGATGTAATTTAAAATGTCATCGCTTAAGGACATATCATCAGATTCCACTTTCCGGCGAAGGATTGCCATTCGCGTCTCGTAATCAGGAGCTCCGATGTCTGCCATAAGTCCCCATTCGAAACGGGAACGGATTCGTTCTTCTAACGTTTCCATATCCTTTGGCGGTTTATCCGATGTTAAAATGATCTGTTTGCCTGCGGAGTGGAGAGCGTTGAACGTGTGGAAAAATTCTTCCTGTGTACTTTCTTTTCCTATAATAAACTGAACGTCGTCGATCATGAGAACGTCGATGGTTCTGTATTTTTCACGGAATTTATTCATCGCAGAGGCGTTACCACTACGGATAGATTCGATAACTTCGTTGGTAAATTCCTCGGAAGTAACATACAAAACTTTTGCTTCCGGATTTCTTTCCAGGATGAAATGTCCAATGGAATGCATCAAGTGGGTTTTTCCAAGTCCAGGTCCACCATAAATATAAAGAGGGTTGTAAGCTTCTCCCGGAGATTCCGCTACTGCCAGGGAGGCAGACTGTGCAAAACGGTTATTGCTGCCGACAACGAAAGTATCAAATGTGTAATTTGGATTTAAGTTGGAACGTTTGGAAGCTTCAGGTTCAGGTGTTTTCTTTCCTTTATTATTGGAAGGTCTGATATTCCTGGTCTGTTCCGGTAAAATAAACTGAATCTCATATTCGGTTCCGATAATTTCAGCAATTGCTACTTTTAAAGGAAGATAATATTTTTTTGAGATATAACTTAAAGTCATCTGTTCAGATGGAACAAGGATATAGAGGGTATTTCCCTCAACACCAAAAACTTCCAGAGGTTTGATCCAGGTATCAAAAGAAATGTCGCTGACATCATGCTCTGTTTTTACTGTCTGTAAAATTTCATCCCATTTTTCCAAAATCTTGTCCATTTTCTAACTCCGTTTTCTGATAGCACTAAAATATAGCAGTTAATCTTAACTGCTTAAAAAACTCTAAAAAATTCTATATAATGCTATCCTACACTATTTTTGCGGAATTATCAACGTTTAATTGTGGAAGGACTGGGGATAGGGCGTTGATAAAAAAAGTGGCTATATGGGCGTTTTAACGCTTAATGTGAATATAATAGAAGTTATTGTTAATAATGGAAAATAGTTATAGACCGGGAAAATTAAGGCTTGTACACATTTATGCACAAGTTATGATGACATTATCAAGGATTTGTCCACAAGTTATCCACAAATTGAGGATAACTTATGTAAACGCCATAAATACTGGTTTTTCTGTGGAAAATTTTTTGATATTCTATGTGTATAACATTATACCATATATAGATAAAATGCATTTCTTCCTTATATATATAGTGGTAAAAAAACAAAAATGACAGAAAGTGGAAAACTAAATATTGGCAAAAGCCTTATTTTATGAGATTTTGCTTGACTTTGTCCGATTATTTTGATATAAATAAAAATGATGTTTTGTCGCTATTGAAGTAGACTTATCATAACATTGAGTAAAATATATGTTTGAATTGTAGAGGAGGTGTATGTGACATGAAGATGACATTCCAACCTAAGAAGAGACAGAGAGCGAAAGTTCACGGATTCAGAAGCAGAATGAGTACTGCAGGCGGAAGAAAAGTATTGGCTGCAAGAAGATTAAAAGGAAGAAAGAAATTATCAGCATAGGCCACATATTTGTGGTCTTTTCTTTCCTTAAGAAGAATGGATGAATAATGAGGTGGTGCATTTTGTACCACCTATTTGTTCATTCAAAGATATTTTATGGGTAAAGTAAGCAGAGACCTTCAAAC
>OHMK01000591.1_pt1 | contig 14642 bp, 10 predicted proteins | sample 1569291 | NCBI WGS metagenome assembly OHMK01 (sample SAMEA3879517, study PRJEB24766) | human gut metagenome | biome: human-associated habitat; feature: feces | place: USA | collected 1985/1987 | reverse complement strand
GCAGCATTGAGGTTATCATCTTCCGCGCGGAGGAATCGAGTCGCTTCGGCTTTGCAACTATGGGCAGCAAGCTGCTGACAGGCAGCGCAGTGCCGGAGCAGCTGAACAAGGGAGCGAAGAAGGGCGATATCAGCTTTATCGAGGCCTTGTGTGAATGGGGCTGTGATCCTGACGCTTATCGTGATGCCGTAATTGCGCCCGGCAGCTATAAGTGCTTTGCGGAACTGCATATCGAGCAGGGCAAGGTGTTGGAGCAAACGCAGCATCAGCTTGGTATCGTGCATAATATTGCGGCACCGACACGCTTTAAAATTCATATCAAAGGTGTGGCCGATCATAGCGGCGCAACGCCGATGGGGATGCGCCGTGACGCGCTCGTCAGTGCTGCTAAGCTCATTTTGGCGGTGAACGAGGCTACGGAAACAGAAAAAGCCAACGGCAGTGTCGGTACCGTTGGCGTGGTTGACGTAGAGCCCGGTTCGATTAACGTTGTGCCGGGAGCAGTTACGCTGTGGGTTGATGTGCGTGGCGTTAATAAGTCCAGCATTGAGCGCGTACTGCAAAGCATCCGCGAGCAGGCAGAAAACGTTGCTGTTTGCGACGGCGTCGGCGTGCAGATAGAAATGCTGACAGCAGACAGCCCTGTTGCTTTGGATAAGGCCTTGGCCGCACAGAGCGAAGCAATATGCACAGAAAAGGGCTTCAGCTTCTTGCATATGAACAGTGGCGCCGGCCATGATGCTATGCATATGACGAAAATCTGCCCCACGACGATGCTGTTTATTCCCTGTCGCGCAGGCATCAGCCATAACCCGGCAGAGTACGCTTCAACTGAGGATATCTGCCGCGGCATCGAGGTGCTGGCGGAGATTTTGCGTCGGGAGGCAAATTGACAATAACAAAAAAACTGTTATAATAAGAATAGAGATAACCGATTGTGTGAGGTCGGCTGTCCCTGCAAAGTTTGAGTTTGAAGGAAGCCGCCTCTACACTAGGCGGTTTTTTTCATGCCTTTATTTAGAGCGATGTGATAAAATCAAAACTACGAGAGTTGCAAAGCCTATCATAAGCTGAAGTGCTTCGAAAACAGTCATAGCATCACCCCACTTTCCAGCAGGAAACCGACGTCGGCTATCTCTATGCGAAAATTATATCATTTTATGAAATTTAAAGCAAATATATTTTTATACTCCTGTGCCGTCAAAACAGGGGATGAAATCTTTGCAGGCTGCATCTCCTTCCTGCACAAAGCCGTCTTCGATAGTGCTTTGCAGCAGATAGTTTTCCAGCTCCTTGTATTCTTCATCCGTAACCTTGCGGTTGATTTCAGGATATTCGTTGGCACGGCCGCAGGGAACATATTGGTGCATCAGGCTGAACATTACCTGCCCCGGCTTGAAGTTGGCAGCAACCCAATCAATAATTCTCTTGGTGTTGTCCGGCATGCCGGGCATAATCAGATGACGGATAATAACGCCTTTAGTCATAATACCGTTATCATCAATATGGTAGTCACCGACCTGATTATACATTTCCTTAATTGCTTCGGTTGCGATGCGGAAGTAGTAGGGAGCGTTGCTGTATTTGATAGCAGCCATATCATCACTGTATTTTAAATCCGGCAGATAAATCTGCACCTTGCCTTTAAGGCGGCGCAGTGTATCCTGCGTTTCAAAGCCGCTGGTGTTGTAAACAACAGGCACCGGCAGAGGTTCATCCAGACTTTGCAGCACTGCTTCGGTAAAATGGGTGGGTGTAACCAGATTGATATTGTGCGCACCCTGGGCGATAAGCTCGTGATAGATTTCCTTCAGACGTTCAATAGTAATTTCCTTGCCGAAGCCCTTGCAGCTGATGTCATAGTTCTGGCAGAAAACACAGTGCAGGTTGCAGCCGGAAAAGAACACAGTACCGCTGCCTTTGGTTCCGCTGATGACGGGCTCTTCCCACATATGCAGGCCGGCGCGGGCAACAATCGGAGCGAGGCCGACGCCGCAGCTGCCAAAGCAGCCGGTAGTATCAGACATATTTGCCGGGCGGTCTACACCGCAGCGATGCGGACATACATAACAGAGAGTCATATTATTTCCTCCTTTGAAAATTAGAGCTGTTATTGGTATTATATGATGGCTGAGATGGTACATCATACGTTTAATGATAACGTTATGACAGGCAAAACCGCTCTCCGTCATTTTTTTGCGATGACATCCGTCCGAGGGCTTTCTTTCTTGCCTTACGGGCAATTCATCTTATCTCTTCTGGGAGAGATTCTCTTCTGCAACACTCTAATTCATTATACCTTTATTCTACCACAATCGCCCGCTATTGACAAAAACAACGAGGCATCTTATAATTTTAGTATTAGGTCATATAACTGACGGAAGTGGGTTACCACAGGGGAGTATGACCGGTAGCACGCCGACCGTCTGGGCAAAGATTTTTTCTTGTGCCAGTGTGTCGGTTTTTTTGTTTGTCTAAGTGACTGGCACTATACAAAAGAGGAGGAGTTATAGTGAAAGAATTAGCATTAAAATATGGCTGCAATCCTAATCAGGGCAGCGCGCGTATTTACATGAACAATGGCAGCGAGCTGCCGATTGAGGTACTGAACGGCCGTCCCGGCTACATCAATTTCCTCGACGCTTTCAACAGCTGGCAGCTGGTAAAGGAGCTGAAGGAAGCAACCGGCCTGCCGGCAGCAGCATCCTTTAAGCATGTAAGCCCTGCAGGTGCTGCAGTAGGCCTGCCGCTGAGCGATACCCTGAAAAAAATTTATTATGTAGACGATCTGGAGCTTTCTCCGCTGGCAAATGCTTATGCACGTGCCCGCGGTGCGGACCGTATGAGCTCCTACGGCGACTTTGTTGCTTTGTCCGATGTTTGCGACGTGCAGACCGCTAAAATGCTGGCACGCGAGGTTTCCGACGGTGTTATCGCACCCGGTTATACCGAAGAGGCTCTTACCGTTCTGAAGGGCAAACGCAAAGGCACCTACAACATTATTAAAATTGATGAAAACTACAAGCCGGAACTGCTGGAGCACAAGCAGGTATTCGGTATTACCTTCGAGCAGGAGCGCAACGAAGCTAAAATTACCGCTGATCTGCTGCAAAACCGCCCGACCGTGAATAAAGAAATTCCGGAAGGCGCAGCACGCGACCTGCTGATTTCCTTAATCGTTTTGAAATACACTCAGTCCAACTCCGTTTGCTATGTAAAAGATGGTCAGGCTATCGGTATTGGCGCTGGCCAGCAATCTCGTGTACATTGCACCCGTCTTGCAGGCGGTAAGGCTGATATCTGGTGGCTGCGTCAAAATCCGAAGGTATTGGCTCTGCCGTTTAAGGACAGCATTCGTCGTCCCGACCGCGACAACACCATCGACGTTTACATTTCCGATGATTATGAAGATGTACTGGCTGACGGCGTATGGGAAAACTTCTTCACCGAAAAACCGGAACCGCTGACTCGCGAAGAGAAAAAGGCTTGGGTTGCACAGCTGAAGGATGTTGCTCTTGGCAGTGACGCATTCTTCCCGTTCGGCGATAACATTGAGCGTGCGCATCGCAGCGGCGTGCAATATATTGCACAGGCAGGCGGCTCTATCCGTGATGATAATGTTATTGAGACCTGCGATAAGTACGGTATTGCCATGGCATTCACCGGCCTGCGCCTGTTCCATCACTAAGATAGCTTTATAATGAACTTTCGTCCCACTCGTCTGACGGGTGGGACATTTTTATTTTCTGCGCTTTTGATTCCGCCAAACCTAACACACTCAAAAAACCTCATTACTTTATTGCAAATTACGGAATTTGCATGTATGATTGAATATAGGCAGTCTTTTACAGCAGAGTAAAATGAAATGCCTTTATTATAATTAAAACTAACTTCAATCATATCCAATGAGGTGATGATATGCTTCTTAAAGAAATGAATTTCCGCGATATTGTGGATAAATACCTTTACATAGACGCTGCCGGCGTGGCGCAAAACCTGGGCAGCATTTTTGAGGTAACAGAAGATGCTACCGGTGTGCTTTGCTACGGCTATATAGATGCGCAGGCAGGCATCAGCTTTGAAATACTCTGTTGTGCTGTACACGATGCAGCTAAAAAGACGCTGAAGCTGTTGCATGGTAATGATGAGCAATTAGCGAAGATACGCTTAGCTGAGCTGCTGGAAGCGCAGGCAGCTGTGCTGCCGAGCGAAATGCCTCGCCTGAGCGAGTTCCAAAGCAAGGTGGCAATGGTGCAAAAGGCTTATAAGGCAGACGAAGCGACAGAAGCAATGCGTAAGCTTACCTCTTTAGATCCTGCAAGACTTGTAACGCATCCCGATATCGTAACGGTTTATCTGGTGCGCGGCGACGAGGCCGAAGCAGCTTATGTGCTGCTTAAGGAGGTGCGCGAGGTAAATATCATAGGCACGCTGCTTTCAGAGCCTCAAAAGGCTTCCGGTTTGCATAAGGGCGATGAAATCAGCTTTTTCCTGGTGCGTAACGAAAAAGGAATTATGTGTATGAAGGTGCTGTAAGGATAGGTGATATATTATGTTTGAATTTCTTATTATTGTTATAGTAGCTTATGGTTTGTGGAAATTATTTTCTGATAATGGTAATACTGATAAAGCTAGCGAACAACAAAAAAGAGAAAATAATAGTACTATAGTTAAACCCAAAAGTGATTCTGTTGGTACTGTCAACACAATTAAGCCTCAAGGTAATTCTGTTGATACCATAAATCCGATTAAGCCTAGAGGTAATTCTGATATCACTGAAAATGTTGAAACTAAAGTCCATGAAACTATAGTTAAAACGAAAGAGTATATTCCTGTTGGGAAAACAGGCTATGATGGATTAACTGATAATAAAATTTCCAAACGTAACAACACTATTGCTGAACAAATAAGCTATCTCGAAAAAAGATATGCAGGAAAAGTATTTGAAGCAAAATCAATTCAAAAAATAGAAAAAAATGAAATACATTGCCCCGTTTGTGGAGATATATTATTTCAACATGATGCTGTTCTTTCAACTGGAAGGTATAGAGTATATAATAATGCTAGCTGTTGTGATGCTTGTTTGAATGCTTTTGTAAAAATACCTAAGAAACAAAATGTTGATTTTTGTTTGTTTAATAATATTTTATACATTAATAAGAGAATTTTTGATTGCCAGAAAAATAATCACTTAGTTGATTCTGCTACTGGTATTGTACAAAGATTGGACGGTTCTGCACTTGAAATTAATGTGGAGTATTGTTATACATGTAAAAAGTTTTTTATAGAGGAAATACAGTTTGAAAGATATAGGAAAGTTTACGGAGTATTTTTTGGAAATTTTATCTATAATGATGGTTCTGATGGTTATTTCTCATTAAAAAATGAACATTCTTTATTAAATTTGTGTGGCTATAATGTAGGACAAAAAGACAATTTAAGTGCAGTTACCAGACAGGAAATACTTAGAGATGTGATTGAACTTGGATTAATGTCTAAATCTGAGGTTATAAAGTATTTGGATCATTATATTAATCTTAATCGAGGACAAAGTTCTAAACGGTTAGCTGTAGAAAAATGGAGTAAAGATTTGGATTTTGTGAATTCATATAGATTAAGTAGTCAGCGTAAAGCGGATTTTAGATAGTAGTATAGGTTTAGTATTACTGTTTGGGTGGTTCGAGTATACCTGATGTATGCAACATTAACAGAGTTTGTTATTATAGCAAGGAGGATAATTTGGCGTGGCTGAAATGAAGAATATTAATATGTATCTAATGGATGGTAATGTAAACGGACGCATTAAGTGCACGTGTTTTAATTGGACAGGTGTTGTTTTTAAGATTCCGAGAACAGCTCTTGCTGCATGTAAGGATAGAGCTGAGCTTAATCAGTCCGGAGTGTATTTGCTATTTGGTAAGGATGATGATACAGATAAAGGAATTGTATATGTAGGTCAGGCTGGAAACAGAAAAAATGGCGAGGGTATATTAAACAGGCTTCGTGAACATGATCACTCAATAGATAAGGGGTATTGGACTGAATCTATTGTTATTACTACATCTAATGATTCATTGGGAGCCACCGAAATTAGTTATTTAGAAAATCAGTTTTGTCAAGCTGCTGATTCAGCTAAAAGATATGACGTAAAAAATAAAAATGAACCGTTCATAGGTAACCCCTCTGAAGAAAAGAAAAGCGATTTAGATGATTTTATAAATTATGCAAAAGTTATCGTAGGTATGTTAGGCCATAAAGTGTTTGAACCATTGATTTCTACTAAAATACAAGTTGCAAGTGAAAATATAGAGTTTTATTGCACTAAAAGAAGTGCAAATGCTGTTGGTGTCAGAACAGCAGATGGTTTTGTAGTGAAAAGTGGTAGTTTAATTACCAGCTCATTAACAGATAAGTGTCCTGAACATATTAAAAGAAAAAGAGATGAGTACAAAAACAAGATTGATCAGAATTACAAACTTATCGAAGATATTCTTTTTAATACTCCTTCAGGAGCTGCCTGCTTTGTTTCTGGCGCTAGTTTGAATGGTCTTATCGAGTGGAAAACAAAAGAAGGAAAAAATATAAAGGACATAGATGCTGAGCTAAGCTCGGCAAGGTGATTTTTTGAGTTCTGTAAAAAGAAACAGGTATATAGACGGCAAGCTGCTTTTGGCGTATCCTGATGATTATACTGTTTTAGATATTGAAACTACCGGCCTGAGTCCGCAAAATGATTATATAACGGAAATATCGGCCATAAAATACCGTAATAATCGCAGAGTAGATGAATTTTCCAGCTTAGTTAAGCCGGAATTATCTATTCCGTATTATATTACACGGCTTACCGGAATCGATGACGCTATGGTTGCGGATGCTCCGGCAATCGACGAGGTAATTTTATCCTTTATGGATTTTTTGGCTGATGATATTATTGCGGGCTATAATGTAGCCTTTGATTTGAGCTTTATTGCGGAAAATCTGGCAGGCTATTATGCCAAAAGATTAGCCAATGATTATGTTGATGTTATGAAGCTGGCGCAGAATGAATTACCGTTTTTAGGCAGGCCTAAGCAGACTGCGGTTGCCGAATACTTCAATATTGCTACAGCAGGCGCGCACAGGGCACTTGTTGACTGCGGCATTTGCAATGGCTGCTACCAGAAGCTGAAGGAGCTGGCGGTGGCTGATTATCATCTGCCGCCTAAGCAAAGAGAGCTTGCAATCGTACCGTCTTTCAGGCGCTTAAGACCGTTGGCAGATAGAAATATAGTTCTGCTTGGCTCTTTTGACGGTCTTTATCTTAAAAACATTCGGGAGATACTGACTGCGCTTGGTGCAAGCGTTGCTTATCATGTTACAGCAGCTTCTGATATGGTTATTGTCGGCACGGCGGATGCTTCCGTGTGTGACGGTGCTGATTTGCAGCGTGCTGTCAGCATGAAAAACGCGGGCAAGAATATCTATATTCTTAAGGAGGATGTGTTCTGCCGGTCAGTGCTGGATAAAGGCTGGCTATGGGTTGGTGGATAGAATGATTAATTCTATATTACTTTCTTAAAGGCGCATTTCGTTATTGTATAATGTATAATTGTTGTATATCTATATAATTCAACAGATGATTATTGTATAATACGTATATAAATCCGGAAAGCTTACTGACAGCAGCGAAAGACATGGCAGCTGCCACTGATTTAAGAAAAAATAAAAATATTGGTGCGAGCAATGATATGCTATGTTTTTGTTTTATGCAGCAAGCATTGTACCGGATAAATTTTTCATCTGAGGGGAATAAAATGTTAGATTTAGAAAAAAATTGTCGTGTAGCCGTAGTACAGTGTTCACCTGTAATGTTTGATAAGGATGCAACACTGGCCAAATGTATTGATTTGATTAAGCAGGCAGGTGCCGGCGGAGCACAGCTTATCGTGCTGCCGGAGCTGATTATTCCCTGCTATCCTTACGGCATGACCTTTGGCTTTACCGTAGGCAGCAGGCAGGAGGAAGGACGAGCTGATTGGAAGCGCTACTATGATGGCTCCATTGTAGTGCCGGGCGCAGAAACTGACGCGCTCGGACAAGCGGCACGCGAGGTAAATGCTTATGTAAGCATTGGTATATCGGAGCGTGATGCTGTAAGCGGTACGCTTTATAACAGCAACATCATTTTTGCTCCTGACGGCAGTATTGCTGCCCTGCACCGCAAGCTCAAGCCTACGGGCGCGGAGCGCTTCGTTTGGGGTGATGCGGATAAGGCTTATTTTCCTGTGGTTGCTTCGCCGTGGGGACCGCTTGGTAATTTGATTTGTTGGGAGTCTTACATGCCGTTGGCACGTGTGGCTTTATACCAAAAAGGCGTCACGATTTTGATTTCCTGCAATACAAATGATAATCCTGAGTGGCAGGCTACTATTCAGCATATTGCGCTCGAAGGACGCTGCTATTACATTAACTGCGATCAGTTCTTCACTAAAGATATGTATCCTGCTGATTTGCATGCACAGGATGAAGTCGCTAAGCTGCCTGAGCTTGTCTGTCGTGGTGGCAGCTGTGTGATTGATCCTTACGGACATTATGTTACTGAGCCTGTCTGGGATAAGGAAGCAATTATTTATGCGGATTTGGATATGGACAAGGTGCCGGCCAGCCGTATGGAATTTGACGCCTGTGGTCATTATTCACGACCGGATGTTTTGCAACTGCAGGTTAAAGAGTAAAGCTGTAGCGTAAAAATATATAACAACAAACAAAAAACGCTTACGCCCCACACATCAACGTGGGATGTAAGCGTTTAATTTTTTGCGGTTATTCAATCAAACCCTTAGGAGAAATTACCTCGCCGTTATCAAAAGCAATGTAGGTGACCTGAATTTTTACGGTTTCTTTGGTAATATCCAGATTCATCAGCTTTTTATCATCCGGCAGCATAGAATTCAGCGTTTTGCTGGTGGTGAGCTCCACAGCCTGTCCGGGGGCAATGCTGCCCTGATAATGCTCCGGATAGGAATAAAGCTGTTCACCTTTATCGTTGAGCACGGTTACATCGTAATACATACGGTTGATAGCAACGTTACTCATGTTTTTGGCCATGATGGTAGCGGTAAGCGTAGCTTTTTCCTCGCTGCCGATTTTGTTGCTGTCCTTGTTCAGCGTCAAGCGCTCGCTGGTTGCCTGCAGCGCTTTGTTCAGGCGGTCCATAACAGGCTTGTTCAGCAGGGCCTGTTTAGCACGTTTAGCTGCATCTAGCTGAACGATAAAGTCTGCCAGATTGCTGACTTTTTTTATCTGCCAATCACCTTTATCATTTTGCTGCATTAACAGCTCGGCAATAAAATCCTTGTCCAGCTCATTGTTGTGCAGCACAAGGGTTGCTTTTGCTGTCTCGCCCTCATGCTTGCTGAGCTTCAGGTCTTTGACAGTAAGATTTTTAATAGGGATGTGACGCTCCAGGTTACGCTTCATAGCATCAGGTACGGGATCGGTCGGCTGCTTAGGAGTATTGTCGGGCTTAGCAGCAATTTTGTCCAGAGCCTCCTGCGTCATCAGGTCTACGACCGAAGGCTTCAGCATATGCAGAATGCCGAGTGCGAACGGGTTGGAGAAAACATTATCGTTATTGATTTTGCTTTCTGCCTTAATGATATCCTCGAAAGCGTTGTCCATAACAGAGGGAACATCAACGTAGCGTGAAAATTTTGCGCTGTCATGCTGCTGCAGTGCAACGCGCGCTTCGTTCAAGGCATAAGCCGGTGTACGGATAAAATAAAGAAAATAAAAGGCTGCGCCTGCAAGGGCAGCGAGTAGAATAAATACAACAAACCATTTCTTTTTGCTTTGCATGATTTTGACCTTCCTAAACTATATTAAAAGGCAATCGGAAAAATTCTTTGCCTGCATATATTGTAATCATCTTAAGGGCAGATTTCAATACCTACTACTAAAATATTTTATAAATTATTCCCTACTTCTTTCCGGGGGAAATGTTGCGGGAAGTGACTGTAATTAGGTATAATATAATGATAGACTGATTTTACACGGAGGTATTTACATGAGTGATAAAAATAAAACCTACTGTCTGATAAATTACGGCTGCCAGATGAATGAATCCGATACGGAGCATTATGCAGGACAGCTGCAGGAGCTTGGCTATGCGCCTAATCCTGATTTTCATACCGCAGATATAATTATCGTCAACACCTGTTGCGTGCGCGAGAGCGCGGAAAAGAAAATTGCCGGCAAGATTGGCGAATTAAAGGCTGTAAAGCGTGCCAATCCGGATGTAGTTATCTGTGTTGCAGGCTGCATGGCACAGAAGGACGGCGAAAAGCTGCGCAAAAAGCATCCGCAGGTAGATTTGCTGCTGGGTACTGCTTATGTTAACGATTTCAAACGTTTGCTGCTGGAATTTCTGGCAGAGCGCAAGGCTGCGGTTTATACAGATCTGACTATTCACCAAAGTGAGTTTGAAGGTCATATGGTCCGTCAAAGCTCTTTTGCTGCCTGGATTCCTATTATGTATGGCTGCAATAATTTCTGCACCTACTGCATCGTGCCGTATGTACGCGGACGCGAGCGCAGCCGCAGCATCGATAATATTGTTGCCGAGATTGAGGCAGCAGTTAAAGATGGCTACAAGGAATTTACTCTGCTGGGACAAAACGTTAATTCCTATGGCAAGGATTTTGGCGACAAGGACGCTTTCGCTAAGCTGCTGCGCCGTGTGGATATTATTCCAGGTGTGGAGCGTATTCATTATATGACCAGTCATCCGCGCGATATGAGCGAGGAGGTTATCAAGGCTGTTGCAGAATGTGAGCACATCTGCGAAAACTTCCATTTGCCGTTCCAGGCAGGCAGTTCGGAGATTCTGCGCCGCATGAACCGCGGTTACACGAAGGAAAAATATCTTGAGCTGGTGAAGATGGTACGGAAGTATGTGCCGGACGCAACGATTACTACAGATATTATTGTTGGCTTCCCCGGCGAAACCGAAGAGGATTTTGAAGAAACTTTGGATGTCGTGCGTCAGGTTGGCTTTACCTCCGCTTATACCTTCATCTATTCCAAGCGCAGCGGAACACCTGCTGCAAAAATGGAAAATCAGGTGCCGCTGGCAGTGAAGAAGGAACGCTTGAACCGTTTGATGGCGTTGCAGAACGAAAACAGCCTGAAGTGCCATGAAAAGCTTGTAGGTCAGACTGTAGAAGTGCTGGCAGAAGGCCCCAGCAAGCAGAAAACAGTTTGGAACGGTCGCACACGCACAGGAGTTCTGGTACTGTGGCCGATTGAAGATAAGCAATACGAGGTAGGACAGAAGGTTAATGTGCAGATTGAAGTTGCGCAGACCTGGCTGGTGAAAGGTAAGGCGGTTGATTAATGGCTGCTGCAAATGTTACGCCCATGGTACAACAATATATGGCGGTGAAGCAGGAGCATCAGAATGAGCTGCTCTTCTTTCGCTTGGGCGATTTTTATGAAATGTTTTTTGACGATGCTATCACAGCATCGCGTGAGCTTAATTTAACACTGACCAAGCGCTCCAATGGCATGGAGCATATGCCGATGTGCGGTGTGCCTTATCATTCTGTGGACGGCTATATCGCCAAGCTGATAAAAAAAGGCTATCGCATCGCCATCTGCGAGCAGGTGGAGGATCCCAAGCTCGCCAAAGGCATTGTCGAGCGCAAGGTTATTAAAATTATTACGCCGGGAACGGCGCTGAACGAACAGCTTCTGGAGGATAAGCATAACCGCTATCTGGTGTTTTTACAGCAGGCGCAGGACAAGGGAATGTGCCTGGCGGCGGCTGATGTAACTACGGGCGAGTGCGAATGGTTTCTTGACCAAACTTCGGAAAGCTTTTTGAATATCACCGAGCAGCTTTACAGACTGCAGCCTGCAGAGCTTGTTGTGCATCTTGCTTCGGAGGAAATGAGAGAGAAGCTGCAGGAATGGCTGGCTGCAAGATTGCCGGAATGCGTTGTTACGCATTATGACGAGAGTACGCCGGAGGCTGATTATTTTACGCAGCACTTTGCCGGTAATGATGTGCCTGATGAGGTGCATAGCACAGTTGAGCTTTTGCTGCGTTATCTGCACGGCACAGTGATGGCGGATTTGAGCCATATTAACCGCCTGGTGCGAATTGAACGCAACAGCTTTATGAATCTTGATGTGACTGCTATCCGTAACCTGGAGCTGGTTCGCAATATGACGGACGGCTCGAAGCGCGGTACGCTGCTGCAGGTGCTTGATTTTACCAATACATCTATGGGTGCGCGTCGTCTGCGCAGTTGGATTGAAAGCCCGCTGCTTGATGTAGGCCACATTTATGAGCGTCAGGAGGCGGTAGCCGAGCTGGCGGCAGCTGCAGAACTGCGCGAAGCGATTGTGGCGCAGCTGAAGGCGGTGGCGGATCTGGAGCGTATTGTCAGCCGTATTGAGGTAGGCAGTGCCAATGCCAGAGATTTGGTGGCGTTACGCAATTCCTTAAGTGTGCTTCCGGGCCTGAAGGGCATTCTGGAAGGCTGCAGCAGCGGACTGCTGCGCAAGCTGTGGAAGGGCCTGCATCTGCACGAGGAGCTGGCTGCAAGACTGCAGCAGGCGATTGTCGATGAGCCGCCGTTTTCTGTTCGTGAGGGCGGTATGATTCGCACAGGTTATAATCAGGAGCTGGATGAGCTGCATCTGATTGCTGCTGACAACAAAACCTGGATGCAGAATTTTGAGCAGAAAATCAAAGAGGAAACCGGCATTAAAACCATGAAGGTTGGTTTCAATAAGGTTTTCGGCTATTATATCGAGGTAAGCAAGGGACAGAGCAGCAGCGTGCCTCCGTACTTTGTGCGCAAGCAGACGCTGGTAAACGCGGAGCGCTATATTGTTCCCGAGCTTAAGGAGTTCGAAAATAAGATTCTCGGTGCCAAGGAAAAAATAGAGCAGCTGGAATATTATCTGTTTGATGAGCTGCGTACACTGATTCGCGGCAAAATCAAGGAGATTCAGGAAACTGCCCGCGCCGTCAGCTATATTGATGTGCTGACAGGCTTGGCAGAGGCTGCCTATAAATATAATTATGTAAGACCAGAGCTGAATAATAACGGCGAAATCAAGATTGTTGACGGACGCCATCCCGTAGTAGAGCGCTTGCTGGAAAAGGAGATTTTTGTCCCCAACAATACCAATCTGAATAATACCGACGAGCGCATGATAATTATTACCGGTCCGAATATGGCAGGTAAATCAACCTACATGCGTCAGGTGGCGCTGCTGGTGCTGATGACGCAAATTGGCAGCTTTATTCCTGCACGTCAGGCGAGCGTTTGCCCGGTAGACAAGATTTTTACGCGCGTCGGTGCCAGCGATGACCTGGCGACAGGCCAGAGCACCTTTATGGTGGAGATGAACGAGGCGGCGGACATATTGAATAACCTTTCTTCCCGCAGTCTGGTGCTCTTCGACGAATTGGGGCGCGGTACTTCTACTTACGACGGTATTTCCATTGCGTGGGCCATTGTGGAGTATATCCACGAACATCCGCGCGCCAAGGCGCGCACGCTCTTCGCCACGCACTACCATGAACTGAATGAGATGGAAAAGTCCTTCAAGCGTATCAAGAACTATAACGTGTCGGTGCGCGAAGTGGATCAGAAAGTCATCTTCCTGCGTAAGTTGGAACGGGGAGGAAGCGAGCACTCCTTCGGTATCCACGTGGCCAAGTTGGCCGGCATGCCGAAGAGCATCGTGTCGCGGGCGAATACCATATTGAAGGAACTGGAATCTGCCAACAGCAAGGATGTGATGAAAAACAGCCGTGGGGCGAAGCAGGTCATGCAGGCGGACAACGGTGTGCAGCTTAGCTTCTTCCAACTGGACGACCCGGTGCTGTGCCAAATCCGGGACGAGATATTGCATCTCGACATCAATAACTTAACTCCTATGGAGGCTTTGAATAAGTTGGATGGCATTAAGAAGATTGTGGGTGGAAAATAGTTTTTTGTGTGATTGTTTGCAGCAGGGCGTGGCGTAGTTTCTTTTCGGGAGGAATTTGTAATTTTCTGCGTATGTTGGAGCGTTGGCAATTGACATTAGATTCCTTTTTGTCGGTCAGGCTGCAAATATCTTTAAGTTGGTATCCTTTTAGTATCAAAGTAGCGATTTCCTGTTCAGAAGGAGACAATTCCGGAAAGAAAGATTTGATGTTCTGATAGTCTATTCGGGTTTGTTCGTGCCATTTTGCTATATGGTTTTCTATACTTTTTTGTCTTGGTGTGCCTTGGTTTTCTAATAAGATTTTCAGGTATTGGTTGGTTTGCTGTTCTGTCAATCCTTGTGTGTGTGATTGCCGAATATAATGATTGATATGATTTTTGTCAATATTGAATAGGGATATCATTTCCTTTTGTATCTGCTCCAAGTTGTTGTTTATTTGTGTGATGGATGTGAGTTTTCTAGTCAGGTGGTATCCTAAAAATCCGGAAAGAATAAAAGTGATTACCAATACGCCATAAGTACGAGGCTGGATAGAGTCGTTCAGGGTAAAGCAACAGATGGTATAAACAATTAGCGATATCAGGGTTTGTATCGAAATGATAGACGGTTTTAAATGGCTGAGAGTAGAGAGAAAGATAATGCCTATGAGCAGA
>OHMK01000579.1_pt1 | contig 14962 bp, 9 predicted proteins | sample 1569291 | NCBI WGS metagenome assembly OHMK01 (sample SAMEA3879517, study PRJEB24766) | human gut metagenome | biome: human-associated habitat; feature: feces | place: USA | collected 1985/1987 | reverse complement strand
CCTCTTCATTGATGAGCTGCACACCATCGTGGGCGCCGGCAAGACCGAAGGCTCGATGGATGCGGGCAACATGCTCAAGCCCGCGCTCTCGCGCGGCGAGCTGCACGTGATCGGCGCGACCACTCTTGACGAGTACCGCAAGTACGTCGAGAAGGATGCCGCCCTCGAGCGCCGCTTCCAGAAGGTGTTGGTCGACGAACCGAGCGTCGAGGACACGATCGCCATTCTGCGCGGCCTGCAGGAACGCTATGAGGCGCATCATGGCGTCGAGATCACCGACCCAGCCATCGTGGCCGCGGCCGAACTTTCGCACCGCTACATCACCGACCGCTTCCTGCCCGACAAGGCCATCGATCTGATCGACGAGGCCGCGGCCCGCGTGAAGATGGAGATCGATTCCAAGCCCGAGGCTCTCGACAAGCTTGACCGCCGCCTGATCCAGCTCAAGATCGAGCGCGAGGCCATGAAGAAGGAGACCGACGACGCCTCGAAGAAGCGTCTGCAGGCGATTGAGGACGAGATCGACAAGCTCTCCCGCGAGTATGCCGACCTTGAGGAGGTCTGGAAGAAGGAGAAGAGCGAGGCGCTCGGCGCCAAGAGCGTCCGCGACGAGATCGACCGCACGCGTCACCAGATGGAGGAGTACCGCCGCACGGCCCAGTACGAAAAGCTCGCCGAGCTTCAGTACGCCGTTCTGCCCAAGCTTGAGGAACGCCTGAAGAAGGCCGAGAAGGCCGAAGCGGGCGATGCGCCCAAGCCGAAGCTTCTCAGAACCACCGTGGGTGCCGAGGAAATCGCCGAAGTCGTCAGTCGCGCAACGGGCATTCCCGTCGCGAAGATGATGGAGGGCGAGCGCCAGAAGCTCCTGCACATGAAGGATGCGCTCGAGGAGCGCGTCGTGGGGCAGGACGAAGCCGTCAAGCGCGTGGCCGAGACGATTCTGAGAAGCCGTGCAGGGCTTTCGGATCCGAATCGTCCGTACGGCAGCTTCCTCTTCCTCGGCCCGACGGGCGTCGGCAAGACCGAGCTCACGAAGGCGCTCGCGCAGTTCCTCTTCGACACGGAGGATGCGCTCGTGCGCATCGACATGAGCGAGTTCATGGAAAAGCACAGCGTCGCCCGCCTGATCGGCGCGCCTCCGGGATACGTGGGTTACGAGGAAGGCGGCTACCTGACGGAGGCCGTCCGCCGTCATCCCTACAGCGTGATTCTTCTTGACGAAGTCGAGAAGGCTCATCCCGATGTCTTCAACGTCCTGCTGCAGGTGCTTGACGACGGCCGCATGACCGACGGCCAGGGCCGCACGGTGGACTTCAAGAACACCGTGATCGTCATGACCTCGAATCTGGGCTCCTCCGAGATTCAGGAGATGATCGGCGAGTCGAGGGAGAGCGTGAAGAATGCCGTGATGACCGAGGTGCGCGAGCACTTCCGTCCGGAGTTCATCAACCGCATCGACGAGATCGTGATCTTCAACTCGCTCGGCAGCGAGGCCATCCGTCGCATCGCCGCGATCCAGCTCAAGAGCCTGCAGGCCCGCGTGGCCGCCCAGGACGTGACGCTCGAGGTGACCGACGAGGCCATGGCGGAACTCGCCGAAGTGGGCTTCGATCCGCATTACGGCGCACGTCCGCTCAAGCGCGCGATCCAGGACCACATCGAGAATCGTCTTGCGATGGTCATGCTCGAGGGTTCCGCAGGTCCCGGCGACACGATCCGCGTGGGCGCGAAGGACGGCAGGTTCACGTTCGACGTGGAGAAGGCCGCTCAGTGACGCTGAGGTGCTCGGATCCGTCCGACTCGTGAGCTGCTCATGACGAAAGGGGCTTCGCCGGCAACGGCGAAGCCCCTTCGCAGTGTGTGCGTCGCGATGCGCAATGAGGCAGCTGCATGAGGGGAGTGAGCGTGTCCTTGCCCGAGGAGGTCTCACGGACATCGCCCCAACAGGGCGATGGAGTAAAGCTTGCCGTGAGAAGTCAGCAGAGGCCATGGTGCCAAGCAGGAGGGTGCTCGGGTTGGCAATACATGGTCAGCTCCATGTTTGCAAGTGCAGGGGGAGGGTTTTCGTGAAAAAGACGGTCTCGCGCAGGAAGCGCAGGGCCGTCTTTTTGCATGTGCCGCGCGTCAGTTGAGGAAGTGTGCGGGCATGACGGGGGCGAAGTTTGGGTTGAGCGGCATGGAGACGCCGCGGGCGTTCACGTAGATGCGGCCGCCTTCGTCCTCGTATTCATAGTAGCGGGGCTCTTCGTGGATGACGACGTCGGTGAGGCCGAACATGTTGAAGAAGCGTTCGAAGTTGGTGGCGTATGTGTTGAGGTCGACGCCCGTGTCCTGGAAGGAGATGCAGTCGCCCGAGAAGGGCTGGTCGCGGGAGGTCTCCATGGAGAGTGCAATGCGGATTTCGGAGGCGTAGATCTTGGCCGCGTCGGGACGCGAGCAGAAGATGGCGATCGAGGCGCAGAATTGGTCGGGCTCGCAATCCGCCGTCTGCACGGCATTTGTAAGGAGCGGGTATATGCGGAAGGGCGAGAGCTGCTGCTCGAAGAAGTCGAGTCCCTTGACGAGGGGCATGGGTTCCGTGAAGATCGTCTGGCAGGACGCGATGTTGGACTTGAGGGCCTCCTGCATGTCGAACGCAAACGGATTCTTGAGGATCTGGTTGGGATCGAAGTGGCCGCTGACGCAGAACTCGGGGTGGCGCGCGGTGTCCCACCAGCGGTAGGGATGCACGACGGCGAGCTCGCCCGCAGGCACGGTTACGGTGATGACGAGGTGGCGCAGGTAGAGGCCGTAGATGCGTTCGTTCTCAAGCGCGGCGATGGGGTCATCCTCGCCTTCGGGGACGTCGAGGTGTTCCTTGGTGTAGAGGGTTCCCTTGCATTCGGCCATCGCACGCGTGAGCCTGCCCGCCGTCTCGGTATCGTTGGCGGGCCCTTGGTTGCTGCGGAGCATTTCATGGAAGATCGTGATCTTGGCCTTCGGGTTGATGTAGTGCTTCTTGAGGATCTCGACAACCTTGTCGGCGGTTTCCTGCGAGAGCGTGACGTTGGGGCAGGCGGTCTTGAAGAACGTGCTCATCATCAGGCCGACCATCAGCATCGATGTGGACTCGGTCGGGGTCCTGTATTCGTACTTCACCTCGGAGAGCATGCCGTAGAAGTTCCCGCGGGCCTCGTTGGCGACGGAAGGATGCTGGGCCTCGATCTTGTCGAAGACTTCGTTGGCCATGATGTAGAAGTCGTCGGAGAGCGGCTTCTCGAGGATCGTGCGCAGACGCTGCTCGAGGATGTCACGGTCGGCGAGGGTCGTATAGGCCGTCAGGCGGTTGAGGATGAAGCTGAGTTCGCGGCGCTGGGCCGCAAGATGTGAAGAGCGTGCCATGAATGAAGGTCATGCGGCAGCCGGTTGCGGGCGCCGCGGAAAGCGGGATGGGGACGGCCGCTGCGGCGGCTTCCCCGAAAAGCGTTGTGCAGGAGATTCTAACGGATTTGGCCTGCACGGACTGCATTCGGGTCGGATGTGAAAAGAGGAGCGCGAGGCTCCTCTTTTCAATCGTGGCAGGCCTGAAGCGGTCAGGCGGGATTGCGCACGGCGGCCTGGACTTCGTCGAAGGTCTTCGCGATGCTCTTGGAGGGAGCCTTGTCGAGAAGGCTCACGACGACGATGGCGATGAGGGCGAAGACGAAGCCCGGAAGGATTTCGTAGAGGCCGAGCCAGGCGTAGTGGTTCCAGACGAGGACCGTGACGGCGCCGGTGATCATGCCCGCGAGCGCGCCGTTGCGCGTCATGCGGCGCCACCAGAGCGACATGATGATGACGGGGCCGAAGGCCGCGCCGAAGCCCGCCCAGGCGTAGGAGACGAGGGAGAGCACGAGGCTGTTGGGGTCGCGGGCGAGCCAGACGGCGACGACCGAGACGAGGAGCACCATGCTGCGGCCGAACCAGACGAGTTCGCGCTGGGAGGCGTTGCGGCGGATGAACGTGCGGTAGAAGTCCTCGGTAAGAGTCGACGAGCACACGAGCAGCTGGCAGGAGAGCGTGGACATGACGGCCGCGAGAATGGCGGACATTAGGATGCCGGCGATCCAGGGATTGAAGAGAAGGCCCGAGAGGACGATGAAGACGCGCTCGTGGTTCTGTTCGACGAGGGAGGCGACGTCGCGGTGCTCGGCGAAGAAGGCCGCGCCGAAGAAGCCGACGGCGACGGCGCCCGAGAGGCAGAAGCTCATCCAGAGGGTGGCGACGCGGCGGGCGTTCGGGATCACCTTGATGGAGCGGGTGGCCATGAAGCGCACGAGGATGTGCGGCTGGCCGAAGTAGCCCAGACCCCAGGCGAGAAGGCTGACGATGCCCACGAGGGTGTGGCCCTCGAGGATGTTGAGCATCTTGATGTCGACGCTCGCGACGCACTCGGTGGCGGCGGTGAAGCCGCCGAGGTCGTACATGACGGCGATCGGCGTCACGATCAGGGCGAGGCACATGAGGAGAGCCTGAATCGTGTCGGTCCAGGAGACGGCGAGGAAGCCGCCCACGAAGACGTAGCAGATCGTGGCGGCGGCGCCCAGAATGAGGGCCGTCTCATAGGACATGCTGAAGGTGTTCTCGAAGAGGCGGGCGCCCGCGACCACGCCCGAGGCGCAGTAGATCGTGAAGAAGAGCAGGATCACGACGGCGGCGATGATGCGCAGCAGGTTTTGCTTGTCCTCGAAGCGGTGCGAGAAGTAGTCGGGGAGCGTGAGCGCGTTGTGGGTCTTCTCCGTGTAGACGCGCAGGCGGGAGGCGACGACGCACCAGTTGATGTAGGAGCCGAGGACGAGGCCGATGCCGATCCACGACTGGGAGATGCCGGCGAGGTAGACGGCGCCGGGCAGGCCCATCAGAAGCCAGCCGGACATGTCGGAGGCGCCGACCGAAAGGGCCGTCACGAAGCCGCCGAGGCTACGTCCGCCGAGAATGTAGTCGCCGTAGCTGCGGGTGTGGTAGTAGGCGTAGAAGCCGACGCACACCATGACGAGCAGATAGCCGACGAAGGTGATCGCAGTGGGATTGCTGAACATAAGGGGGACCCTTTCTTATATTGATTGTTCGCCGGGCGGGGGCGCGGCGGGCGCGTCATCGAGAAGGGGGCCTGGCAGGGTGAAGAAAACGGGCGCAAAAAAAAGCGCGGCCTGGCCGCCGGATGACCGAAGACTTGTGTTCGGGTATTCAAGTATACGGACGCGAACGCCTTCTGTCCCACTGAACGGGAGAAAAGGTGAAGGACTAAGGCAAGATGCCTAGGCGAAACTACCCGCCGATGTAGCTCATTTCGATCTTCGCGCGCTCGGGCGCGAGACCGAGCGAACGGAGCTCGGAGTAGTGGTTGTCGCGGGCGGACCAGATTCGGCCGAGCGCTTGCTCGATCTCGAAGTCGGTGGCGCCGCCGCGGAGCATCGTGCGGATGTCGTAGCCCTCGGTCGCGAAGAGGCAGAGGTAGAGGCGCCCGTCCATGCTCAGGCGCGCGCGGGAGCATTCGCCGCAGAAGGCCTGGGTGACGGAGGAGATGCAGCCGAATTCGCCAGCGCCGTCCAGATAGCGCCAGCGGGAGGCGGTTTCACCCGGATAGTTGGCGCCGACGGGCTCGACGGGCCACTTTGCTCGGATCATCCCGACCACCTCCGCGGAGGGAACGACGTCGGTCATGCGCCAGCCGTTGGAGGTGCCCACGTCCATGTACTCGATGAAGCGGGGGATGATGCCCGTGTAGCGGAAGTGTTCGCAGATGCGGACGATTTCGGACTCGTTCACGCCGCGCTTGACGACGGTGTTGATCTTGACGCGAAAGCCCATGTCGGCCGCAAGCCTGATGTTGTCGAGCACTTTGGCGGCGGGAAAGCCCACGTCGTTGAAGCCCTGGAAGATGCCTTCGTCGAGCGCGTCGAGGCTGATCGTGACGCGGTCGAGGCCCGCGTCGCGCAGGGCCTGCGCCTTCTTGTGAAGGATGGAGGCGTTCGTCGTGAGCGCGATGTCGATGTCGCGGCCGTCGGGCGTCCTGAGCCTGCGCAGTTCTGCGACAAGTTCCTCGAGGCCCTTTCTGAGCAGGGGCTCGCCGCCCGTGAGGCGCAACTTCTCGACGCCGTTGGCGACCACGATGCGCGCGATGCGCAGGATTTCCTCGAAGGTGAGGAGCTCGGTGTGGGCGAGAAAGGCGTGGGGATTGCTGAACTTCTCCTTGGGCATGCAGTAGCGGCAGCGGAAGTTGCAGTGGTCGGTCACCGAGATGCGCAGGTCCCTCAGGGGGCGTCCGCGGGTGTCGGTCCAGTGGCCTACCGAGCGTCGCACGGCGCCTGTCTGCGGAATCGGAAGACTGCGCACGGGGGCGGGATTCGTAGCGATGGGAATGACCTCGGCCATGACGGTGGACCTCTGTGGAACGTTTCTGCGGGAGTCGTTTCGGGGAAATTGAATGATTATAGAGGCAGCGTGTCGGCGTGGACTGCGAGCGACCTGTAGAAGGCGTAGCGCGCCTCGTCGACCTCGCCCGCCTCGACGGCGGCCTTGACGCCGCAGCCGGGCTCCTCGAGGTGCCGGCAGTTGAAGAAACGGCAGCCCGAGACGTGCGCTGCGATGTCGGGCATGGCGCGCAGGATGTCGTTGAGCGAGAGGTGTGCGAGGCCGAACTCCTGGAAGCCCGGGGTGTCGATGACGCTGCCTTGCCAGTCGTCGTCCTTGGCGTCGTACCAGCGGGCGGCGGTGGTCGTCTGCTTGCCGAGGTTGAGGGCCACGGAGAATTCGCGCGTGGCGGCCTGGGCGTGCGGGACGAGAAGGTTGAGGATCGTGGACTTGCCCATGCCCGACTGGCCGACGAGGAGCGAGGCTCGGCCTTCGAGACGCTCGATGAGGCGGGCGCGGGTCGCCTCGGGCTCGCCCGTGGCGGAGACCGTGATGACGTCGTGGCCGATCGACTCGAGAAGGCGTACGGCGGCCGCAGCCTCCTCGGCGCCTTCGGCAAGTTCGGCCTTGTTGCGGATGACGAGCGCGGGGATGCCTGCCTGATGGGCGGCGAGAAGCGCCCTCCAGATGAACCAGGGGTTGAAGGTCGGGCGGGACGCGAAGACGATGCCGATGTTGGCGGCGAGCGACTTGATGCGCCATTCGTCGGAGCGGTAGAGAAGGTTTCGGCGCTCTCGGATCGACTCGATGGCGGAGACGCCCGAGACCGGTTCGGTGCACTCGACGACGTCGCCCACAACGACGTCGCCCTTCTTGCCGCGGCGGTGGGCTTCAAGCACGGCGCCGTCCTCCGTCGTCACGAAGTAGTGGCGGCCGTGGCCTGCGGTGACGCGGCCTGTGATGAGGGGGCCGGCAGCTTCGGCGGTCGGACGGTGCTTGCGGGACGGAGTTTTGGCCATGGGACAGTAGCTGAGGTTCGTGAGCGGACGTGAGCCGCGAAGAAAGGTTGCTGGTGAGGTAGTTTAGTCCGCTTCGGGCGCTCGGGGCTCGGCGGGCTTCGGAAAGAGGTGCTCGAGCCGGCCGCCGGGCGCCGAAAGGCGCTTGAGGCGCTGCAGGTTCGCAACGCGCATGCCGGGGTGCGGACGCTTGTAGTGAAAGAGCGAATAGACGAGGGACGGCGAGAGAGATGTCGTCGTGTCCTTGTGCAGCTTCACGAGGGCGCTGATCATCGGGTCGAGTCCCGCGATGCGCGCGGCGTGCAGGTCCGCGTCGTACTGCATGAGGCGTGCGGCGAGGTTGAGCAGGGGCGAGAGCGGGTAGAGAAGCATGGGGAAGACGACGAGCGCGACCGCGCAGACGCTGCCCGCATGGGTGCCGGGCATGTCGAGCGTGAGCATCGGCGAATAGTTGAAACCCTCGAAGAACTGGACGTGCGTGGCGCCCCAGCCCGCGAGCCAGCAGAAGATGTAGGAGACGGCGACGTTGATGAGGAGGCGGAGCACGCCGTGGAAGTGGCGCACGTGTGCGGCCTCGTGGGCGGCGAGCGCGACGATCTCGTCCTTCCTGAGCTGGTGCGCGACGTGCGCGAAGACGATGACGCGGCGCCTGAGGCCCCAGCCCGAGAGCACGATGTTGGAGTGGTCCCAGGAGGCGGGGCGGGTCATGACGACCATTTCGGTCATGGTGATGCCCTGACGGTGCAGGCTCTCCCGAACGGCCTCGCGGGTTTCGGCGTTCGCATAGGGGCGGCTCCGGCGCTTCCAGAAGACGCCGTAGACGCTCGAGAGCTTCCAGCGCCAGAGGAGATAGACGAGCCAGACGCCCCATGCGAGCTTCCACCAGTCGCCGCCCGCGTATTCGAAGATGGTGAGAAGCGCGGCGGAGACGGGCATGAAGACGAGCCAGCCCCAGAGGGCCTCTGAAAGGGTGCGCGAGAGCCAGCGCATGCGCGGCTCGCGCATGTAGCCGTAGCGTTCCTTGACGCGGTAGCGGGCCCACCATCCGAAGGGAAGCTCGATGAGGAGCATGAGGAGGACGATCAGGCTGATGAGGACCCAGTCGGCGGGAATGCCCGGACCCATGATCGTCTCGATGACGGCCGTGAAGACGTTGAGGCCGTTGCCGAACGTCATGCAGAGCGCGAAGCCCGCGCCCACCACGGTGAGCAGAAGGTTCGCTTGGGCGAGTTCGCCCGTGTAGTCCGCCGCCTTTCGAATGCCCGCGAGCGTGAGCTTTTTCTCGAAGCCCTCGGGCACGCGTCCGCACGACTTCTCGGCCGCGCGGGTCTGCAGGATCGTGACCGCGCACTCGAGCGTGACGTATAGCGCAAGGATGCTGACGAAGGTGTGCTCGATGAAGGTGGCGTGCAGGGACATGGGACGGACTGCGCGGACGGGCGTGATGAAAGGGACGATAATCCTATATTATGGCGGATCGGCGCCCCCGCAGGAAAGACGCGGGGGGGCGGAGCGCCTCTGCTCGAACCTCTTTTGGACAAACGACTACCCATGACGAACGACATTGAACGAGATCCCGCGTATTCGGACGACAACCTGATCTGGATCGACATGGAGATGACCGGGCTTCAGCCCGAGGTGAATCGCGTGATCGAGGTCGCGGCGATCATCACCGACAAGAATCTGAACATCCTGCACAAGGGCCCCGTGGTTGCCGTGCATCAGAGCGACGAGGTCCTCGACGGCATGGACGCCTGGAACACCGACACGCACACCCGCTCCGGACTCGTGGCCCGCGTGAAGGAAAGCACGATCGACGAGGCCGAGTGCGAGAAGATCTTCCTCGAGACCTTCCGCCGCTTCGTGCCGCAGGGCAAGAGCCCGATGTGCGGCAACACGATCGGCCAGGACCGCCGCTTCATGGCGCGCTGGCTCCCGAACCTCGAGGAGTACTTCCACTACCGCTACCTCGACGTCTCGACCCTCAAGGAGCTCACCCGCCGCTGGGCTCCCGAAAAGACGCGCAACATCCAGAAGGCCACGAAGCACCAGGCCCTCTCCGACATCGAGGAAAGCATCGAGGAGCTTCAGTACTACCGCCGCGAGATCCTGAAGATCTGACGGACGGACCTCATCTGAATTGACGAAGACGGCTGTCTCCCTTGCGGGGGACGGCCGTTTTTCTTTGATTTTTTCATTTCAAACGCTGCGCAGGGAGGACTTCCCGAGTGCAGTGTCTGCGCACGAAAGGGGTTGATAAGGGGTGATTCCTATACCGAAAAGGGTAGTGGATCTGTAAGGGGTAGTCTGGTTTATCTAAAAGATCAACAAAAGTCGATGCGAAAGGATTAGGTGGTAGTAGTTAGGGGTATGCTTTAAACAACAGGACGCCGAGACCGGGCGTCAGCTGAAAGCCATTTGCAAAGCGCTCGAAACGCCTGCGCAAGAATTAAAAAGGAGAAGCATCATGTTCGGATTTTTCGAAAAGAAGGAAGCCCACGTTGATGAAGTCAAGGCCCCGGCCTTCGTCGAATGGAAGGGCTGGCGCAAGTTCAAGGTGATGAACCGCAAGCAAGAATGCGTCGACACGACCACCTTCACGCTGATGCCCGCCGACGAGCAGCCGCTTCCCGCCTTCCGCGCCGGCCAGGGCGTGGCGCTTCGCCTCGAGGGTTTTGAGCCGCGCGCCTACACGCTTTGCAGCACGCCCGACGAAGGCTGCTACCGCATCACCATCAAGGTGCTCGACAACGACCGCGGCGCCCTTTCCGCCCAGCTCGCCCAGTGCCTGCACGTCGGCGACGAGATCGAGGTTTCCGAACCCGCTGGCGGCTTCGTTCTTGACGACCGTGAAACTCCCGTCGTGATGATCGCCGAAGGCATCGGCATCACCCCGATGGTCGCGATGCTCTCCGAGATCGCCACCGACCACCCGCTGCGCCGCGTGCATCTCATCTACTCCACGAAGAACGGCGAGCACTTCCCGCTTCAGGAGGAGACGAAGAACCTCATCAAGCTTATTCCCGACAGCGGCATGGCCGTGGGCTACACCGAACCGCGCTTTGACGAACACGTCGGCCAGGACTACCAGTTCACGGGCAAGCTGATGCCCGCCACGCTGCGTCACGCCTGCATGGACGCCGAAAGCGACGTCTATCTCTGCGGCTCCGAAATCTTCGTCGAGTACGTGCGCAACATCATCCTGCAGTACCGCACGATTCCCGCCGATCACATCCACACCCAGGTGTTCGTGCGCACCCGCTGATCTGAACGGAATTGATAATCCCCTCCCAATCGATTGGAAGGGGATTCTGGGGGGCCGTAACCCCCCATTCTAGTCCCTACCCAATTCGGGCAGTAGCGGGCTGCATCAAACAGCCCTCATCGGTTTCGTCTAGCTTTTTCAAGCTTCTGAAAGCGGACGGAACGTTTGACCGTCGGATTCCTGCTTGGTCATGACGTTCATGAAGGAGTCGTGCAGATGCTTGATCTCCTCGCACGAATTTCCTTCACGAGTCTCGTGAGTTCCTCGCCGTGACGATCACGTTGGGAGGAGCTGCGGCGATGAGCGCAAGGAAGCGGGGGCGGCGAGAGAGGTGTTCCGGTTGCAGTCGTCTGCCGTGCCGAGGATCCCGCGGGAAGGTGAAGGATGGGCAGGCGCGGACACGCAGGAAGGTCCTTCGCAGTCTCTGGGGGCGGGAGCGGGAGGAGATGAGGTGCGTGGAGCAGGGGGCTGCGAGTCGGGCGGGCGGCGCTGCAGGACGAGAGGCGAGAGACGGGGAGAAAGAGGGAAATGAAAAGGGCCGCACCTTTCGGAACGGCCCTTCTTGTCTCTGTCATGAAGCTCTCGGAGAGGACTTCAGGCTCTGATGAATTAGACCATCAGGAGAGCGCAGGCGACGACAGCGACGATACACGGAACGGCGGTGCGCTTGATGACTTCGATCGGGGAGACCATGGCGATACCGGACACGAGAATCGTCACGCCGGCGAGCGGGGACATCGTGCGGCCGAGAGCGCCGGTCAGGAAGGCGAGACCGCCAAGACCCGGGATGGTCATGCCGAAGGATTCGGCGTGCGGGGTCACAGCTTCGTTGAAGGCCTGGGTGGCAGCGTCGCCGGAACCGGTGATGACGCCCATGATCCACGGACCGAGGGAGCCGCCCCAACGGGCGAATTCGTTGGAGTCCTTAAGGGCGGCGACGGCGGCGTCAATGAGACCCGTGGCGCGGAGACCGGCGGCGAACACGCCGGCGGCGATGATGATGCCCATCACGTCGGCGTAGCCCTTACCCATGCCGTTGAAGAATTCCTTCGTGAGCTGCTGCGGGTTGGCGCGGGCGATGACGAGAGCGGCGATGGCGCCGATCAGCATGGCCTGGGCAACGCCCATCTTGATGGCCGGAAGGCAGGTGTTGCCGAGCACGAGGATGGCAATGGGCACGAACGGAACGATGGCCTTGAGCGGGGACGGAACGAAGTCCATCTTCTGGAGCTTGGATTCGTCGACCTGGGCGTTCTTGTCACCCTTGTGGTCGCCGAGGATGAAGGCGACGAGAGCAATGCCGACGATGAGGATGGCGCCGCACATCAGGGAGAACGTGGAGTGATAGGCGATGAAGTCCATTTCAGACATCTTGGCCATGTTGGCGACGAAGACGTTGTGGGACGTGCCCGGAGAGAGGTACGAACCGATCGTGCCGCCGAGAACGGCAGCAGCGGCGGCGGCCGGTTTGATGCCGGCGCGGAGCATCACCGGAATGAGCGTCGAACCGACGGCGGCAGCGCAGCCGGCGGCAGACGGAATGGCGATGTTGATGAAGAACGTGATCGTCGTGCAGACCGGCAGCAGGAAGATGCCGAGGCCGCGGATCGGGGAGGCGAGGTAGTGAACGAGAGAACGGTCACACTGCGTGTAGGAAGCCACGAAGGCAAAGCCCATCGAGCCGCAGATTGCCATGATGAGGGACTTGTTCGTCATGGACTTGCCCATGGCGTCAAGACCGTACATCGGGTCAAGACTAATGCAGCAGAGGAAGAGACCGGCGGCAAGAAGCACCAGTCGCGTTTCATAGCGCTTGATCAGGGCCCAGACCGTAACGAGCGTCACGGCAATGGCGACCCAGCTTTGAATCGACATAAGAAACTCCAAATCCTTTGGTTGTTGAGTGTTTTTATGGGTAGGGCCGCTCTGTAACAGACTCCGCCTGAGGGCGGTCCTCCGAATACAGTTGCTAGTATGCCCTACTGTCAAGGATCGCGCCTGAAGGTTTTTACGTACTGCTTCAGGCAAAAAGGAGCTTCAAAAGGGCCTGATCGGGTCCTGAAAAAGGAGGTTGCAGTTCTGCAACCTCTTGATACGCAACACTTTCCGTAGTTATTCGGAGGTGTTTTCCTGATCAGATGGATTATCTAGGGAATTTCCCTTGGTTTGAGTGCTTTCGCGTTTCTCCCGCTTGATCGGACGCCTGCTTCTGCGGGGACGGTCGGGATCAAGCTTCGCGGCGAGGATCGGATTCTTGAGCCATGCCTGAAGCATGGAGAGGCCGACGGCGAGCAGGATCGGGCCGAGGATGAGGCCGAGGAAGCCGAAGGCGATCACGCCGCCGAAGACGCCCAGGAAGATGAGGGCGAGGGGCAGTGAGGAGCCGCGCGCGATGAGGATCGGCTTGAGGAAGTTGTCCACGCTCGAGACGGCGAGGAGCCCCCAGAGGACGAGGAAGACGGCCATGCCCGTTTCGCCCTGCGAGTAGAGCCAGATGGCGGACGGGCCCCAGACGAGGGGAGGTCCGATCGGGACGATCGAGAGGACGAAGACGAGTGTGCAGAGCATGAGGATGCCAGGCACGCCTGCGATCCAGAAGCCGATGCCTGCGACGACGGCCTGGCCGAGCGCGGTGCCCACGAGGCCGAAGACGACGGAACGGGTCGTGTTGACGAGGATCTTCGTGAGTTCGTTCGAGAGGTCGCCCGAGACGCGCTTCATCAGGGCCTGCACGCGGTCGGCGAACCAGGCGCCGTCGCGGTAGAAGAAGAACACGATGAAGGTGACAAGGGCGAGCTGCAGGAGGATGTTGCTCACGTTGACGGCTGCATTGAGAAGCGCGGCCGAGAGCGGCTCGAGGAGCTTCTGCATGGTGGTCGAGAGCGACGCGGGGTCGATCGCGAAGAGCAGCTGGTCGTGAAGCCAAGGGCCGATGCCCGGAATCTCGGAGATGGCGGGCGGAATCGTGAAGCCGCTGGCGATCCATTCGCGGATGACGGAGATGCCCTTGGGGATCTGCTGTGCGAGCGCGATGAGCAGGAAGCTCGACGGGATCAGCACGCCGATGATGAGCAGGAAGACCATCAGGAGCGCGGGCAGCGTCGTGGAGCCGCCCGCCGACGAACGGGCGCTCGCGAAGAGCGGCCATGTGACGACGGCGAGAATCGCCGCGATGACGATCGCGGTGAGGAACGGCTCGATGATGAAGTAGCAGCCGATCGAGACGGCCACGGCAAGTACGACGCGGATGAGCAGGTCGACGCGCTCGCTGAAGCTGAGCATGGAACGCAGCGTCTGCGGGCCGCGGTTGCGTTCGGCGGCGGGCGACTGGGCGTGGGGCTCAGGCTGGGCCGCCTGCGCGGACGGACCAGGCTCCGCGCCCGTTCGGGTGTCGGGTTGGGTCATGATGGCCTCGGCGGTGCGGCTCAGTCGGCGACGGGCGGCTCGTCAAGATAGAAGCAGCCGTTGAGCGTGGTGCTCTTGACCGCCTGGGCGAGCGTCTCGATCGCGCTCATGCGCGTGAAGCTCTTGCGCCAGACCATGATGACGCGGCGCGAGGGCGACGGGCTCTTGAACGGGATCGTCTTGATGCTGTTGACGTTCGAGCGCAGATAGGGCACGCAGGAGGCGGGCAGCACGGTAATGCCGAGCCCCTGGGCGACCATGTGGCAGATCGTCTGCAGCGAGGAGCCCTCGACCGTGCGCTGGACGTCGGCGATGCCGATGTTGGCGCGCACGAGGTCCGGGCAGATGCCGATGATCTGGTCGCGGAAGCAGTGGCCGGCGCCGAGCAGAAGCATCGTCTGGTCGCGCAGTTCCTGCGGACCGATGTAGTTGCGGTTGACCCACGGATGGTGGGACGGAACGGCGACGACGAAGCTTTCCTGATAGAGGGCCTGGGTCATGAAGCCCGTGTCGGAGATCGTGTCGGCCATGATGGCGACGTCGATGGCGCCCGTGCGCAGCTGGGAGATGAGCTCGGTGGTGTACGTCTCCTCAAGGTAGACGGGCATCTTCGGGGCGAGCGTGGAGAGCTTCACGATGAGCTCGGGCATGAGGTACGGGGCGACCGTGTAGATCATGCCGAGGCGGATCGGGCCGGCGAGCGGATCCTGACCGCGCTTGGCGATCTCGGAGATGAGACGGCTTTCCTCGAGCACCTTCTGGGCCTGCTCGATGATGGCGGCGCCCACGGGCGTGATCGAGATGTCGGGCGTGCGGCGCTCGAAGATCGAGACGCCGAGCTCTTCCTCGAGCTTCTTGATGGCGACGGAAAGGGAGGGCTGACTCACGAAGCAGGATTCGGCGG
>OHMK01000575.1_pt1 | contig 14992 bp, 8 predicted proteins | sample 1569291 | NCBI WGS metagenome assembly OHMK01 (sample SAMEA3879517, study PRJEB24766) | human gut metagenome | biome: human-associated habitat; feature: feces | place: USA | collected 1985/1987 | reverse complement strand
CCGCCGAATAACAGAGTTTGTAAACTTCCGGAGTATGGTTTCGTACCGCAGCTTTGCGGATACGATCCACTTCCTCGGCCACCTGCGCCTCGCTCATAGCCGACGCATATTCTTTCAAATGATTCGCGTATTCCATAATTTTCTATTATTTACACAAGCGGTTCGCCTTCAAAGCGCAATAAAAATAAATATCGAAGTTCCCGTTCCGCAATTCCCTTTACAAGATTACACAGACCGCGTGCAAAAAATTCATTCCGCCGAAAGCAAATCCCTCGTTCGGGATAGCCCTTCAACAAATCGGCTTGCACCGAAACCGATCAAAACCTGGCAAAAACAAGTAAATACGGCCGAACTCAACGCTCTTTCGACAAAAATAATAAAATTTTAGATCTTTTCCGTATTTCTTTCGATATCCTGTATGATATTGCAAATATCGTGCAGATCCTGTCCAGCCGACGTCCATAAAAATAAAAAGTGATGTCTCGGAATCCTTGTTGGGATCCAAATTCGGAACTGATCCTCCCGGTCGCCAACCGTATTTATGAACCGACATGGGCCTAAAAATGCCTGTCTTGAAGAAAGGCGGACGAAAATACGACCAATAATCGAACAAGCTCAATAAATCGAGACAAAAAATATCCGCACCGTTTCCGGTGCGGATATTTTTCATCGAATCCGAACGGATTAGAACTTCAGACCCTCTTCGAAGAGTTTCTTGAAGTGGATATCCTTCATGGCTTTCTTCGCCATCTTCTCATCCTTCTTCACGGCGCTCTTCAACTGTGCCTCTGCCGTTCTCATATCGCCCTCTTCCGAAGCGATCACGGCACGCAGGTAATCGGCCTCTGCGCTCATATCCTTAGCGATAGCACGCTTTGCAGCCGCATAGTCCTTGTTCATCGTGTTAGCGATAGCGGCATTCATACCGTCGAGCTGCTTGGCAGCGTCGTTGTAGTTGCCCTGTGCTGCATTGACCAGGCTCTTCGCCTTTGCATCAGCGCCCTTGGCATATTTCTGAGCCTCTGCCATATTGCCGTTCGCCAGGTTGGCAAGAGCCAGGTTGGTGTTCAGCGCCTCGGAAGCCTCGCCCAACTGAGCGGCCTTCTGGAAGCATTTCAAAGCATCAGCCGTGCGGCCTTCCTCCGTAAGAACGATACCCAGGTTGTTGTAAGCGCGGGCGTCGTTATACTTCTCGGCAGCATAAGCCAATACGATGTTCTTGGTAGCGTTGTCCTGTGCGATCGACTCCGCAACGAAGAGCAGCTCATTCAGGTTGAGCTGATCCAGCTTGCCAGCCTCGACAAGCGCCATCATCTCGGCGTCGGTCTTGCCCTCCAGATCGATGGTGTTCACGATCACCGAACGACGGAGCTGCGGCAGAATGTCTTTCTTCAGCTCGTTGAATACGGAAGACATGTTCTTGATCTCATCCTCGCGCTGCGTCGAAGAGGAGTACATGCTCAAAACCTGGAGAATCAGATCCTTGTCTTTGATGTTCGACTTCGAAACCAGCTCCTTGAAACCTTCCCAGTCCTCACCGTAAGCGGCAACGTCGATATCCAGACCCGAATTTTTCAGCAGTTTCGCAAGAACTTTGTCGCCCGATTCGCTACGCTCCTTCGACAGCGTGTCGTTGAACTTCACGGGACCGTCGGGAGAAGCATAACCCTTCACGGCAACATGCTGGGTAGCACGGTCGTTTTTCAGGTTCTCATCCACATTCGCCTGGAATGCCTCCAGATCGGCGTCTTTCAGCGCTTTCTTGGTTACGTTAGCCTTGTTGATCGCATAGAGGATCTCGGTCTTGTCCACGCTGGTAGTCACGCGTTTGTAGTCGCTCGGCAGAGCTGCCATCGCATCGGCGTAAGCCAGATCCTGCTGCAGGGTATTCACACCCTCGGCAACGACCAGACCGCACTCGCGTACGATTGCGGGGTTAGCCTCGAGCTCCTTGGCCTTCACGACCTTGCCCGTATTGGCATTAACCAGCGTAAACTCGTCGCTACCCGGACATTTAGCCTCGACACGCAACTGGAGTTCGGAAATCTGCATACGCTCATCGTAAGGGAACTCGACATGCATGGTGAACACACCGCCCGTCTTCTTATCAACGACCGTATAGTTCTCTTTCACTTTCGAACCCTGGAAGAATTTCGGAGTACCGGCAACTTCTCCGCCCTCGAATACCATCACCGGAGTAACCTTCACGATAGCTTTGGGGTTGAAGTACTTCACGGGGAACTGTGCCGTAATGTCGGCGGCAACCACACCGTTATTCAGTACCAGCACTTCAGGTGCACACGTCAGCGATACATCATCGCTGTTCTTTGCCATCTTCTTGAAGCAATTACAGCTCGAAAACGTCAAAGCAACGACCACGAGCAGCAAGCTCAATTTCATCAGCTTTTTCATAAACTAATCTTTTAAAAATTAAATGTTAAATCCTTTCTTTTTCTATTTATGCCTGTTTTATCTGCCCCACAAAAGCTACGGAGTAATGCAAATATAAAAATTATCTACAAACATTGTACAATATTCCGGCCAAAATTTCCGAACAAAACCGAAATTATCTCCGTAGCAGCGATCCGGACCCGCAGAGTTCTACTCCTTGTGCTCAGGACGGCGGCGCGGGCGATCGCCGCGCTCGCGGGGACGGCGCTCCGGCTCCGTCCAGCCTTCGGGCTGCGGAATCAGCACGCGGTGCGACAGCTTGAGCTTGTTGGTCTTGGGATCGATGCCGATGACTTTCACCTCGATCATATCCCCCTCTTTCAGGCCGGTCTCCTCCATCGTTTCGAAACGCTTGTAGTCGATCTCCGAGATGTGCAGCAGGGCGTCCTTGCCCGGCATGATCTCGACGAACGCACCGAACGGCATGATCGAACGAACCTTGCCGTTATATACATCGCCGACCTCGGGCTGCGCCACGATGCTCTTGATGCGGGACAGGGCTGCATCCATCGCCTCCTTGTCCAGACCGAAGATATCCACGACGCCCTTGTTGTCGGTTTCGGTGATGGTAATGGTCGTACCCGTCGTCTTCTGAATATCCTGGATCACCTTGCCGCCGGGACCGATCACGGCACCGATCATATCCTGCGGGATGGTGATCTGTACGATACGCGGCACGAACGGACGGTAATCCGCACGCGGCTCAGCGATACACTCCGTCAGCTTACCCAGAATGTGCATACGGCCCACGCGAGCCTGTTCCAGCGCCTTGGCCAGCACCTCGTACGAAAGGCCATCGACCTTGATATCCATCTGGGTAGCCGTGATACCGTCCTTGGTACCCGTCACCTTGAAGTCCATGTCGCCCAGGTGGTCCTCATCGCCCAGGATGTCGGAAAGCACCGCCCAACGACCGGTAGCGGAATCCGAAATCAGACCCATGGCGATACCCGAAACGGGTTTCTTGAGTTTCACGCCGGCATCCATCAGCGCCAGCGTACCGGCACAAACCGTCGCCATCGACGACGAGCCGTTCGACTCGAGAATATCCGACACCACACGCACGGCATAAGGATTCTCCTCTCCGACCGGAACCATCGGCTTCAGCGCGCGCCATGCCAGGTGGCCATGGCCGATCTCGCGACGGCTCAGGCCGCGGGCGGCTTTGGCCTCGCCCGTCGAGAAAGGCGGGAAATTATAGTGCAACACGAACTGCTCGGTACCCTGTACCAGCACTTCGTCCTTGACCTTCTCGTCCATCTTCGTACCGAGGGTCACCGTGGTCAGCGACTGCGTTTCACCGCGCGTGAAGATCGCCGAACCGTGAGCGGCGGGCAGGTAGCCCACCTCGCACCAGATGGGACGGATTTCGTCCGTGCGGCGGCCGTCCAAGCGCTTGCCCTCGTCGAGGATCATGTTGCGCATGGCCTTCTTCTGTACGTCGTCGTGGAAATATTTGTGAATCAGCGGTGCCTTCTCGACCAGCTCCTCTTCCGAGAAACGGGCGGCGAACTCGGCCTCCAGCGCATTGAAGGCATCTTCGCGCTCATGCTTCATCGTACCGCTGGTGGCGATGGCGTAAGCCTTGTCGTAAAGCTCCCGAATGATGGTCTGACGCAGCTCTTCATCATTCACCTCGTGGCAATAGGTCCGTTTCACGTCCTTGCCCAGCTCCTTCGAAAGCTCGATCTGTACGGCACAATGTTTCTTGATCTCTTCGTGAGCGAACTTGATAGCTCCGAGCATCACCTCCTCGGACACCTCCTTCATCTCGCCCTCGACCATCAGAATATTGTCGATGGTACCGCCGACCATGATGTCCAGATCGGCGTCCTGCATCTGCGAGAAGGCCGGGTTGATGACGTACTGACCGCCGATACGGGCCACACGCACCTCCGAAATCGGACCGCCGAACGGGATGTCCGAAACAGCCAGTGCAGCCGATGCGGCCAGTCCGGCCAGAGCATCGGGCTGAATATCTTTGTCCGCCGAAATCAGGTTTACGGTCACATATACCTCGGCGTGATAGTCCGACGGAAACAGGGGACGCAGCGCACGGTCGATCAGACGGGCTACGAGGATCTCGCTGTCGTTAGCCTTGCCCTCACGCTTCATGAAGCCGCCGGGATAGCGACCGCAAGCGGCATATTTCTCCTTATACTCCACCTGGAGCGGCATAAAATCAGTGTCGGGTTTCGCGTCCTTGGCGGCTACCACCGTTCCCAGGAGCATCGTATCTCCCATCTTCACCACGACGGAGCCGTCGGCCTGCTTGGCCAGTTTGCCCGTTTCGATCATGATTTCGCGGCCGTCTGCCAGTGTGATCGTCTTCCGGACTGCATTGTACAACTTCTTTTCTTCCATAGATATTTTTACGTCAAAATGTATGTTCCAAATTACAAATGGGGCTGCCAAAAGAAACTTTGGCCAACCCCATTTTTCTGCCTCCGGGACTATTTACGGAGATTGAGCGTCTTGATGATTGCTCGGTAGCGCTCGATATCGACCTCTTTCAAATACTCCAGCAACTGGCGGCGCTTGCCGACCAGACGCAGCAACGCACGCTGTGTACCGAAGTCGTGTTTGTTGCTACGAAGGTGTTCCGTAAGGTGGTTGATACGGAACGAGAACAGCGCGATCTGGCTCTCGGGAGAACCCGTGTCGGTGTTGGACTTTCCGTACTTACCGAAAAGCTCCTGCTTTTTTTCAGCTGATAAATAACCCATTTTCAAAAGTTTATTTAGTTCCACTCTACGACGCATTCCCCTTACCGTGAATAACGCCAGAGCGTGGCGCAAAGGTACGAACTTAATTCACAATAACCAACTTAAACGAATACAATTTTTTAGCTGAAGAGCCCTCTTTTTTTGCAAACCGGAGCGAAAAACACTATTTTTGCCAAAAAAGAAGACACATAGAACATGAAAAAGATCGCCCTGCTGCTCTACACCGTTATCGTTCTGGTCCTTGCAGCGAGCTGCGACCGCCGCGCAGAGTACCTTACGGCAAGCGGCGCGATGCTGGGTACGACTTTCCAGGCAACGGGCGACATCACGGACTGCACCGCACAGGAACTCTACCGGGCCATTATGCAAATCGACGCCGAAGCCAAGGCTTCGATGTCGATTTTCGACTCCACCTCCCTGCTGAGCCGCATCAACCGGGGAGAGACCGACTCGCTCGACGAACATATCATCTACAACCTCCGTCTGGCCGAACGGTTCAGCCGCTTGAGCGAAGGTCACTACGACGTGACGGTCAAGCCGCTGGTCGATGCCTGGGGATTCGCCGGGCACGAGGCGGAACGCACCCCGAACCTCGATTCGCTCCTGCAATTCGTAGGTTACCGGCGCGTCCATATCCGGGACGGCAGGCTCGTGAAGGACGATCCCCGCGTACAGCTCGATTTCAACTCGATCGCCAAGGGCTATACGGTCGATCTGGTCGCGGCCCTCATGGAGCGCTGCGGCGCGAAGAACTATCTGGTGGAGATCGGCGGCGAATGCCGCTGCCAGGGTGTCAGCAGCAAAGGCATTCCCTGGCGGATCGGCATAGAAACTCCCTTCGACGGCAATATGTCCGACGGCGCCTATCTCACCGGACGTATCCGCATGAGCGAAGGAGGCCTGGCCACTTCGGGCAACTACCGCCGCTTCTACCGCGACGCCGCAGGCAATAAGATATCCCACACGATCGACCCGACAACGGGCCGCAGCGTCACGTCACGATTGCTTTCCGCCACCGTGGTCGCGGACAACTGCGCCGAAGCCGACGCCATGGCGACCATGTATTTGAGCCTGGGCGCGAACAAGGCCATCGCCCTCTCCCGGAAAATTCCCGACGCGAAGGTCTATTTTATCCTCGACGACGGGAAAGACGGCTACGAAATTTACTGCTCGCCGGCGATGCAAGAAATGATGATTCCAGAATAATCCCATTGCGTACGAATGAAACAAGTTCTATTTCTCTATAACCCCCAGTCGGGAAAAGGAAAAATCGAAAAAGATTCCCAAGCCATCGGCGAAATGTTCCGGCAGGCCGGCTACTCGATCGTAGACGGCCCGATCGATTTCAGCCGCAACCCTTTCAATGGACACGAAACGGTCGATCTGGTGGTCGTGGCGGGCGGCGACGGCACGGTCAATTACGTGGTCAATCGGATGAAGGAGAAGCACCTCGACCTGCTGCTGGGCATCATCCCGGCAGGTACGGCCAACGACTTCGCCGGAGCGCTCGGCATGGAGAAAAACCCGGTCAAGGCGGCGGCGCAACTCCTCGGCGGCACGGAAGAGCGGGTCGATTGCGGACGCGTGAACGACCACTATTTCGTTAATATCTTCAGTTTCGGCATCTTCACCACCACGTCCCAGCGCACGCCGGACAAACGCAAGCACCAGATCGGCAAGCTGGCCTACCTGATCGAGGGCGTGAAGGAGTTCCGCTCGGTACACGGCATTCCGCTGCAAATTCTCGCCGACGGCAAAGCCTTCGACCTCGAATCGCTCATGGCCTTGATATTCAACGGAGAAACGGCCGGAGGATTCCACCTTGCCCCCCGCTCGAGCATTAAGGACGGTATGTTCGACTGTCTGTTGCTGCAAAGGCGCAACATGCTCTTCTCGGTCGTATCGATGCTCCGTCACCTGCTGGGCGGTCGGCCCTCGCAGGTAAAACATTTCCGAGCCCGCACGCTCGACATCACCTCGCCGATCAACGAACCTACCGACGTGGACGGACAGAAGGGGGCCGATTTCCCGCTGCACATCGAATGTCTGCACAACGAGCTCCGCGTCGTCTGCCCGCTGTCGGAGGCACCCCGCCGGGGCCGGTTCGCCTATTTCAAGAATCTGATCAGCAAACTGGCATGGTGGCGGACGAGATAACCCTGCAAAAAGTTTCGATCTCCCGCATCAAGCAGGAGATGCGGGACGTTTATTACCTGTCGGACGACCTGGTGATCGCTTCGTTCGACATCCACCGCGATACGCTGGGCAACTACCCCGCCCTGATCGACGGCTTCTCGGCGATCATCATGGCCAGCGGTTCGGCCGTCGTAGCGATCGATACGGAAGAGTACGAAGTCGTGCCCGACACGATCGTCTTCTTCAGCCCCGACCGCGTGATCCGCACGGTAGCCAGCACCAGCGATGCGGCGGCCTATTTCGTCGCCTGTTCCAAATCGTTCATCAACGAGATCCAGATAGACCTTTCGGCCTCGCTGCCCGTCTATATGCGTTTCGGCAAACAGCCCTGCCTGCGGGTGACACCCCAGGACACGCACGAGATCCGACAGGTGTTCCAACTCATCAAGACGATTCTTGCCAGCGACAAGGAACATTACAGACAGGAGATCATCCGCTGCCTGTTCACCGCAGTCTTCTACATCATCACCGAGCTGAACATGCGCGAGCAGAAAAACACGGTCAAGTTGGGGCGCGGCGAGGTGATCTTCGAAGAGTTCATGGAATTAGTCCGGCAATACAGCAAACAGGAGAGGAACGTCCGGTTCTATGCCCGCCGCCTCAACATCACCCCCAAATACCTTTCGACCGTTTCCAAGGACGTGAGCGGCAAAACCGCCGCCCGGTGGATCGACGAAGCGGTGATCCTCGAGGCAAAAAGCCTGCTGCGCTATTCGGGCATGAGCATCCAGGAGATCGCCTATCACCTCAACTTCTCGACCCAGTCGTTCTTCGGCAAATATTTCAAACAGCACACGGGCTACAGCCCGTCGCGGTTCAAGCGCAAGGGCAGCTGACGGACCGAGGCATCCCGGAATAAAAAAGGGACGTGTCAAATCGAGAAATTCGGCGCATCCCTTTTCAGGTATGTAAAAACAGGTAAAATACAAGGCATCGAGGTTCACGGCGAAGAGTGTGTACCGACGCACATGATCGAGCCATGACACCGATAATAACGAAGCAGTTTGCCTGTTATGACGCACCGCCTTTTTCGACCGAAAGATTATCGCACCCCGGCTTTCTCCCGATCGGAACCCTTTTTCCTCGGCGACGGTTTGGTCTTGCGGACCGGCGGCTTCCGGTCGAACGCCTTCTCCACTTCGATCTCGAAATCCGAAAGCACGTTCATATAGTTGATAAAGGCATCGTAGGACGATTCGTAAGGATTGAAATAGGCATGTACGTCCCCGTCCGACAACCACTTGGTCGCCATATAATAGAAATGATCCGAAGCCTGCATGAAGTTCCACACGTGGTCGAAATCGGGATCCTTCAGCCGGGCGATCTTATCCCGCAGGGCATACAGTTTTCCGAAAGCTTCGTTCTGCAATTCGTTGCCCAGCCACGCCGTGATGTCACGTTCCTCGTCCGCCCAAGACATCACGTGCGGACAATGGAGTACGGCGACGGGCTGGTATTTCGCAGCGGCTTCGCTCACCGTAGCGAACTCCAACCCCTCCCGCTTCAGAACAGCCGGAACGAGCGCCTTCATAAAGTCGAAAATACCCGTATCGGCACGCTGGTGCTCGCCGAAGGTTTCGTAATCCATGAAGAGATTGACCACATCCCCCTCCAGCTCGTCCGAAGCGAGCCACCCCGTGTATTTTTCCGCCGTGAGAGGCCATTGGTCCCACCCTCGGTTGGAGAAACGGAACGCGATGTCGTCCGAGAGCTTGTAATTGCGCAGCAACAGCCTCAAGCGCTGGTCGAGCGCATTGGCATAAACATAGCCGGGCGACTTCCATCCCAGTACGTGTCGGGCTCCCTCGGCCAACATGGTCTTGAAACCCATCTCGGCCACATCGGAGCCGATCCGGTCGGAATAGATCAGTTCGGTATTGCGAAAGGCGGTCGGCGCAACGCCGAACTCCTTTTTCATCAGTTCGGTATGGAGCGCAACCTGCTGCATGAAATCCTCCTTCGACGAAAGCGAAGCCAGCGAATGGGAGTAAGTTTCGGCCAGGAACTCCACGCAGCCCGTCCGGGCCAGGCGGCGGAACGAATCGAGCACCTCGGGCGCATACGCCCGCATCTGTTCGACGGCCAGCCCCGTCAGCGAAAAGGTACAGCGGAAACGCCCCTCGCTCTGCCGGATCAGATTGAACAGCAAGGCATTCATCGGCAGATAGCACTCACGCGCGACCTTCTGCATGATCGAGCGATTGGTCAGGTCGTCCAGGTAGTTGTGGTCACGGCTCATATCGAAGAAACGGTAACGCTTCAGCCGCCAGGGCTGGTGTACCTGAAAATAGAAACAAATCGTTTTCATACTCCGCAAATATTTTAATTGTTCGCCTCCGCGACGACAGTTTCGTAAACCGTCTTGATCTTCGCTGCGGCATTGGTCCATTTGAGTCCGGTCACCTCTTCCAGCCCTTTCGAAGCGAACATCCTGCCCAGAGCCGGATAAGTAAGAAGCCCGTAAATGGCATCGGCCAGAGCATCCACGTCCCAGTAATTCACTTTAATGGCGTAATCCAGCACCTCCGCCACACCGCTTTGCCGCGAGATAATCACGGGAACGCCCGAACGCATGGCCTCGAGCGGCGAAATACCGAACGGCTCCGACACCGAAGGCATGACATAGACATCCGACAGACGGAACATCCGCTGCACCTCCCCGCCCTTGAGGAACCCCGTGAAATGGAAGCGGTCGGCGATCCCCAACTGGGCCACGCGCCGCACCACATGGTTCATCAGATCGCCCGAGCCGGCCATGACGAAACGCACATCCGAAACCCGTTGCAGCACCTTGGCCGCAGCCTCGACGAAATAATCGGGACCTTTCTGGTAGGTGATGCGTCCCAGAAAGGTGACGACCTTATCCTTGACGGCCCGCTCCGGCACAGCATCCTCCGACTCGCCGAAACGCACGGCGTTATGCACTGTCACGACCTTCTCGGCCGGAATGCCGTACTTGCCGATGACGATGCGGCGCGTCAGCTCCGACACCGCGATCACCCGATCGGCAGCCTGCATACCCGCCTTTTCGATGGCATAGACCCGACGGTTGATATTCTCGCCGCTGCGGTCGAACTCCGTGGCGTGCATGTGCACCACCAGCGGCTTGCCCGAAACCCGCTTGGCCGCGATTCCGGCGAAATAAGTCAGCCAGTCGTGGGCATGGATCACGTCGAACTGCCCTTCGAGGTCTTTGGCCACCTGCGCCGCCACCATTGCATACCGGGCGACCTCCTCCATCAGGTTGGCGCCGTATTTTCCGGAGAAGGTGTAGCGCTGTTTCCATACGTCGGTCCACTCGTGTGTCCGGCCGCTGCGAACGAACTCATCGTGGTAGGCGGCATACTCCTCCGGAGAGATGTAGGGCAACATGTTCGAATCGATGTGGATGAACGAAACCTTCTCGAGCAGCTCTTCGGAAAACTCATGATCGCGCGTACCGATCGTTTCCACGTCGCTCGCATTCACCACGCGGACGAAGCGCTGGTCCTCGTCGCCATAGGCACGCGGCATGACGAAAACGACCTCCACGCCGTTGCGTGCAAGACCGCGCGTCATACCGTAGCAGGCCGTACCCAGCCCGCCGGCGATATGGGGAGGAAACTCCCAACCGAACATCAACACTCTCATTTGTATTCTATTTTTTTATTCTAACAATTATATCTTTCCATGTACCCTTATCCGACGGTCGCAGCATCGAATCCGAGGAGTGCTTATTCGCGGCCCGAAACCGTGTCCGCCATGCACCCTTCCCCTAAATCCGCTTCTCGGAGGGAATTTGGGACACTGCGCCCCCGAAAAGGTACACTCAAAGTATATAATCACGTTTCATTTCGTAACTTATTCGACTTCGCGAAACACCGGTCGCCCCTCCCGGCAACCTCCATCCCGGCCTGCCCGGGCCGACAGAAAAAATTTCGGACACCTTACGCGGCGGCAAGTTCTTTTCCTTCGCATCCTTTAGCGCTTTTTCCGAAGACCCGGCAACAACCCGTGTCCCCGGCGACGACGCCAGCGTTCGGTCGTTTCACGGATCATCAACACCGCCCCGACACTCCACGCCTGCGACACGGCGCCCCAAGGCGCATGCGGAGGATCGCCGTCGAACAGCTCGTTGATCGATCCGATACCGTAACTCTGAATCTCCTCGCCGAAACGGGCGAGCAGCTCCTCCGCCCGAGGCAGAAACTCACGGCCACCGAGGTCGAACGAAGCCTTGACATAAAACCAAAGCGGCCAAACCCATACGGAGCCGTTCATCGAAGCCTCCGCACGAACGGCTTCATCGCCCTCGCAGCGGTTCTTATAGCGAGGATTGCGGGGCGAAAGCGAACGCAGCCCTTTGGGTGTCAGCAAATGCTGCCCCACGATCCGAAGCACCGAAGCCTGCTGCTCCTCATCGAGCATCTTGTAATCCAAACCGCACGCCACCACCATATTCGGACGAATCCACCGATTCGGCCCTTCAGGACCTACGAAATCGGCCAGATACCCGTCGTCGCCGCTCCAGAACATCTCCCGAAAAGCGTTCCGAATCCGCTCGGGCCACGCTTTCCACTCGCCGACGAACTCCTCCTCGCCGAAACGGGAAGCCAGCTCAAGGGCATAACACACGGCGTTGTACCAAAATGCGTTGATTTCGACCGGATACCCGTCCCGCGACACGACGGGGACACCACCCGCCAGCGCATTCATCCAGGTGAGGGCTTTGTCGGGCGCCGAGGCCCACACCAAACCGTTATCGTGCACGGCCACGCCGCCGACGCCCCGGCGATAAGCCGCCAGCAGCTCTTTCATCACGATACCGTAGCGCTTCCATATCTCCTCCTCACCCAGCGTCCGCTGCAACTGCTGAAGCACCCAGAAAAACCAAAGCGGAGCATCCGCAAACATTCCGCCGATGGCCGCAGGATCGGGAATGGCTTCGACGGACGCAGAGAAAATCACGCTTTGCCGCCGACCGAGACTGAGTTCGAAATAACCCGTCGTAAGCAGATCCTCATCTCCCTCGTATCCTCGCTCGATCTCTCTGGCGTATTCGAAATTATAGTACCAGTCGGGAGCCGGCACGAACTCCGCATCCCGACAATCGGTTTGCAGGTACAGCCAGGGAAAATCGGAATACAACCGACACTTCACCCCGCCCGGAATCGGCCGGGAACGTCCGTCGGCCTCCATATTGGCATGCGTGAGCGCATGTTTGTCCCGGAAGGCGAAGAAAGGCCGGAGCCTAAGCCGGACATCGGACGGCGCCTCCAGCAGCGTATAGCGGATCATCAACTGCGTGCGGTTGTGTATCCAGAGCAGCTCTTTCCGCAACACGATGCTTCCCACGCGGTAGGTGATCGTCGGTGTCGGCGTATATTCGAAATCGGTGATGTACTTATGCCCCCGAGGTTCATAGGTTCCCGGGAAACGGTGCAGCGCCAGGTTGAAGGATTGCCCGTCGTGCACGACGGTTTCATCCACCGACGAGAGCAGCACGTAAGCGCGGTCGCTGTCGTCGATGGGTGCCACCATCAGGCCATGATACTTGCGCGTGTTGCAGCAAACGATGGTCGTGCTCATATAGCCGCCTCTGCGATCCGTAGCCAGCATTTCGCGCTGCAACGAATACTCCAGATTTCCCAGTTCCTTCTTATCAAATGTAAGTACCGACATAACTGTCTCGTCTTTAAGTTCATCCCCGACAGAGCGGAACGGCAAAATCAGCGCGTTTTCCCGCCGGACCCGTCGAATCGTTTATTTCGTTTTCTCCGCCGACCGGATCAGAAAAAGTTCCGGTCCGCTTGAACGATCTTTTCTGAAAGATACTCTTTTTTTCGCAGACCATCAAGTCCAAACCGTGCGAAAAATCAAAAATTATCAGAAAACGACCTTTTTTTCAACAATCATTTCATGCCCACTTCACCAGTGCGAAATCCATACGATGCGGCAACATCGGATTCTGCGGGAAAATGCGCAGCGCCATATCGAACATCCCGGCCTGCTCGGGAACATAGTCCAAGGCGAAAGTCACCTGGCTGCCCGAAACCTGCACCTGGCTGAGCGGCACGGTGCGGATGACCTCCACGACCCGGTCCGGCTCCACGGGACGGGCCACGACCAGTTCGGCCCCCACGTCCTCCGGAGCGAGTCCGGCCAGGTCGAGCGTAAGCTCGAAATGGTAACTGCGTCCTATGAAGATCGGCTTGTCGCCGACCCGGGCACGCTGCACGTCCACGATCTTCACGGCGGGCCACGCGGTCAGCACTTTGTGCTTCCAGGCGACGATTTCGCGCGCAACGGCGAAATCGTTATCCGACAGATCCCGTTTGCGGGCCGCCAGCCGGTTGTAGAAACGCACCTCGTAGTCGCGCAGCATCCGGTTGGTCGTAAAGTTCGAAGCGATCTCGGCGATACACTTCTTCACCGAAGCCATCCACGCACGGGGGATGCCGTCGGCATCCCGATCGTAGTATTTCGGCACGATCTCCGTCTCGATCGTATTGTATATCATCTCGGCGTCGAGTTCGTTCTGGTACTGCGGATCGGAAAAGACCGTCTCCATCGGCAATGCCCACCCGGCGCCCTCCTTGTATCCTTCGACCCACCAACCGTCGAGCACCGAGAACTGCAGCACGCCGTTCATCACGCACTTTTCGCCCGACGTACCCGACGCCTCGAGCGGACGGGTCGGGGTATTGAGCCACACGTCCACGCCCTGCACCAGACGACGCGCCAGCTCCATGTCGTAATTCTGCAGGAAGATGATCTTGCCCGCGAACTGCGGCATGGCCGCGACCTCGATGATCCGCTTGATCAGATCCTGCCCCGGCTTGTCGTTGGGATGCGCCTTGCCCGCGAAGATAAACTGCACGGGACGCTCCTTGTTATTGACGATGGCTGCCAGACGATCCAAATCTGTAAAGAGCAGCAACGCCCGCTTGTAGGTGGCGAAACGACGTGCGAAACCGATCTTCAGCACATCGGGCTTGATCCCTTCGAGCACCTGCATGACCTGATGGGGCGAATCCATGCGCACCTGCCCGGGATCACAATAGCGGCTGCGGATCATACGGACGAGTTTCTCCTTGAGAACCAGACGTTCCCGCCACAAATCCTCGTCCGGAATGTCGTAAACCTTCTTCCACTCTGAAATACGATACTCGTGACCGCCGAATCCCTCGGGAAAATAACGGGCATAAAGGCGGCGCAGACGAGTTGCCGTCCAGGTCGGAAAATGCACGCCGTTGGTCACGTAACCGATGTGCAGCTCGTTTTTGAAGTAACCCGGCCACAAATTCCCCAAAATCTCTTTGGAAACTTCGCCGTGCAGCCACGACACGCCGTTAACCTCCTGCGAAAGGTTGCAGGCGAGCACCGACATCGAGAATTTCTCGTTCGGGTCCTCCGGATTGACACGTCCCAGGCCGATGAACTGCGCCCAGCCGATCCCCAGTTCCTCGGGATAATGAGACAGATACTGCCGGATCATCGCCTCGGGAAAGGCATCGTGTCCCGCAGGAACGGGTGTATGGGTCGTAAACAGCGACGAAGAGCGGACAATCTCCAGCGCTTCGGAGAAAGTCAGGCGGCGGCGCAGCACCAGGTTGCGGATGCGCTCCAGCCCGAGAAAT
>OHMK01000570.1_pt1 | contig 15119 bp, 10 predicted proteins | sample 1569291 | NCBI WGS metagenome assembly OHMK01 (sample SAMEA3879517, study PRJEB24766) | human gut metagenome | biome: human-associated habitat; feature: feces | place: USA | collected 1985/1987 | reverse complement strand
ACTTTTGGGGGCGGCGCATTGGTAATGGTGCGCCAGTTTTGGCTATGTGATATAATGGGAAGAAAACGAAAGGAGCATCCTTATGCAAAAACTTTTAGCGTTCTTTCTGGCGATGCTGCTCAGCGTTAGCGTAATTGCCGGCTGCGGCAGTAACAGCCCCAAGAGCAATGATAAGCAGACAACCCAGACAACAAATGTTAATACAACAAAAAGCAACAACGGCCAAAACGCTGCGGCCAACGTCAAGGCCAACAGCGGCAAAATCAAAATCAGCGAAAGTGCTACCTATACCGACAAGGAGCACGTTGCTGCCTACATCAACGAATATAAGCACCTGCCGCACAACTATATCACGAAAAATGAGGCCAAAAAGCTGGGCTGGCAGACAAAAGGCACGCTCGACAAGGTTGCGCCAGGTAAATCCATCGGCGGCGACCGCTATGGCAATTACGAGGGCAAGCTGCCAAAGAAAAACGGCCGTAACTGGAAGGAATGCGACATTGATTATGTGAAGGGTAATCGTAACGCGAAGCGCATAGTCTTTTCCAACGATGGCCTAATTTACTATACCGGTGATCACTACAAGTCCTTCAGCAAGCTTTACGGAAAATAAGGAGATTATTATGAGAACAATCACATTAGACCTTGAGCGCATGACATCTGTGCCTGCGCTGCATAAATATCTGCGCAGTGCTCTGGCATTGCCTGTGTACTACGGCGCCAATTTAGATGCGTTGTATGATTGCCTGACGGAAATCGAGAGACTACGCAAATTGTTGTGCCTGCCAACGTTACGGATAATGAAAAGCTGGGCTGGTATGGCGAGCAGCTGCTGCAGGTGTTGCAGGACGCAGCGGAAGAAAACAAAAATTTACAGGTAACAGTAAAATAGCAATACGAAGGACGGGCCTTGGCGGTTCGTCCTTTTTACTTTTATCCGCAGGCGTGTTATAATTTTAGAGTGTAAATTTTTTACAGGGAGATAAGTAAAATGATTTTAAGTGCAGAGGATTTGTCGTACAGCTATGGCGACAGATTGTTGTTTGAAAATATTACATTTAACGTAGAAGAGGGCGACAAGTACGGTATTATCGGTGTCAATGGCACCGGTAAAAGTACCTTGCTGCGCATGATTGCCAATCACGAGGCCGGTGACGGCAAGCTGACGATTCCTGGCGGCGTGGTGATGGAATATCTGCCGCAGGATCCGCCGTTTGAGGCAGACGCAACTGTTCTGGAGCAGGTTTTTAAAGGCGATTCGCCGCTGATGGTGCTGTTGCGCGATTACGAAACTGCGGTGGAGCAGGCTGCAGCCGAGCCGGATAACAAAAAGCTGCAAAAGCATTTGCTTGATTTGCAGCAGCAGATGGATGATAAATACGCCTGGCAGCTGGAAAGTGAAGCGAAGGCTGTGCTTACGCAGCTGGGTATTACCAACCTGCAGCAGCAGATGGGCGAGCTGAGCGGCGGCCAGCGCAAGCGTGTGGCCTTGGCAGGCGTGCTGGTGCGTCCGTCGGACCTGCTGATTTTGGACGAGCCTACCAACCATATGGATAACGCCACTGTTGCCTGGCTGGAGCAAAAGCTGTTGGCGCGCAAGGGCGCTTTGCTGATGGTAACTCATGACCGTTATTTCTTTGACCGTGTTGTTAACCGCACTTTGGAGATAGACGGCGGCAAGGGCTATGTTTATGTCGGCAACTACAGCCTTTTCCTGCAAAAGCGTGAGGAACGCCGCATTGCAGAGGCCTCTGCTGCACAAAAGCTACGCAATATCTATCGTCGTGAGCTGGCATGGATTAGCCGTGGTGCGGAAGCACGCCGTACTAAAAAGAAGGATCGCGTGGAGCGCTTTGCTCAGATTGAAGCGGAAGTAAAGAATGTCAAGACGGAAGCAAATCTGGAAATATCCTCCGTCAGCAGTCGTCTTGGCAAAACAATCATTGAGTTGGAAGATATCGGCATGGTGTGGGATGGCAAGGATTATATCAAGGATTTCAGCTATATTTTGCTGCGTAATGACCGCATCGGTATCGTCGGTCCTAACGGCGCAGGCAAATCAACGCTGATGGATATTATCGCCGGCAAGCTGCAGCCTACGAGCGGCGAAATGCGAGTTGGCCAGACTGTGAAGATTGGTTATTTTGCACAGCACAGCGAGTTTCCGGACAGCAATATGCGTGTGCTGGAATATATCAAGGAAGCGAATAATTACATTGAAACGGCCGACGGTCAGCGCATAAGTGCGGCACAGATGCTGGAGCGTTTCCTCTTCCCGCCGGAGCTGCAATGGGTGCCGGTGTCCAAGCTCAGTGGCGGTGAAAAACGCCGTCTGTATCTGCTGCGTGTGCTGATGACGGCACCGAACGTACTGCTTTTGGACGAACCGACAAATGACCTGGATATTCCGACGCTTTCTGTTTTGGAGGATTATTTGGACAGCTTTGCCGGTGCGGTTATCGCCGTGTCCCATGACCGTTACTTCCTCGACCGCTTTGCGCAAAAGATTTTCGCTTTGGAGCAGGATGGCAGCATTAAGCCTTATATCGGCGGCTACAGCGATTATGCAGAAGCATTGCAGGAGGAAAGTGCGCAGCAGGCGCAGCCTATTAAGGCTAAGCCGGTGGCTGCAGCAAAGCCTGCCGAAGAGCCTGCGAAGAAGAAAATGACTTATGGCGAGCGCCTGGAGCTGGAGCGTCTTGACCAGGAGATTGCACGCAGCGAGGCAGAGCTGAAAATGCTGGGTGCGGAAATCAACCAGTGCGGCAGTGACTTCACCCGTCTGGCAGATTTGACGAAGCAGCAGGAGGCGGTGCAGCAAAAGCTGGATGAGATGGTGGATCGTTGGGCTTATCTTTCCGAATTGGCAGAAGCAGAAGGCTGAGCTTGACAAGCAGGCTGCTTATTGTTAAAATTAAATCTGAAAAATTGTTGTGGATTTTTTCTGATTCAATAGTCATCTTTTCGCCACACGACTGTGTTTGCAGCCGTGTGGCTTTTGTTATATTAGGGAAAATGGGAGTAAGGATATGCTAAAAATTTTACACAAGGATTATAAGGATAAGGTTAAGCGTCTGCTGAGCGTTATGCTGCCGATTATCGGTACGCAGATTGCGATTATGGGCATGAACTTTTTTGATGCCAGTATGTCCGGGCAGGCTGGCGATGCGGATTTGGCCGGCGCTGCCATCGGCGGTAATATCTGGATGCCGGTGCAGACCTGCTTTGCAGGCATTTTGCTGGCGGCGATGCCTTTGATTGCCAACCTTTTGGGTGCTGGCGAAAAGGAAAAAATCTCTACGGTAGTACGACATGGAATGTTGTTGGCTGTAGCCTTTTCAGTGCTGATAATTGTCGGCGGTGTTATCTTTTTGCCGCCGTTTTTGCAGGGCATGGGCCTGGCGCCGGAGGTTTATCACATTGCGCTGTGGTATATGGCCGGCCTGGGCATAGGCGTGTTGCCGTTCTTTCTTATTACACCGCTGCGCAGTCTTGTTGATACACTTGGCTATACCAAGCTGTCAATGAAGATTTATCTTTTGGCGCTGCCTGTCAACGCCTTCCTGAACTATGTGCTGATTTTCGGCAAGCTGGGCTTGCCGCGCCTGGGCGGCATTGGCGCCGGCGTAGCAACGGGCATCACCTTTTGGCTGCTTTTGGTGATGTTCGCGGCGGTGGTTACGAAGCTGCAACCGTTTAAGCAGTACGATGTGCTGGGCTTTGTGCGTCCTGTTAAGCAACTGGTAGTGGAATATCTGCGCATTGGCGTGCCGATGGGCGTGGCCATTTTTATGGAAACGAGCATCTTTGGCGTTGTGGCGCTGTTTATTGCCAAATTCGGCACAGAGGTTATCGCTGCGCATCAGGCGGCACTAAACTTCTCCTCGCTTATTTATATGTTCCCTATGAGCTTCTCGCTGGCGCTGACGATTGTGGTGGGCGTTGAATATGGTGCGAAAAACTATCAGGGAGCACGTGATTATACTGCCCTGGGCTTGGAGATGAGCCTTTTTATCGCTATGGTTTACATGGCGCTGGAGCTGGTGGCACGCGAGTATATCGCGCTCATTTATACAACGAATCCGCATGTTATTGAGCTGGTAAAGGTGTTTATTATCTACGCTTTGCTGTGGCAGGGAGGCGACGCAATTGCGGCGCCGATTCAGGGCATTTTGCGTGGCTATAAGGATGTTAACGCTACATTTTGGTGCAGCATGCTGGCTTATTGGGCAATTTGCCTGCCGGTGGGCCTGCTTTTGGACTATAAGTTCAATAACGGTGCCTTTGCTTATTGGCAGAGCCTGGATATCGGCGTAATCTGCAGTGCTGTTGTTTTATCGCTGCGTCTTGTTTTGCTGCAGCGCAGGATAAAGAAAGATGAAGAATAGGTAGGGAGCGGCGCAAGCTGCTCCTTATTTTGCATTTAAAATGTAGTTGTATAGTAGAATAATGTGTGCGTATGATATTTGTTAGAAAAAATGATAGAATATTAAACAATGCCAATAGTTTAGAGTTTGGGTGAAAAAACGCCTAAACTCACTTCTAGTAGCAGGTAAAAAAGCAAATTTGAAGTTTTATATGCCATTTTCAGTAAAATATTTTCTAAAACAGGCTTATAAAATTGATTTTTGGCGTTTTTAATGTTACAATGAGCATGAAAGGAGTTGATTTCATGCTCTGCCAATTTTCATTTAAAAATTTCAAATCATATAAAGATGAAACAGTTTTTGATATGCAGGCAGCTAATCTGCCTGAGTTTGCCGAAAATATTATTTACTGCAAGCCAGCGAGTAATCTTTTACCTGTAGCAGCTATCTATGGACCTAATGGTGGCGGTAAAACAAATATGCTGCAGGCTTTAACCTGCCTTATCTCTACCGTAGTAAAACCTATCTACGATATGGAAAAAACTCGTACTAAGCTTATAGTACAGCAAAAAGTATCTTGCACGCCCTTCCTGTTTGATGAAAAAACCTCTAGTGAGCCTACAGAATTCCTACTTTACTTCCGTACCAACGGCTATGAGTACCGCTATTACCTTTCTATGCTTCATGATGAAATCATGGTCGAAGCACTGGACAGAAAAAAAATAGGCGGCAAACGCACCGCCCATGTTTTTGACCGAGAAGAAAAAGTTATTAATTTAGGCTCCAGTATAAATAAAGCATCAATAAATAGAGATGTAAATCCAAAGATGCCCTACTTATCGTTCTTGGCAATCAACTATGATATACCTGCTATCAATGACGCTCAAAAATGGTTTGAAAGCTGCATTATCCGCAGCTATGCTAATCCTGAAGCTGAATTACAGATAATGCTGTCTGATAACAAAACCATACGCCGGCAATTTATCAGTGCTTTAAATGATATGGGTATTGATATCAACGGCTATCGCTACGACAACGATAGCAAACAACTCATCATGCAAAGGACGCTGCATGGAAAAACCTACGAGTTATCTTATAAAGATGAATCCGATGGTACTAAAAAGCTCATTGCAGCATTGCCGATACTACTGATTGCTTTAGCAGAAGGACGGCTGGCTGTTATTGACGAATTAGATGCCAAGCTTCATCCGAAGCTACTGCGTTACATCATAGCTCTGTTTAAAAATCCTAAGCTAAATACGCATGGAGCGCAACTAATCTTCACCTCTCACGATATAGCAACTATGAAAAACACTGTTTACCGCCGTGACGAGATTTGGTTTGCCGCTGAAGGAGATAACCACAGCAGCGAGTTGTACTCGCTCTATGAAATCCGCAAAGAAAACAACGAGCGTATCAACAATACTGCAGCTTATGACAAGCAGTATCTTGAAGGACGTTACGGCGCAGACCCATACTTGCAGAATATGCTGAAGGATGGTGAATGGCAATGAGCTTAAAACCTCCGAAAAAAGGCGACTTGAAGAAATCCTGGCTTAAACCCAGACGTGACACTCCTAAAAAGATTCAACCTGAGTATCATCTTATAACTACCGAAGGTATAAGCACAGAGCCAGCTTACTTCCAAGGTGTCAAAAACACTATCAACAGCAAATATCGTGGCAGAGTACAGTTAGATATCATCGGTGTAGGTGATAATACTCTCAACCTTTTACAGAAAGTAAAGCAAAAAGTTGCCAAAAGCTCCAATATCTATAAGCACGTATGGATTGTCTATGATACTGACGATTTTCCTGCGCAAAACATTGATAAGGTTGTCGACCTTTGCCATACTTATAGTAACGAAGAAACTACTTATCACGCGCTTTGGTCAAATCAATGCATTGAACTATGGTTCCTGCTGCATTTCTCGTTTATTCATTCCGATTTACATCGTCAGGAATATTGGGCAAAGCTCAGTTCATGCCTGGCTAAATTAAATACAAGTGAATATAAGAAAAATAGGTCTGATATGTACCAGCTTTTGGAACCTTATATGGAGCAGGCTATTAGCAATGCCAAAAAGCTTGCCAGTATTAACAAAGGCAAGAAGGCTTCTCAATCCACGCCCGGAACAGAAGTATATCGCCTAATAGAAAAGCTGCTTCCGTATCTGAAATAATATAAGTTTATACAGTATTATCCCCTTGGCATTGATTTGTCAGGGGGATTTTTAGTACGATTGGCATTGGAGAGAGGTAAGCGGTGAGATTTAGTAGTGATTAAATTTATTCCTTAATGAAAATATCTGTTTTGACGATTGTAGTTAATTTTCCAAATTCCTTATTTTGTATTTAAAATGTAGTTGTGGAACAGAACAATGTGCGCATACATTTTTCTTGATGAATGGGTGGACAGATGAAACTTTTTCACTTGTAGTAGTTCTTAATATTTGATTGGTAAAAACGAAAAGTGATTTTTTGCAATCGTTTTTCGGATGCAGTTTCTTGATAATTACTAAATAGAGTTTTTATAATCATAGTCAACTTGTGAATGAAAAGTATGGTATAATATACCTACCATCATAAGTGTTCAGCAGGAAGATTGCTATTTGCTGATACGAGATATTCAGATAAAAAATCCAATATGAGGAAAATAAAAATGAGTAAAGTTACAGTAGTGGTTTTAACTAAAAACGAAGAAAAAAATATAGCTGCTGTTGTACAGAATGCCAAGAAAGTAGCAGCAGAGGTACTGATTATTGATTCCGGCAGTACGGATAAAACCGTTCAATTAGCAGAGGACAATGGCGCAAGAGTTGTTTATCGTGCTTGGGATAACGATTTTTCAGCGCAGCGCAATTTCGCTCTGCAGCATGTAAAGACCGAGTGGGTACTTTATTTGGATGCAGATGAAAGAATGAATGATGAACTTTGCTGTGCTATAGAAAAAGCAATGGCAACAAAAGCACAAAAGCAGTACAGCATTATGCGTAAAATACATGCCTTTGGTTTTACCTATAAGCATGGCATTTTTAAACCGGATGAGGTGTTGCGCATTTTCCCTGTAAATAAGGTGCATTGGGAAAATAAAGTGCATGAAAGACCGGTATGCGATTTGCCGAAAGAAAAGCTGGCAGGTTATATCGAACATTATACATATGATTCCTGGCAGCAATGGTGGGATAAGGCAGGGCATTATACTACTATTTGGGCAGAGGATAATTTTGCCAAGGGAAAGCGTACTTCTCTTGCAGCATGTTTTGCGCATTCGGCTTATGGCTTTCTGCGGGCTTATATACTGCAGCTTGGTTTTATAGATGGCTGGAGTGGTTTATATTCCAGTCTGCAGCATTTTATTTATACTATGATGAAGTATTTGAAGCTGTATGAACTGCAGAAAGCAAAAAGTAAATAGGCTGATATTTTATTGTGTAAATATAAGTAAAGAAGAAAACGCGAAACGCTAGTTTTTTATACTAACGTTTCGCGTTTGTCAGGTTATCCTTCAGGATCATCGATAATATGTAATCTTCCTAGGTCGGTTAGCAGCATATCTCTGGTATATTTATACTGAGTGGATGCTAAGCTGTTTGCTTCGTCATAATGATTGGATTTGATATCTAAAATACCGCAAATCAGCTCATAGGCTAAATCGTTAGTCCAATATTTATCCTGATTAGATTTAAGTGCTGAATATACTTGAGGATGGCTTTCAATATACTCATCAGAAAAATAAGTAAACAGAGGGATGCGCACTGTTGCAAACCCGCCAAAATTTGGTGAACGTCGTTTATCAGGCATTGTAGCGTGATCTGAGAAGTACACCATAGCTTGTAAATTCAAATGTTTGGCAGCATATTCCTGAATCTGTTGCAGAACATAGTCGGTATAGGCAATGGAATCAATATAGTTGGGAATAAGGTCGTAGGTATCAGGCTTGCTGAATTTAGCGAATTCCTGTGGATAGCGGTTAATGAAATTAAAATGACTGCCTTTGAGGTGAAAAACAATAAAGTTATTTTCATTAGCGTCAATCTGCTTTAAATAACCCAACAGGCTCTCGTCGTATTGTACTTGATTGAGATGCAGCTTAGTCCATTCAGCAGTATCGGCAGTATTTGCTACCAGCGTTACCGCAGTATCGGCAGCACCGATATGGCTTTGGTTACTGAACCAGGAAATTTTAAAGCCGGCTTTACGGGCTATATCTACAAAGGAGCAGGATTCGTAAAACTTTTTGTCATTATATTGGTTAACTTCGGTAAAAGCACGTTCTAAAGCGGGGACGGTTTGATCTTTGCATGCATAGGCGTTTTTATAGAGAAGAAAGTTTTCTGAAGCTTGCTTGGAGTTCAGCCACGGCGTAGTGTTATGTGGATAATCACAGAACGCACTCATGTAGTCGCGGGATTCCGATTCACCTATTACCAAAATGAACGTAGCCGGTTTTTTGCAGAACGGTGTGGTTTGTGTTACATCAAGATTAGCTATGCGTTTGGCAAGGTTTGTTTTATATGATTTGGTTTGCTCAAGATAGTCTTTAACATCCAAGACTAATTCAATAAGACCGGTACGGATGAAAACACCTTTTTTAGTATTCCATAAATAATAAGTTAAAAATAGAGTTATGGCAATGATTATTGCCAAATTCGGCAACAGCGGAGCTGTGATTGATGCTTTCGAGGTCAGATTGAAATACAGGAAGCCTGCCAACAGAGCGATGTTAAGTATCGGTGTGCCGATGCGTACGGCTAGCGGCATAGATTTAAAGTATTCGATAACCTCATTAGTATAGGTTTCAAAAATCATAGTTACTGCACCGGTATTTACACAGGTTCCGTAAAGGAGATAATAGGAAGCCTGGAATAATGGCAGTGCCAGCAACAAATATTCCATTATAGAGATAAGAGATAAAGTGATTGTTGGGAAAATGTTCAAGGCTTGTACAAGCAGCTTTAAGGAAATAAGCCAGCCGATAATGTATAAGCCGAATACGGTGTCTAGATGAAAGCCGAAATCCGAGGATATTTTGTGGTAGGTAAGATAATAAAACAACGGATATGCTGTTATCCAGGACACACCTACCAAAAAACTGAGCAGATACTGGGGCGAGAGTAAAGACTCATTTACCAGATACATAGGTAACACAGCTAAAATGGCGCAGGGAATAAATCTGCGCAGCTGCAGGTATTCTGCTTTGTGGCCAAGGCCGTGAGAAAATGTAACATAAAACGCATAAGAAGCGATGTAAAGACAGATGCCTGCTATAATATAAATAGACATATATTCTGTTACTTCCTTTCTGTTTATAAAATCATCTAAAAATTATTATAATATAGTCTGGGCGGCAATGCAAATAAGTTGTGGCTTAGTAATTGCGAAAAAGTCAGCACAATGATGCTGTTTATAGTATAATAAATAAAAAACCATGAGGAGATTCGTTATGGAAACGATAAATATTGCGTTAGCAGCAGATAATAATTATGCGCAGCATGTTGCTGTAGTCATGGAATCTATTTTAGAGAATACTGACGAAATAAATAAAGTGCGTTTTTTCTTGTTGAGTGACGGTATTACTGCTGAAAAAATTACAGGTTTACAACAGACAATTGATGGTAAGAACGCAGAACTGGTCGTTTGTGATTTGTCGGCATACAAGGGCTTTGAAAAGCTGTATACAAGCGGACATATTAGTAAGGCTGCATATTTTAGATTAGATATGGCCAATATATTGCCTGAGAATGTGCAAAAGGTAATTTATCTGGATGTAGATTTGCTGGTTCTGCAGGATATAGCTGTTTTATGGAACATTGATATGCAGGGAAAAGCTATAGCTGCTGTGCCGGATTATGGCATTATGGCTTCCAAGCGATTGATGCAGCAGAAGCATGAGGTTATTGGCTTGCCTTTAGATAAAAAGTACTTTAATTCCGGAGTTGTTATAATGGATTTACAGCAGTGGCGTGCCAATGATTATTCCGGTAAAGTAATTGAGCTTGCTGCAACAGGCAATTTTCCGCACCATGATCAGGATGCTTTGAACAAGCTCTTTATGTATAACTGGAAGGAATTGCCGTTATCCTGGAATGTAATTCCGCCTATTTTTGATTTATTGCCGAAGGTTTTGTTTAATAATAGGTTTAGAGCTTCAGCTATTAAAGCAAGAAACAATATTGCTATTTTACATTACGCGGGACGCTATAAGCCTTGGGAATTTGTCTTAAAGCAGGGCTTTAACGAAAAGTATTACAAATATCTCAAAAATACTGCCTTTGCTGATGTAGATATGCCTCAGCCGGGAAAAAATATGCATGGAAAATCGCTTAGCAGGCAGATGCTCAGAATACATATTGCTGATTTTATCAGTCATTTTTAATGTTGTGAAGGGTGAAATATCACAAATATGAGGTTTTTATCTAAATCCAAAATATTTTTTGTTAGTTTAGCTTTAACATATATCGTCTTAGTCGGAGTGTATTATTTCACTTCTGTTGGTATTCGTCCGACTACGTTGTTTTTTACAAATGCGTCGCTATCTTCCTTGTGCTTTAGCAGTAGCTATAGCTATTTCTATGTGGAAGCATGCCGGATTGAAATTAAATAAATTGCTGCCTCATGCATTAGTTGGTGTATAATGGGTTCTTGTGTATCCTATCTGCTATTGGCTGACTTATCATAGTACGTTAACCTTTATTGATAAGCATTATGATGAATCGTTTGGTGCGTATTTCTTCGCTTGTATTGTGTGCTTGCGCCTGCTTTTAATTAAGTGGTAAGATAGCAGAATAATAGCATTTGGCTTTGGTTTGGCTGATACAATTGCAGCTTTAATACCGTGTCTGCAGTTAGTTTACTTTGCTAACTATCAGTATCCTATTACCGAAGCTGCTTCTATTGCGTTATTGCAGACCAATCCTGAAGAAGCCAAGGAATATTTACTGCTAAATATGGGATATTTTGGAATTATGGCAGCAGTTGTAGTTTTAGCTTTAATGTTGCTGTATTTTGTGCATTTAAACAATTTTTATACTAACAACACAGTAAAACTAAGCAAGAAGTATGTTGCCGCGGCGATGCTTATATGCTTAGCTACTGTTGCTTATGGCAGTAAGATGTTTTTCAATACCGGGGTAATGCAGACATATGTATTTGCTAAAGAGTATTTTGAAGGTGCTAATAGGTTTAAAGCCTATCATGAGCAAAATTTTGCAGATTTGACTGTATCGCCGTCTAAGCCTGCATTCTCCAAACCTTCCACGGTGATTATGGTTATTGGTGAATCAGCTTCTGCATATTATATGAGTGCGTATAGTGATGTGAAAAATGATAATTCGCCTTGGCTGAAATCTATGCGTGGTAATGATAATTTTATCCTGTTCAACCATGCCTATACAAGCAGGTGCCAGACAGTGCCAGCATTAGAGCGTGCTCTGACGGAGAAAAATCAGTATAATAATAAAGAATTCAATCAAAGTGTTACCGTAATTGATATTGCTAAAAAGGCTGGTTATGAAACCTATTGGTTCAGCAACCAAGGCTATATCAGTGATGCAGATACTCCTATTACTATGGTGGCTAAAACTGCGGACCATGCGGAATGGCTGAGCGAGAATAAAAATTTAAGGGGCAAGTATCAATATGATGGCGACTTGCTTAATTGCTTGAAAAAGGTTGATCCGACGAAGAATAACTTTGTTGTTTTGCATTTTATGGGTAGTCATGAGGATTGAATTAACCGTTATCCGCAAAGCTTTGCCAAATTCAGCCAACCCGGTCAATTTGATATGGTTTTGAACTATGATGACAGCATTGCTTATACAGATTATGTTTTGAGTGAAGTTTATAAGTATGCTAATGCAAATTTGAATTTACAGGCTATGCTGTATTTTAGCGATCATGGTGCTGATCCCTATCGTAAGCGTAATCCTGATGCTGCTGGCTTTAAAGCATTGCAGATTCCCATGTTTATTTATGTATCTGATGAATACAAGTAGCTATTCAGTGACAGTGTTGCTGTATTTAAGGAACACAGAAACGCTTACTTTACGAATGATTTGATGTATGAGGCTGTTTGCAATTTGCTGCAGATAAAATCTAATCGTTACAATGAGGATGAAAGCTTATTGAACAGTTCGTATAAGTATAAAAGGGAGGATTTGACGACGGAGTTAGGAAAATGAGATTGGTAGATGATAAAGAGCCTAGAAAGGCTGAATAGAGTATAATGAGTAGGTAACAATAAGTTGATTTGTCAGAAGTGAGCGTTCGCTATGCATCAATCTCAAAGTTTGGCAAAAATATGTCCTTGTAGATTTTAATAAGGCAGATACTGAGATTGAAAGCAACGTACTTTTGGGTGTAAAATATTTTAATAGAAAAAGATGATTTTGTGGGAGTAGAGTGTATGATAAATAATAATAAAACATTGATGCTTGGCTGGCCTGTAAAGCCGCCGCAAAAGTGGTTACAAAGATATCCGGATATTGAAGTAGCGCGTATTTATAGGGAAAACGTTAATTGGTGGGAAAAAAAATTTAAGGATTTGTCTTTTCACATGCCTAAAAGCATGCAAGTATGCGATTGTATTAAGCCAAGCACCTGGTATGGTGATTGGAAAGAGCGAATCAAGGGATTTGACACAGTAATACTTATAGATGAGATACGTGGAAGAGATGTTTTTGAATATATTTTGGAAAAGAATCCTCAGTGTAATTTGAATGTTTTCATCGATTCACCAATAAAAGAAGGCTCAAAAAAAGAACCGTTTTTGTACAAGGATTTGCCGGTAAGATTTTTTACCTGTGACAGAAGAATTGCAGAAAGATATCACATTGAATTTGCGCCGTACTTTTATATTTTTTCACCATACGATTTTGAAGAGTATCTTAATGACAGATGGCTTGAAAATAGCAATGATGTCTTTTTCGTTGGAGAAGAAAAGGGTGATCGTGCGCAAAGAATTGTGCAAATTAAAGAAATCCTTGCTAAGGCAGGACTGACGCATGATATTCACCTGGTACCGCAAAACAGGCGTGGCAAGAAGAAAGCAGCCTATATGACATATGGTGATGTCATTGAACATGTTAAGCAAAGCAAGTCTATCCTAGAGCTTATTTCTGATGGGCAGACCGGTATTACTCAAAGGCCTTATGAAGCACTTTTCTTTAAAAAGAAGCTTATTACGACAAGTGCGGAAATCAAAAAATACGATTTCTATTGCGAGCAAAATGTGTTTGTTTTGGGAGAACGAGAGGTTGCAGAACTGCCGGAGTTTTTGAATGCGCCTTTTAAAGAAATTGACAAGGAGATTGTTGACGAATATACGCTGAAAAGCTGGGTGGAGAGGTTTAAAAAGTAAAGATATTGTTGGGGGATTTAGTTAATGTCTAAAGATAATAATAGGAACAAATTAAAGTATGTTATAGTTTCTCCTAGAAATAATGGTGGTGGAGCTATAGTATTACATGCATTATGTAAATATCTTAATGATTTAGGGTATGAAGCAGAGATGTTTTATTCTGGTTATTTTAGTAAACCTGGTAGCTTCTTTTTCTGGTATAAGTGGATAATGTTTACGGTTAAAGACTTATGGAAATTGGCTTCAGCACCGTTATTGGCAAAAATGTTTAAAAGGTATTACTTTAATTATATCGATGTACCAATCAGGGGCTTGCCAAGAAAATATTTGCCTTGGGTTGATGATAATACAATAGTGGTATACCCAGAGATTGCTAAAGGCAATTTTTTGAAGGGAAAACATGTCGTAAGATGGCTATTATACCATCATACATACAAGGATGGAGAATATGATAAAGCAAATGATCTGTTTGTATGTTTTAGACATGTATTTAATGATTTAAAGCTTAATCCAAATGAAATTACTCTTTACTGTCCTTATTTCAACCTTGACTTATACAAACGAACAAATTTTGGAGAGCGGAGTGGGGGATGTTATATTGTAAGAAAAGGTCGCAATAGAAGCGATTTACCTGCTCAGTTTGATGGAATCATCATTGATGATCTTTTTGAGCAAGAAAAGGTAAAAGTCTTCAATGAATGTAAGTACTGTATTAGTTATGATACGCAAACTGCTTATTCGAGAATAGCGGCGCTATGTGGCTGTATTTCAATAGTTGTTCCTGAACCTGGAAAAACTATAACTGATTATCGTAATGAATATGATAAGAGATATGGAATTGCTATAGGATTTGATGATAAAGAAATTGATTATGCAAAAGATACTGTTGGATTACTGCATAAAGAGTTAGAGGAGCTGAATGCAATTTCCCAAAACAGTGTTAAGGATTTTGCTATGTATTGTAATAGTATTTTTTATGATACTGTAGTAGAAAATAATATGAAGTAGGTGAATTGGTTGAAGAAAATCTTACTTTTAGGTGGCTCTCGCTATCTTTTGCCTGTAATTAAAAGTGCACATGAACTTGGCTTATATGTTATAACATGTGACTATCTTCCGGATAATATTGCTCACAAGTATTCTGATGAATACGTAAATGTCAGCATTATTGATAAAGAAGCAGTGCTTGAGGCTGCTAAAAAGCTTAAAATTGATGGAATTATGTCTTTTGCAACTGATCCTGGTGTTGTAACTGCAGCGTATGTTGCAGAGAAGCTGGATTTACCATCTGTTGGTTCATATGCAGCTGTTTCTATTTTGCAAAACAAGGGTAAATTTAGAAAGTTTTTGACTGAAAATGGATTTAATGTTCCATTGGCAAAGAGCTATAAG
>OHMK01000554.1_pt1 | contig 15647 bp, 11 predicted proteins | sample 1569291 | NCBI WGS metagenome assembly OHMK01 (sample SAMEA3879517, study PRJEB24766) | human gut metagenome | biome: human-associated habitat; feature: feces | place: USA | collected 1985/1987 | reverse complement strand
GTGCTGGTCATCAGCTGCCCCTGCGCGCTGGGTCTGGCAACGCCTGTGGCCATCATGGTGGGCAACGGTCTGGGGGCCAGGAACGGCATCCTGTTCAAAACTGCCGCCTCGCTGGAAGCTGCAGGCCGTACCCAGATCGTGGCGCTGGACAAGACCGGCACCATCACCAGCGGCGAACCCCGGGTCACTGACATCCTGCCCGCGGGGGGCGTTTCCGAGAGTGAGCTGCTGACGCTGGCGGCCTCGCTGGAGCAAAAGAGTGAGCACCCGCTGGCCAAGGCGGTGCTGGCCTATGCCGAGACCGAGACCATCGCCTGCCCCGATGTGACCGATTTTGCCGCCCTGCCCGGCAATGGCCTTTCCGCCCGGCTGGACGGCATGGAAATCTACGGCGGCAATGCGGAGTTCATCGCCACCAAGGCATCCGTACCCGCCGAACTCCAGGCCGAAGCCGCCCGGCTGGCCGCTGAGGGCAAAACGCCCCTCTTCTTTGGCGGTGCAGGCCGCCTGATGGGCGTGATTGCTGTGGCGGACACCCTCAAGGAGGACAGCCCCCGTGCCATCCGGGAGCTGCAGAACATGGGCATCCGGGTGGTCATGCTGACCGGCGACAACCAGCGCACCGCCGATGCCATTGGCCGACAGGCGGGCGTGGACGAGGTCATTGCAGGCGTTCTGCCCGACGGCCGACTTGCCTTCCTGCACCTCTATCTCGAGGGCCCGCACCCTCAGGACAGCCGCCGCATCGAGGTCACCCGCACGGGCGAGCTCTTCGCCGCCGCCGAATACCCCGTCGCCTTCGACACGCTCGAGGAAAGCATCTCCGGCGTCGCCTCCTCGGGCTTCGCTGCCACCGTCGAGTCCCTGCGCATTCCCGCCGACATCGCCGAACAGCTCAAGGTCGTCTGGGAGGGCGCCGACAATCCCGTCCGCACCCTCAAGCAGGGCGACTCGCTCCGCCTCGTCTTCGAGCGCAAGTTCGCAGGCGGCGACTTCATCCGCAACGGCCAGCTGCTTGCCGTTCAGGTGGTCTCGGGCGAGGACGTCCACGAGGCCTACTGGTTTGAGAACGACAGCCGTGCCGGCGGCTTCTACACGCTCGCTGGCCGCGCCTCGCAGCAAACCTTCATGCGTGTACCGCTCGACGTCAAGGACGTGAGCAGCGAGTTCGCGCCGCTTCGCCGTCATCCCGTCACGGGCGTCGTGCGCCCGCACAACGGCACCGACTTCCGCGCCCCCTCGGGCTCCCGCATCTTCGCTGCCGCCGACGGCGTGGTCACCTTCGTGGGCTACGAGCGCAAGGGCTACGGCCGCTACGTCAAGATCGACCACGGCCTCGGCCGCACCACGCTCTACGCGCACATGTCCCGCATCACCAAGAACCTGCGCGCAGGCCAGAAGGTCGAGCGCGGCGACGTGATCGGCTACGTGGGCCGCACGGGCCTTGCCACCGGTCCGCATCTGCACTACGAACTGATGTTCGACGGCGTGCAGATCAATCCGCGCACAGCCGACCTGCCCGACACCGAAAACCTGACCGCCTTCCAGGTGGCCCAGCTCAAGACGATCGCCCGTCCGATTCAGGCCCGCTTCGACCTGCTTGCCGAAAGCGAGTCGCTTCCCGTTCCGACCGTCCTGCGCACCCACAGGGACGACGCAACCGCCGTCGCCAAGCATCTTCTCGGCGACGAGGAGCAGGCCGAAGGCGCTTCCAGGGTGGCGCACCGCGTCACCTCGATGAAGGAAGACTGATTCCTTCTCCATGCAGGCATCAGAAAGCCGGCGCCATGGCGTCGGCTTTTCCTTGTCCGCCATTTCCGCAGGGAACCACCATGACCGAACGCATTACGATCGGACTCATGTCCGGCACCAGCCTTGACGGCACGGACGCCGTCGCCATGGCCTTCGACGGCCGTGTCATGAGGAGTCTCGGGCACTCCTCGCTCGCCTTTCCGCCCAACCTGCGCGCTGCGCTCGCGGCGCTCACGCTGCCCGGCCCCGACGAAATCGAGCGCATGGGCGAAGCCTCCGTCGCGCTTGCTCGCCACTATGCAGAAGCCACCAGCCTTCTTCTGGCCCGAACGGGACTCTCCCCCGCCGACGTCGCCGCACTCGGCGTGCACGGCCAGACGATCCGCCATCGTCCTCAAAAGGGCTTCACGCTGCAGCTCAACCATCCCGCGCTCGTCGCAGAGCTCACGGGCATCGACGTCGTTGCGGACCTGCGCTCCCGCGACGTGGCCGCAGGAGGCGAGGGAGCGCCGCTCGTGCCCGCATTCCACGCCGAATGCTTCACGGGAGACGTCCCGCGCGTCGTCCTCAACATCGGCGGCATCGCCAACATCTCCGTTCTGCCCGCTCGCAGCGAGTCCCCCACCATCCTCGGCGGCGACACGGGTCCGGGCAACATGCTCATCGACACATGGACGCAGCGCATCACGGGAGCCCTTTACGACCGGGACGGCCGGTGGGCGGCCTCAGGCCGCGTCAGCACGACGCTTCTCGACGACCTTCTGAGCGAGCCCTACTTTGCACTTCCCATTCCGAAGTCGACGGGCAGGGAGCTCTTCTCGCCCGCCTGGCTCGACGCCCGCCTTTGCGGCCATGAGAGCCTGCCGCCCGAAGACGTCGCACGAACGCTCGTCGAACTGACCGCCCGCACGATCACGAACACCGTCGCACGGTTCGCCCCTGACGCCGCCGAGCTTTACGTCTGCGGCGGCGGTGTCTACAACAAGACCCTCATGCAGGCCATCGCCTCGCATTTCCCCGGCCTCACGGCCACGACCGAAGCTCTGGGCGTGCCGCCCATGGAGGTGGAGGCGGCTGCCTTCGCCTGGCTTGCGGAGCGCTTTCTCGCAAGCCTCCCCGGAAACCTGCCTGCGGTCACGCGGGCGGCGGGACCGCGAATTCTCGGCGCCCTCTATCCGCGCTGATCAGGACGGAAGCAGGTCTATGAAAAAACGGACGGCGTTCGCATGGAACGTCGTCCGTTTGTTTTTGTGTCGTCGGGCCTTCGGTCCTCCAGCATCAGACTCCGAAGGAGGAGCCGCAGCCGCAGGTCGTCACCGCATTGGGATTGTCGATGACGAACTGAGCGCCGCTCAGGTCGTCCTTGAAGTCGATCTTGGCGCCGACGAGGTACTGGTAGCTCATGGAATCGATGAGAAGCGTCACACCGCCCTTTTCCATCACGGCGTCGTCGGGGTTCTGGACCTCGTCGAACGTAAAGCCGTACTGGAAGCCGGCGCAGCCGCCGCCCTGAACGAACACGCGCAGCTTGAGGCTGGGATTGCCCTCTTCGTCCATCAGCTCCTTGACCTTCGCGACGGCGGCGTCGGTAAAGTTGATGGGATCGGGCATGAGCTCGGGCATTTCTTCCTGAGGCGTTTCAATCTTTTCAGTCATCGGGGTATGTGCCGTCCAAAGGACGGCCCTCCAAAAATGTGACGGGACGCCGGGGCTTCTCTTCCACGATGGGCGGAGGCCGTTCACGGCGTTGTTCAAGCGATCATCTATGCTACACGAAAAAGCGCGCTCGTGACGGGTCTCGCCGTCAGATTCGGCACGCGCAGACGACAAAAAAGGCCGCGCTGCTTGATGCAGGCGACCTTCTTTTTGCCGGGATCCGCAGAAGGACGAGCCTTCTGCAAATCCGTACTCGAAGCGATTAGCGCTTGGAGAACTGCTTGGCGCGGCGGGCCTTGCGCAGACCGACCTTCTTACGTTCAACTTCACGAGCGTCGCGGGTCACGAGACCGGCGTTGGAGAGAACGCTCTTGAGGCCGGCGTCGTAGTCGACGAGGGCGCGCGTGATGCCGTGACGGATGGCGCCGGCCTGGCCGGATTCGCCACCACCGCAAACGTTGACCATGATGTCGAACGTTTCGGTGTTTTCCGTGAGCTGAAGCGGCTGCATGACGATCATGCGGCCCGTTTCACGGTGGAAGTACTGTTCCAGCGGACGGCCGTTGATCACGATCTTGCCAGTGCCGCGCTTGATGAAAACACGAGCGACCGAGCTCTTGCGGCGGCCGGTGCCGTAGTTGTAGTTACCGATCATCTTTCAAGCCTTTCGGAAATTAGAGGTCAAGAACCTTGGGTTGCTGGGCGGAGTGCGGGTGTTCGGCGCCGGCGTAGATCTTGAGCTTCTTGATCATGGCGTAGCCGAGCGGGCCCTTCGGAAGCATGCCCTTGACGGCGATTTCCAGAGCGCGGCCCGGGTGCTTGTCCTGCATTTCGCGGAACGTCGTTTCGTAGATGCCGCCGGGATAGCCCGTGTGGCGGTAGTACGTCTTCTTCGTGTCCTTTTCAGCGGAAAGCTTGAGCTTGTCCGCGTTGATCACGACGATAAAGTCACCCGTGTCGACATGGGGCGTGAATTCGGGCTTGTGCTTGCCACGAAGGCGCAGAGCGATTTCGCTGGCAAGACGGCCGAGCACCTTGTCACTGGCATCGACCACGAACCAGTCGCGCTTAACCTCAAGCGGCTTGGCCGAGAAGGTCTTCATTGCGTTTCACCTAATAAGTAAGGCAGCTGCAGCAGCGCTCAACGGATGGCGCCGCGGTCCGTCATCATTTCTGAGGACCCGCGCTGACATGCAGATGCTGAATAAAAACAAAAGCGAACCTGAAATTGGGTTCGCCCTAGAAATATGGCGTTCTGAACTTCGCGTGTGAATCACGGCGCCAGTGGAAAAAGATGGGGTAAGCAATCCGTGAAGCAAAGTCAGGATCGCGATTTTACCCTAATCGCCCCTACTTGTCCACAAGAAGGACCGATTTTTTTATTTCCGTCCGCCGCCGTCCTCAAGAGACGGCGCGGCACGCCAAAAGAAACGGCACGGGCGCCTCCGCCATGGAGTCGCCCGCACCGAAGGCCGGCGGCCGAAGGGCCCGGGGGCCCTTCAGGCATCGGTCTTACTTCTTCTGCTCAGCCTCTTCGGCCGGCTTTTCCTCGACGACTTCGACGTCGATCACCTTTTCGGCTTCAACGGACGCAGCCTCGGCCTTTTCCTCAGCCTTGCATTCGCAGACTTCGGCTTCGCAGACCTCGGCCTTGCATTCGCATTCGGCCTTCTCGCATTCGCACTTGCCTTCTTCACAGGTGCAGGCTTCGTCGGCGCAGCAGCATTCCTCGACGGGCAGGCCGAAGGCAGCGGCGATCTTGGGCAGCAGGGCGTTCGTGCGGGCCTCGTTCATCTGGCCGAGGCGCAGACGGCGAAAGAGCACGTCCTCGGGCGTGCGGGCGAACTCGTGGTCGCGGGCGTAGAGGGCGAACTGAACGACCTTTTCGTCGGCGGCGTCACCGGCTTCGGCCTCGATCTCAAGAGCAGCATGGTCCCAGTTGGGATCGCAGAAGATCGGCAGATCCTTCGTGACGCAGAGACGCGGCGGGATGAGGTGACGCAGCGTGGCGACGAGCATGGCGTGCTCGGCCATCTTGCGGTAGGCCGTCCACTTGCCGCCCGTCACGGTGATCATGTTGCCGAATTCGGGAATGACGGCGTGTTCGCGAGAAACCTTGGCGGTCGAGCCGGCGGAACCCGTGGCCTGCGGATTGAAGAGCGGACGCAGGCCGGCGAAGGAGGCCTTGACGTCGGCGCGGGTGATCGGCTTTTCAAGATAGCCGGAGGCCGTCTCGATCATGAAGTCGATTTCGGCGTCGCTCACCTTCGGATCGAAGTCGGCTTCCTTCTGTTCCACGTCGGTCGTGCCGACGAGGAGCATGCCGTGCCAGGGAATGGCGAAGAGCACGCGGCCGTCGCGGGTCTTCGGGATGAGCATGCCGGTGTCGCCGGGCATGAAGGACTTGTCGAGCAGGATGTGCGAGCCGCGGGAGACGCGCACGAGCGTGGAGGCATCCGGATCAACCATGCGGCGGATCGGATCGACCCAGGCGCCGGCGGCGTTGAAGACCATCTTCGTGCGGATGACGAACTCTTCGCCGGTTTCCTTGTCCTTCGCGGTCACGGAGCGGATCATGCCGCCTTCACGGGTGACGCCAACGACGGGCATGTAGTTGAGCGGTACGGCGCCGTGTTCGTAGGCCGTGCGAATGAGCGCAACGTCAAGACGCGCGTCGTCGAACTGGCCGTCGAAGAACTGCACGCCCCCCATCAGGCCTTCGGGCTTGACGCCGGGCAGGCGCATGAGGGTGTCCTCACGGGAGAGGCTCGACGTGTGGCCGATGTTGTAGCCGCCGTAGGTCATGGCGGAGTAGATGCCGAGGCCGATCGTGTAGAACTCGCGCTCGCCCTTCTTGTAGCAGGGCAGGATGAAGGGCTTGGAGTGCACGAGGTGCGGAGCATTCTTGATGAGGATGCGGCGTTCCTTCAGAGCTTCGCGCACGAGCCCCCAGTCACGCGGATTCTTCATGTAGCGCACGCCGCCGTGAATCAGCTTCGTCGAACGGGACGACGTGCCGGACGAAAAGTCCTGGGCCTCCAGCACGACGGTCTTGAGGCCGCGGGAGGCGGCGTCGACCGCAATGCCGGCGCCCGTGGCGCCGCCGCCGATGACGACGACGTCCCAGACGGGATCTTCACGAAGTTTGGCGAGCAGTTCCTCGCGGCAGGTGGTTTTCACTTCAGCCATGGTCACTTATTCCAGTTGCGGGCGCGGCCGACGGCTCGGGCCCATTGGTTCATCAAATACTCTCGCCTGTCGGCGGTCATCGAGGGCTCGAACACCCTGTCGACGCGCCACAAGGCGGAAATTTCTTCACACGACTCCCAGACGCCCGTCGAAAGGCCGGCAAGGAACGCCGCCCCGAGCGCAGTCGTTTCGGTAATGGCGGGACGAATGACCGGCACGCCGGAGATGTCCGCCTGAAACTGCATGAGAAGGTTGTTGCGGGAGGCGCCACCGTCAACGCGCAGCTCCTTGAGCTCGGTCCCTGCATCAAGTTGCATCGCCTCAAGCACCTCCGCACACTGGAAGGCGATGCCCTCAAGCGCGGCGCGCGCGACGTGCGCCTTCGTCGTACCTCTCGTCAGCCCGATCATCATGCCGCGGGCCTCGCTGTCCCAGTGCGGGGCGCCGAGCCCCACGAAGGCGGGAACGAGATAGACGCCGCCGTTGTCGGGCACGCTCTTGGCGAGCGACTCGATCTCCTCGGCGGAATTGAAGAACTGCAGGCCGTCCCTGAGCCACTGCACGACGGCGCCGGCAATGAAGACGGAGCCCTCAAGCGCATACTGCGTGCGTTCGCAGCAGAGCTGCCAGGCGGCCGTGCCGATCAGGCGGTGCTGGCTCATGCGGGGCTCGCTTCCCACGTTCATCAGAAGGAAGCCGCCCGTGCCGTAGGTGTTCTTTGCGCAGCCGGCCTCAAAGCACGTCTGACCGAAGGTCGCGGCCTGCTGGTCACCCGCAATGCCCGCCACGGGAATCGCGGCGCCGAGCATTTCGGGCAGCGCCTCGCCGACCACGCATGAGCTGGGCACGATTTCGGGAAGCATCGAGGCGGGAATGCCGAAGATGTCGAGAAGTTCGTCATCCCACCTGCAGGTTTCGAGATTGCAGAGCATCGTGCGGGAGGCGTTCGTGATGTCGGTCACGAAGACGCGGCCGCCCGTGAGCTTCCAGATGAGCCACGTGTCGATCGTGCCGAAGGCGAGTTCGCCGCGTTCTGCGCGCGCACGCGCTCCGGACACCCTGTCGAGAATCCAGCGGATCTTGGTGGCGGAGAAGTACGGATCGATGCGAAGGCCCGTCTTTTCACGCACGAGCACTTCAAAGCCCCTTCTCTGCAGCTCCGTGCAGTAGGGAGCCGTACGGCGGTCCTGCCAGACGATGGCAGGGGCAATCGGCAGCCCCGTCGTCCTGTCCCAGACGACCGTCGTCTCGCGCTGGTTCGTCACGCCGATGGCGCTGACCTCGGAGGCCGAGACGCCCGCCTTTCTCAGGCAGTTCTGGGCGCAGGCGAGCTGCGTGCGCCAGATGTCCATGGCGTCGTGCTCGACCCAGCCGGGCTGCGGATAATGCTGCGGGAACTCAAGCTGCTCCAGGGAAACGATCTGGGCGCGGTGATTCAGCAGAATGGCGCGGGAACTCGTGGTCCCCTGATCAAGAGCAAGAATGTATTTCATGTAAGCGGCCGGTCTCGCAGCCCCGGCGCACGCACGGGGGTGGTTTTCGGATTTTGAGCCTTGAAAGTTTAACTAAAAAGGCCGTGCCTGCCTAGGGGAGATTCCCGATGGCAGGGGAGTGGACCACCACCATCCGCCAGAGACGAAAAAAGCTCCGCTTTCCCTGCGGGAGCGAAGCTTTCAAGTGACCTGCGTCACCCGTCAGAGAGCCTTATTCGGCCTTGTCCTCGGACTTGGCTTCAGCCGTTTCCTCAGCTTCGGCGACAGCCTCCACGTCCTCGTCCTCGAAGACGTCTTCCGTGAACATGGCTTCTTCGGCGGCGACGGCGGGAGCCTCGGCCTGCTCGACCTTTTCAGCTTCCGTCTTGACCTCGGGCTTCTTGGCAAGCCTGCCGAGCTCGATCACCAGGCGGAGGGCCTTGTTGACGTCCTCGGCGCTCTTGAAGTAGTCGGCGATGTCGGCATCAAGTTTCACGACGGCGTTCTTGGCGAAGTCGGAGCGCTCGGAGAAGCGGCGGGTTTCAAGCGCGCGGGCACGCGGACCGGAACGAACGCCGAAGTCTTCGCGACGACGCTGGCCGCCGCCGAAGGACTTGCGACGATCGCCGAAGCCACGGCGCTCACCGTTGAACTCACGACGCTCGCCGGCCACGAACGGACGACGTTCACCGCGATCGCCGCCGAATTCACGACGGTCGCCGAACTCACGGCGTTCACCAAAACCGCGGCGTTCACCGCCGAATTCGCGGCGATCACCGAATTCACGACGGCCGAAACCGCGCTCGCCGCCTTCGCGACGGTCGCTGCGGCCGCCCTCGCGGCGGTCGGAACCAAAGGGAGCCCTATGCGGGCCGTTGTTCTGCCAAGGTTTGCGATCCATTTTGCTCATATCTCTTCAAAGGGGCCTGCCGCCTCCCTTTCCTTGCGGGAGTAGCGGTTCAGGCTGTGATTAACTGTCCGGCGACGACTGCGGCGTCTTGCCCGACAGCGTATCGCCACATTCTAAGTGATAACCAGTGGAATTTGTGCAAAGCGCAAGGATTGGATATAGACTTGGAGTACGGACAAGAGCATTGTCCCATCAAAAAGCCACAACAAAAAGAGAGGTGTTATATGCCCCAATCTCTGCAGATCGTCTTCCACGGCATCAATCGTTCGCCCGCTGTCGAAACTGCGGTGACCGAAAAGGTTGAAGCGCTCCGTCGCTTCGACAACCAGCTCGGTGCCTGCAAAGTGACCGTCAGCCAGGAAGGTCACCAGACCATGGGCGCCTTCACGATTCGCATCGACCCGATGGCATCGGGTCAGGAACTCATCGTGAACCGCACGAACATGGATGTGATGGCAGCGCTCAACGAAGCGTTTGACACGGTTCGCCGCTCGGTTAAGGAAGAGGCCGAAAAGCGCCGCAATCACTAATGGAATGACCTACGTCCGTACCTGAATGGTCGGACGGGGTCCCCGAAAGCGCCGGACAAGCATGCCGGCGCTTTTTTTATGTTCGTGCGGACAGCACCGCACATAAAAGCCAAAAGCCCGACAGGCGCTAACCTGACGGGCTTTGAAATTGGCGTCCCCACGGGGATTCGAACCCCGGTACCGACCGTGAAAGGGTCGTGTCCTAGGCCTCTAGACGATAGGGACCTTGATCGTGGTGGAGGATAGCGGGATCGAACCGCTGACCTCTTGCATGCCATGCAAGCGCTCTCCCAGCTGAGCTAATCCCCCACTAGAAGTGGAGAAGCAGAACTATACCATACTTTTCAGAAAAGCGAAGGCAAGAATGTAACTGTTTGTAATTAACCCATCCCACCGGCATTCTTGAGGCTGACGGGCGTCACTTTTCCTCCTGCTTGCGGTAGTCTGCGGAAAGCATCTTACAACCCAGACTGAAAGAGCATGACCGACACCGCATCGAACAACGGCCTGATCCGCATCCGCGGAGCCAGACAGAACAACCTGAAGAACATCGATCTGGACCTGCGCACCGGAGACTTCACTGTCGTGACGGGCCTTTCGGGCTCAGGCAAGAGCTCGCTTGTCTTTGACACGCTTTATGCGGAGGGGCAGCGCCGCTACGTCGAGACCTTCAGCCCGTATGCGCGCCAGTTCCTCGACCGCATGGACCGCCCGCATGTCGATCGAATCGACGGCGTGCCGCCTGCGATCGCCATCGACCAGAACAGCACTGTGCGCACGTCGCGATCGACGGTGGGCACGATGACGGAACTCAACGACCACATAAAGCTGCTCTTCGCCCATCATGCAGAGCTTTACTGCCCCAAATGCGGCCGACGCGTCGTCGAGCACACGCCCCAGAGCATCTGGGACGACGTGCTCGAGCGCCTCGCGGGAATGCCCGAGGGGCTGGACAGCAGGGTTCTCGTCACGTTCGACATGAAGGTGCCCAAGGCGCTTGCCTTGGAAACGGCCGAGACAGGTCTGTCGGCACAGGGGTTCACCCGCATCGAATCTCGCCGCGCCGTCAAGGACGGCACGATTCTCACGGTCGTGGCGGACCGCTTCCGCGCATCATCCGTCGAGCGGTCGCGCGCGATCGAGGCGATCGAGCAGGCCCTTGACAAGGGAGCCGGCGCGATGGCTGTCCTCATCAAGACCGAAGAAGGCTCGACGCCGCTCGCCCCCTACAGGAAGGGGTTTGGCTGCGCAGACTGCGACAAGTCCTTTTCCCAGCCCTCCGCTTCTCTCTTCAGCTTCAATTCTCCCGTAGGCGCCTGCGAGAAATGCAGGGGCTTCGGCCGCATCATTACGGTGGATCCGTCGCTCGTGATCCCCGATCCCTCGAAAACCCTCGAGGAGGGAGCCGTCAAGCCATGGACGACAAAGTCCTTCAACGAATGCCAGCAGGAGATGCTTGCCTACGCCGCCGTGCGCGGCATTCGCACCAACACGCCCTACAAAAAGCTCACGGCTGAGGAGAAGCGCTGGGTCTGGGAGGGCGGCGAGGACTGGACGGGCAACTGGCGCACGCAGTGGTACGGCATCAATCGCTTTTTCGAATGGCTCGAGAGCAAGGCCTACAAGATGCACGTCCGCATGCTGCTGTCACGCTACCGTTCCTACACGGAGTGCCCCTCGTGCCGCGGCTCCCACCTGAAGCAGCCGTCGCTCTTCTAGCGATACGGCACCCTCGAGGAAAAGCAGCTCGTGCTTGCAAAGACCATCGAAGGCGGCGTCTTCAAGCCGATCGGCATGACCCTTTCCGACCGTGCCTACGCGAAGCTGCCCGGCTTCAACTACCACGAGCTCATGACGCTCCCGATCGAAGACCTGCGGGACTTCTTCAAAAAACGCCGCGCACGCGCCGACGAATCCGAGCAGATGCTGCTGGACGAAATCTGCTCGCGCCTGACGTTCCTTTGCGACGTGGGCGTCGGCTACCTGACGCTCGACCGACAGAGCCGCACGCTCTCGGGCGGTGAAGTGCAGCGCGTGAGCCTCACGACGGCACTGGGCACGGCCCTCGTCAACACGCTGTTTGTTCTGGACGAACCTTCCATCGGCCTGCATCCGCGCGACATGCATCGCGTCAACCGCATCATGCGCCGCCTGACCGAAGCGGGCAACACGCTTGTCGTCGTGGAGCATGACCCTCAGGTCATGCTCGCTGCAAACCGCCTCATCGACATGGGCCCGGGGTCTGGCACGGACGGCGGCCGGATCATCTTCGACGGCAGCACGCGTGAAGTGCTCGACGCTGGCACCCTGACAGGCGACTACCTGTCGGGCCGCAGGCGCGTGCGGCGTCCCGATCCAGAATTCGTGACGGCCGACAGGCCCCGCCTGATCATCAAGGGTGCATCAGAACACAATCTCCGCCACATCGACGTGGCCATTCCGATGGGGGCCATCGTCGCCATCGCAGGCGTCTCGGGTTCGGGCAAATCGACGCTCGTCTCCGACATCCTCGTGCCCGCCCTTAAGCGCAAGTCCGGCAAAAGCACCGACCAGCCCGGCAAGTTCGACGGACTGGCGGGATGCATTCCCCATGATGTGATCTACGTCGACCAGAGTCCCATCGGGCGCACAACCCGCGGGAACCCCGTGAGCTACGTCGGCAGCTTCGACGGCATCCGATCGCTTTTTGCGGCCACGCCCATGGCCCGCCATCTGGGGCTCAGCGTCGGCGACTTCTCGTTCAACTCCGGCAAGGGACGCTGTCCGACCTGCGGCGGCGCCGGCTTCGAACACATCGAGATGCAGTTCCTCTCGGACGTCTATCTGCCCTGCCCCGCCTGCGGCGGCAAGCGCTACAAGGACTCTACTCTGGAGGTGAAGATCCGTCTCTCGGACGACCGCGACTACAGCATCGCCGACGTGCTAGACATGACGGCAGATGAAGCCACGCGACTTTTCTTTGAATACCCCAGCATCACCTGGGGAATCCAACAGCTTTGCAAAGTGGGCCTCGGCTATCTGAAGCTCGGGCAGCCGCTGACCACGCTTTCCGGCGGCGAACGCCAGCGCCTCAAGCTCGCAGGCACCCTCTCCGAGGGGCTTTCGCTCGGACGTCGCTGCGGCTACAGCGCCGGGAAGCTCTTCGTCTTCGACGAACCGACGACAGGACTGCACTTTGGCGACACGGCGACGCTCGTTTGCGTATTTAACGAACTGATCTGCCTCGGACATTCGGTGTTGGTGATCGAACACAACCTTGACGTCCTCAATACGGCCGACTGGATCATTGAACTCGGTCCCGCCGGCGGACGTCAGGGCGGCCTCGTGGTCTTCGAAGGCACGCCCGACCAGATCGTCAAGGAGGTCAGCTCCTTCACGGGACGCGCACTCAGGGACTGGCGAAACGTCCTTGACGGGCAGGAAGTCTCCCGGGAAAGCTTCTTCAACTTCCCGCCGATGAAGCTCAGCGCCCCCGAGGACAACACCCGGATCGTCATTCAGGGCGCCAGGGAGCACAACCTCAAGAATCTCTCGGTCACGATTCCCCGGGACAAGTTCACGGTTGTCACGGGCCCCTCGGGCTCCGGCAAGTCGACGCTTGCCTTCGACCTCGTCTTCGCGGAAGGACAGAGGCGTTATCTTGAAAGCCTCAATGCCTATGCGCGAAGCATGGTCCAGCCCCCGCCCCCGAGGTCGACTCAATCCGCGGCATTCCGCCCACGGTTGCCATTGAGCAGCGTACCTCGCGCGGTGGCCTGCGCTCAACCGTCGGCACGACGACGGAGCTCCTGCATTTCCTCCGCCTGCTTTTCGTCAAGCTAGGCACCCAGTACTGCCCGGACTGCGGCATCCCGGCAAGCCCCCAGTCCCACGACGACATCATCAAGGCAATCCGCCGCGACTTCGGCTCGGACCAAATCGCCGTGCTTGCGCCGATCGTGCGTCGTCAGAAGGGCATCTTCAGAGCGGAAATGGAGGCGGCCGCAGTCGCCGGACACAGGATCATGCGCATCGATGGAGCATATATCGATATATCCCTCAAAATCCCTTCGCTCGCCCGTTATTCGGAACACGAGCTCGAGCTTGCCGTCGGGATATGCGGTGCCGACGAGCAAGCGCTGGAAAAGATCGTGGCCGCCGCGCTCCTTCACGGGCACGGTCGCCTGCTTGTGACGCGTTCGCTTCCCGACGAACCGACGACAGGTCTGCTCGAACAGGACGTCTTCTACTCGACGCTCGCAGCCTGCCCCTCCTGCCTCAAGAGCTTCCCTGCTCTGGATCCGAAGCTTTTCTCCTACAACTCGAGCGCAGGCGCGTGTCCGAAGTGCTCAGGCTACGGTCTCATCACTTCGGCGCTCAAGAAGGCGCAGAAAAAGAAGGAGGACTTCAACACCGACCTCAGCGACACGGAGGGGGCGGAGCTTTGCCCCGACTGTCTGGGGACTCGTCTGAATCCCGTTGCAAGGGCGGTGCGCTGGCACGACAGAAGCATTTCGGACTTCGGTGCAATGACGATCGACAGCGTGGAGGAGTTCTTCCGAAACCTCAGGCTCGAGGGACGCGAGGCGGCCATTGCTCACGACGCGGTCGCCGAGATCCTGTCTCGCCTCTCCTTCCTTCAGGAAGTGGGACTCGGATACCTCACGCTCGACCGCAGCGCGCCGACGCTTTCCGGCGGTGAAGCCCAGCGCATTCGTCTGGCCGCACAGCTCGGCAGCAACCTCAGGGGTGTCTGCTACGTGCTCGACGAGCCGACGATAGGACTGCATCCTCGAGACAACCGCATCCTTCTTGACGCCATCGACCGGCTCACCCACCAGGGCAACACGCTGCTCGTCGTCGAGCATGACGAGGACACGATCCGTCAGGCGGACCATATCATCGACATCGGTCCCGGCTCCGGCGTTCGAGGCGGCGAACTCGTTGCCGAGGGCACGGTTGACGACATCATGAAGTGCGAGCGCTCACTTACGGGTGAATACCTGAGAAATCCGAGCAAGCACAGGCATTTTGCCAGCCGTCCCTTCAATCCCGAGACAGACCCGAAGCTGTCGGTGATCAATCCCCGCATGCACAATCTGGCAGGCGGAGTCGTGGAATTCCCGCTCAACCGCCTGACCGTCGTGACGGGCGTCTCCGGCTCCGGCAAGTCCACTCTGACCCGTGAAGTGCTTTTTGAAAATCTGATCGGCAATCTCGGCTCCGATCCGAGCAAGGCGAAGTGGAAGGGATGCGACATAATCACGGGCCGCGAACCGGTGGCGCGTGTTCTGGAAGTGGATCAAACCCCCATCGGCAAGACGCCGAGATCGTGTCCCGCCACCTACGTCGGCTTCTTTGACAAAATCCGCGCGCTCTTTGCAGGCACGAATGAAGGCAAGGCTCGGGGTTACGGCGTGGGACGCTTCTCCTTCAACAACGAGGGCGGCCGCTGCGAAGCCTGCGCCGGACAGGGACTGCGCACAATCGAGATGTCGTTCCTGCCTGACGTCAAGGTCCCCTGCGAGGTGTGCCACGGCGCACGCTTCAATCAGGAAACGCTGGCCGTCACCTGGAAGGATCGAAACATCGGAGAAATCCTGCAGATGCAGGTCGATGAAGCAGTCGAGTTTTTCAACTCGATGCCGACGATCGCACACCCGCTCAAGCTCCTTCAGGACATCGGTCTGGGCTACCTCACGCTTGGCCAGCCCTCACCCACGCTTTCCGGCGGCGAGGCGCAGCGCATCAAGCTCGTGAGCGAGCTCACCAAGGTCAAGGATTCCGTCTCCACCAGGGGACGCAAGAGTCCGCACACGCTCTACGTGCTTGACGAACCGACGGTGGGCCTGCACATGGCCGACGTCGACAAGCTCATCGGCGTGCTCAAGCGCCTCGTCGACGCAGGCAACACGGTGATTGTCGTCGAGCACAATCTCGACCTGATGGCGCAGGCCGACTGGATCGTCGACATGGGCCCCGAGGGCGGAGCCAACGGCGGCAGAGTCGTGGCCGCGGGCACTCCCGAGACGCTCACCTCCACGAACACCCATACGGGCCGCGCGCTCAAGGCCCACATGGATGCCCACTAGGACACGGTATGAAATCGGATAGGGGTGAGGACTTTTGATCCTCAGCCCCTTCCACACCACCCACCGT